>WNGL01010531.1_pt1 | contig 15392 bp, 11 predicted proteins | sample 5400591 | NCBI WGS metagenome assembly WNGL01 (sample SAMN13153377, study PRJNA577476) | soil metagenome | isolation source: 80 cm soil or saprolite under Garry oak tree replicate 1 | place: USA:California | collected 2016-06-15
CGCGGGCGATGCCGATGAGCGACTCGAGCGCCGCGCGGCGCAGATCGATCCACCCGCGCGCCGCGGCCGCGTGGAGCGCGGCGTACTCGCCGCTCACCTGGTAAGCGACGAGAGGCGTGTCGAAGCGGCCGCGGGCAGCCGCGATCACGTCGAGATATGGTCCCGCCGGTTTCACCATGATCATGTCCGCGCCCTCGTCGATGTCGGCGGCGATCTCGGCCAGCGCCTCGCGTCCGTTGCGCGGGTCCATCTGATACGCCGCGCGGTCTCCGAAGCGCGGCGCGCAATCGGCTGCGTCGCGGAACGGACCGTAGAAAGATGACGCGAACTTCGCCGAGTACGCGAGGATCGCGGTCTCGGCGAGATCGGCGGCGTCGAGCTCCTGCCGGATCGCGGCGACGCGTCCGTCCATCATGTCGGACGGCGCAACGATGTCGGCCCCGGCCTCCGCGTACGTTCGCGCGGCGGCGGCGAGGAGCGGCAGAGTGGCGTCGTTGTCGATCGCACCCTCGCGCGTGACCACGCCGCAATGACCGTGTGTGGTGTACTCGCAGAGGCAGACGTCGGCGATCCGGACGAGGTTCGGCGCCGAATCGCGAAGCGCGCGGAGAGCCATGGGGACAGGTCCGAGTGGATCCGCGGCACTCTCGCCGCGGTCGTCTTTCTCCGGAGGCAGCCCGAAGAGAAGAAGGCCGCCGATGCCCGCGGCGATCGCTTTTTCGGCGATCCGCGGGACGTCGCGAACCGGGAGACGCGCGTGCCCGGGAAGCGAGGCGATCTCGGATGATGCGCTGACGTTCGCGTCCACGAAGACCGGAAGGACCAGCATCGACGGATCGAGCCTCGTCTCGGAGACAAGATCTCGCACCCGCTCCTGGCGGCGGAGCCGTGACCGCCTGAATCGCGCCGGCGAGCTAACGAGCGTCGACATACAGCTTCTCCTCACTTGCGCGCGACGCCGCGACGACCGCCGACACGAGGCCGAGGACGTCAGGGGTCCGCGCGGTCGTCGCCGCGATATCCGTGAGCTCCGCGATCCTGCGCGCCGTCGTCGGTCCGATCGCGACCGGGCGCGCGTGTTCGAGGGAGCGACCGCCGATCTCGCGCACGAATCCCTCGACAGCCGACGGCGACGCGAACACGACGACCGGCCGCGCGCCACTGGCGATCGCGCCGCGCACGGGATCGATCTCGCCGTTCATCCCAACGACTGTTCGATACGCGATCTGCTCACGTACCCGAGCGCCGCGGCCTCGGAGGATCGCCGGCAGATCGCCGGTCGCGCGGTCCGAGCGCGCGAGCAGGACTGTGCCGCGCGGAAGCTGAACCTCCCGCCCTAGCGCGACCCCCGACGGCACACGAGAAACGAACCGAGGCGAGATGCCACGCGCGCGGAGCTGCTCCGCCGTCGCCCATCCGACGGCCGCGACGGGCGCCCGAAGCTCGGCGTGATACGAGCCGATCGCCGTGGCGCCGGCGCGACTCGTAACGATGATCAGGTCCTCCGCGCCGACCTCCATGAGCGCGCTCTTGAGTGTGGTGTCATCAGCGACCGGCTCGGTGCGGATGCACGGCGCGACGAGTACGCGAGCGCGCAACGTACGCAGATCCTCGGCGAGCTCGCGATCGTCTTCGTCGTCGCGCGTGAGCACGACGGTGAGCCCGTCGAGGAACGAAGCCGAGAGAAAGCGCGCCGCAGCCGCCGCGACGGAATCGGGATCGGGACCGGTGCCCTCGAATCGGACGATCTCCTCACCCACGGCGAACGCCGCGGCGAGCCGGACCCCACTGCCCTCCGCGCGAGCGAGCGTCCCCAGTCGCAGCGCGCAGGACGCACCGAGAGCGGCCAGCACAGCGCGCTCCGCTCGGACCGCGACGTGCGTGTCGGGATCGTCGAGATGCGCGAGCCGCGCCTGAAGCGCTCGATCGTTGGCCCGGCACTGCACCGCGAGCGCGCCCTGGCCGGGCGCAGGCGGCATTACGTGCGCATCAAGGATTTCGCCCTCGTCGACTGCGACACCAAGTCTGCGCAGACCCGCAAGCGCCAGGACCGCGGCGTCGTACTCGCCCTCGCGCACTTTGCGAAGTCGGGTATCGACGTTCCCGCGGATCTCCCGGGTCATCGCGTCGCGCCGCAGAGCGCGCAGGAACGCGGCTCGTCGCGGGCTCGACGTGCCGACGACGGCGCCCTCGGGGAGCGAGGCGAGGCCGCCACGCGAGGTCGTCACGAGCACGTCCCGCGGGTCCTCCCGCTCAGGGACCGCGGCGATGGCGAGGCCCTCGCGCTCGCCGGTGGGCAGATCTTTCAGCGAATGGACGGCGACGTCGATTTCGCGCCGGAGTAGCGCCTCCTCGATCGTCGCGACGAAGGCGCCGTCGCCGAGCGTGCGGATCGGTTTCTCGCTCCGATCGCCGTCTGTACGGAGGACGCGGATCTCGACGTCGTCGCCGAGGCGCGATGCCACGAGCTTCGTCTGCGCGAGCGCGAGCGCGCTGCCGCGCGTGCCGATGACGACGGTCACGGCTCGATCCCGAAGAGGTCGCGCGCGGCGCCGGCCCACGACGGCTTCGTCCGGAGCGCCACAGTCGGCTCGTGCAGCAGCCCGCGCGCAAGCGCCTGCGCCAGACCAGCCACGACTTCGCGATCGCGCTGGTTCAGGTGTCCGAGCTTCGCAAGCGCTCGGTCGAGCTGTCGCCGGCGCAGAACGTCGGCTCGCGCGTGCAGCGCGGCGATGACCGGGCCAGCTTCGCGGGCCGCGCATTCGTCGATGAAGCGCGCGGCGGCGACTCGGCACGCCTCTTCGCATTCGACGATGACCTCGGGCGATACTGTCGCTTCGAACCCGAGATCGTCGACGCTCCGATACAGGAGCCCGCCGATCTGGCGTGCATCTGCGGCGAGGCTTCGCGGCATCGCGATATCGACGACGACCAGCGATCGTCGTGCGACGCGCGGGCCGAGGAGCTCAGCGGTGAGGATCGTTCCTCTGGTGTCGGCGGCCGAAATGACGCCATCGGCCGCATCGATCGCCGAGGCTATGTCCGCGAGCGCGACCGCCTCACCACCCGCGACCGCGGCCGCCTCCTGTGCGCTCTGGCCGGAACGGCTGACGACAAGGATCCGGCCGACACGGCGCCGGAGTGCCCGAACCGCAAGCTTGCCGACCTCGCCTGCGCCCACGACCAAGATCGTCGCGCGGTTCGGCTCGTCGAGCTCTCGGACGAGCTCGTCGACCGCGAGCGAACCGATCGATCGCGTGACGGAGCCCAAAGCGGTCTGCGCTCGAAGGAGCCGGCCGTGATGCAGTGCGCGCTCCACCGCGGCGTACAGAAGCGAGGGCAGTGGCGTTTCGCGACCGGCGTACGCGCGACGGAGCTGCCCGAGTATCTGCCGTTCGCCGGCGATCGCGGAATCGAGGCCGGCCGCGACTCGGAAGAGGTGCGTCACCGCGGCGGCCTCCGTGCGAACGACGACCGCATCCGATGCATCGCCGGAATCGCTCAGCCACGCGCGAGCGTCCAGATCTCTCGCGAGGCACGCGAAGATCTCGACGCGATGACATGTGACAAGCGCGAGGGCGCCCTGTTCGACCGCCAGCGGCACCGACGCCGCGAACCGTTCGCGCGCTACGATCGGCGCATCCCGCTGGTGGAGCGACCAGGAGACGAGTGCTTCGGTGATGACGTCGACCATATGCATCGAGACGCGACTCGCAAACGCGACGGGGAGGTTTGCCTAACGTCGCGGGGTATTACGGAAGATGCGCGCGTGCGTCAGCGGGAATCTCCAAACGCCAGACGCACAGTCAATCGTCCGATACCGCGTAACCGCACCGGTCAAGCTCGCGTCTCAGTTCGGGGAAGCGAAATGTCCAGAAGACGACAAAGGGTGGCCGCCGGGGAATCGAATGCTCGATCCGCAGGCCCGTTGAGAAATAGCCACGGTACTTTCTGAGGCTCCGTATCGAGCCCCGCGGAAGGCTCCACGTCAACCCAAGTACGGACAGGCGCAGTCCTGTTTCTGTGACGGTCAGCTTGGCCAGGGGCCAGGTTGCGTTGACCGATAACGCGATCGACTTTCCGATGCGTGCACCGCCGGTCTGTGAAAAAGCCACGACTACCACCGGTGGTACGCCGGATGTCCCGGCTTCACGGCGACGAACGTCCCGCGAGCCGTGGCGCAGACGTTGCCGCCTGCGCGAAGCTCAGCCTCGACGATCGCGCGACCGTCGGCGATCTCCACCGGACGCGCGACGAGCTCGATCGCGTCACTCGTCGGGGTGGGCCGGAGCAGCTTCACGGCGTACTCCGCCGTCACCGTGCACGGCGGCGTGTCGGCGTTCCCGCGGCGCATGAGGTGGTACGCGGCGGTCCAGTTGGAATGGCAATCGAGCAGCGTGCCCGCGATGCCGCCGGAAAGCGCTCCCTCGAACGCTTCATGGAACTTCTCGGCGTGCCAGGTCGCCACAACCTCGTTGCCGCTGACCCGACTCTTGATCCGCAAGCCCCTGTCGTTCTTGGGACCGCATCCAAAGCACGTGCCATTCGGCGCGTACCGGTCCTGCAGGGCCTCCGTCATCACGGCACGAGGCTAATCGGCACAATCGGCGCATGCGCGGAACGTGGTGGCGCGAAGGCGTCTTCTACCAGATCTATCCCCGTTCGTTCCAGGACTCGAACGGGGATGGCGTCGGGGATCTGCCCGGCATCACGGCTCGCCTCGATCATCTGAACGACGGCACCCCGAGATCGCTCGGCATCGACGCGATCTGGCTCTCTCCTTTCTATCGCTCGCCCATGGCCGACTTCGGTTACGACGTATCGGATTACCGCGACGTCGATCCCACCTTCGGGACTCTCGGCGACTTTGATCGCCTCTTGTCGGAAGCCCACCGCCGGAACATCAGGGTCATCGTTGACATCGTGCCAGGTCACACCTCGGACCAGCATCCGTGGTTCAAAGCCGCCCGATCGTCGCGGACCGATCCGAAGCGTGACTACTACATGTGGGCCGATGCTCGCAGCGGGGGTCCTCCGAACAACTGGCGCGCGGTATTCCGTCGCGTCGGCCCGGCGTGGACGCGGGACGAGCAGTCGGGCCAGTACTACCTGCATCACTTCCTACCTCAGCAGCCCGACCTCAATTGGCGCAATGACGCGGTGCGCAAGGAGATCGACGACGTCATGCGCTTTTGGCTCGATCGTGGCGTCGATGGGTTCCGTGTCGACGTGGCCTCCGGCCTGATCAGGGACGTGCGCCTGCGCGACAACCCGCGCTTCCAGCTTCGAGGCTGGCCGCGGCGGCGCAACTGGGACCTCGACGAGGTTCACGAGATCCACCGCCGCTGGCGTAAGGTCCTCGACTCGTACGACGGTGACCGGATGGCTGTCGGCGAGATCGGCGTGCGGAATCTGCGTCGCCACGTGCGCTACTACGGCGAGGACGACGAGCTGCAGCTCTCGTTCAACTTCCATTTCCTCGAGCAGCCGTGGGTCGCGGAGCGCTTCCGCGCGGTGGTCGAGGAATGGGAAAGGCTCCTCCCGGCGCACGCGTGGCCCGACTACACGCTCTCGAACCACGATCGTTCACGTGCAACGTCGCGCTATGGTCCGGAGCGAGCCGGCGTCGCCGCGGTCATGCTCCTCACTCTTCGAGGGACGCCCTTCATCTACTACGGCGAAGAGATCGGGATGACCAACGTGCCGATCCCGACTGCGCGAGTCGTCGACATCGACGGCCGCGATCCCGAGCGCACCCCGATGCAGTGGGACGCATCGCCGAACGCGGGCTTCACGACCGGCGATCCCTGGCTGCCCCTCGCAGCGGACCATGCGAAACGGAATGTGGCGGCGCAGCGCGACGATCCAGCGTCGCTCTTCTCCCTCTATCGCCGCCTCAATCGGCTACGCAAGTCGTCGCCGGCGCTGCGTCGTGGCTCGTACCGCACCATTTCCGCGCCGGCCGGCGTGTTCGCCTTCGCGCGCGAGGCGGACGGCGAGCGCGCGCTCGTCGCGCTCAATTTCACGAAGTCGTCCCAGCTCGTGGCGCTCGGAAGCGGCGACGCGAAGGTCGCGCTGTCGACCGATCACACACGCGAGGGCGAACCGCTCGCGCTCGCGCGCGTCGAGCTCAGACCCGATGAAGGGATCGTCGTCGCGCCCGCGTCACGGTGATCGCCGCGGCGATCACGAGGAGGGCGATCGCGATCAAGAGCATCGACCAGAGGGGCAGCGCGAATCCTCGCGACGCCGCGCCGACGACGAAAATCCCGGCCGCGCGCGGTGCGAGAGTCATGTGGAGAGTGCCGCCGTCGATCGTTCCACCTATTCCAGAGCCCATCGTGCGGTGGACATCACCACCGTCGAGTCCGAGCTTCGCAAGCGGCACATCAACCGAACGCTGCTCGTCGCCGTTGATAGCGATCACTGCGACATCTGGCCCCCCGCGCCTGTCGTATACGACCAGCCCGCGCTCGGTCTGAAGCTCGTCGAACGAACCGCGGCGCAGCGATGGAATTGCCTGCCGCATCGTCCCGAGATCGCGCACGAGCTGACGAACCGTCTCGTCGCCACCCGTCCAGGGCATAGGACGACGATCGTCGGGGTCGGGGCCGCCCGGAAGGGCGACCTCGGTGCCGTAATAGAGGACCGGTGTGCCGGGCATCGTGAAGAGGTACACGAGCGCTTGAGCGAGGCGCGTCTTCGTCGCGGCGTCCGGCACCTCGCCGCCGACGAAGCGTGGGACGTCGTGGTTGTCGATGAAGATCGCGCGCCGATCCTCGTTGCCGGCGCCGAGGTCGGCAGCGAGCGATGGCGATGTCGTGAGCTGCCCGAGGTTGCCGCGCGGATCCAATCCGATGCGGACGCTGTCGTAGGTCTGGAAGTCCGTGACCGCGTCGAGGCCCGTCTCCAGGAAGCCCGACTGGTAGCGATATCCGGAGCTATAGACCTCGCCGAGCATCCAGAAGTTCGGGTGTTTCGCCCGGACCCCGCTCGTGAACGCGCGCAGGAAGTCCTTCGAGAGGTGGCGCGCCGCATCGACGCGGAAGCCGTCGACGCCGGTCTGGTCCACGAGCCAGTTCGCCCAGTCGATGAGGTACGCGCGGACGACGGGGTTCTCCGTATTCAGGTCGGGCAGGCCGGCGAGCCAGCAATTCTCGACGCTCGACTGGTCAGCGAAGTTGATGGGGCAGTCCGGGTGAAACCAGCCCGCGTGCGCGCCGTCGGTCAGCCACGGGTGGCCGATGCCGAGGTGATTGGGGACGACGTCGAGCACGATCTTGAGGCCCTTCTCGTGGGCCCTACGGACGAGCTCCTGAAGCGTGGACAGGGTCCCCAGATGCGGATCGATCGCGTACGGGTCAAGGGTCCAGTAGCCGTGATACCCGCCCCTCATTTGCAGGGCGACTGGGGTGATCCAGATGGCGGTCATACCGAGGTCCTTGATGTAATCGAGCTCGTCGATCACGCCCTGCAGGTCACCGCCCTGCCACCAGTCGGCCTTGCCGCGAACGCTGTCCAGATCGTTGGACGGGTCACCGTTGCGGAACCGGTCCGTCATCACCATGTAGATCGCTTCGTCGCGCCAATCGATCGGGGACGCCGACGCCGGCGTTGCCGGCATCAGGCTCGCGACGACAACGAGCGTCGACAAGAAGAGCCGGCCTAGCGTCTTCATTTCTTGGGTTGTCGAGTGCTCTCGGGACCTCGATGAGTAGCTTCCGACTTTTCGAATTGATCCGGATAGTGTTCGGCGCCGTGCTTCCAGAGCCATGCGACCGTGTCAACCAGTGCTGCGGCGGGATCAGGCTCGGTGACGCCGAGCACCTCTCGTAGACGCCGATCTGAACAGAAGTACGGCGACTGGATCTTGAACGGATGCGCGGCCGCCTCCCAGGGGACGACGACAGGCTCCCATTTCCAGTCCAAGACTCGCGCGATCTCGCCGGCGAGTCCCGCGTACGTCCAGCCATAAGGGTCGACGACGTTCACTGGCCACCATCCGACCGGAGCTTTCTCAATGGCAGCGATCACCGCCCGCCCAACCCGTTCGACAGCGGCGCGGGCGAAGAATTGGGCTCCGCCGTCGGGCAGTTCCAACCTTCGAATTCCTGCGCGGATCCGAGACACAAGTGTCCACTCACGTCCGGCGGCCCCAGGACCGTAGATCATCCCCGGCCGAAGCACTGCGATCGATTCATCCAGCCGCGAACCGGCGAGAGCGCGCTCCATCGCCGCGTTGTCGTGTCCCGGCGTCGCCCATGGATACGGCGCCTCTCGTAATGGAGCATCCTCGGTGATCGGTAACGTCTGCGCGGGAAGAACGGCGCGACCGCCTGCTTTCTCGTGGCCGGACCCGACCACGAAGTAGTCATACACATCTGTTGAGCTCACCACCACCAGACGCCCAGTCCCTGCGCGACGCGCGCAGTCCAGCAGCGCCTTGGCGCTCGATGCCGTCGTGCGAGTGTCCACGATCGCGTCGGGGCGCACGCGTGCGATCGGACCATCTGCGGCCAGCAGCAACTCGCGGTCCGCGTGGATGTGCTCCACGGCCACGTCATTTGGTGGTTCGTGCTGGCCCGTGTGCGCGACAGTGACCTTGTAGCCGCGCGAGATCGCTTGGCGGCAAGCCGCGAGACCGATTGGGCCTGTGCCGCCTAAGAAGAGTACGCGCACGACTAGGTCGAGGGCACGAGGACCGCGGCGTCGCGGGTGCCGACCGTGATGCCGCCGCTCGCCCGTTTTCCGCTCAGGAGGTCAACACGGTTGCCGTCGGGTAGACACACCTCGCTCGGAAAGTCGCCGGTGTTGACTGCGACGTACATTTCGTCGCGCGACGCGTTCGCGGGCGCGAGCGGACCGGTCGACGAGCGGCGGTACGCGTAGACCTGCCGGTCGTCGTCGACGACCACATCCTCGAACGCGCCCCACGAGAGCCACGGCCGTTCGCGGCGAGCACGGATCAAGGCGCGGTAGGTCGCGAGGATCCGCTGGTCGTGCTTGTTCGGATCCCATTCCATGCAGCGGCGCGAGTCCGGATCGTCGCCACCTTCCATACCGACCTCGTCGCCGTAGTAGACCAGCGGCGCGCCGGTCGCGGTCAGGAGCAGCACAGCAGCGAGACGCGCGCGGTCGGCGCTCCCCCCGAGCTCGGTGCGGACGCGCGCGGTGTCGTGGCTGCCGAGAAGGTGCATGAGTCCAGGCGTCGCCGAGAGGTCGTACATGTTCCGTATGCCCGCGGTGCGGCCGGCGAAGCGGCTCGGCGTGATGTCGCGGCGCACGTAATCGAGGACCGCGTCGCGCCATGGGTAATGCATGACCGAGTCGAACTGCGCGCCGTCGAGCCAGCGGATCGCGTCGTGCCAGGCCTCGCCGACGATGAACGCGTCCGGCTTCGCAGCCTTCACGCGGTCGCGGAACGCGCGCCAGAAACGGTGGTCGACTTCGTTCGCGACGTCGAGACGCCACCCATCGATGTCGGCCTCGCGGATCCATTTCTCGCCGATGCCGACCAGGTACTCGCGCAGCTCGGGGTTCGCGGTGTTCAGCTTGGGGTGGCTGCGGGCGCGGTTCGCGAAGGTCTCGTAGTTCACCGCGTCGAAGTCGACAGGAAAGCTCTCGATACGGAAGAACCAGTCGCGGTACTTGCTCGCCTCGCCCTTCTCGCGGACGTCCTTGAACGCGAACCACCGGTCACCCGAGTGGTTGAAGACGCCGTCGAGGAGCACGCGGATGTCCCGGCCATGCGCGTCGCGCACCAGCGCCGCGAGGTCCTCGTTCGTGCCGAAGCCGGGATCGACGCGCTCGTAGTCGGCCGGATCGTACTTGTGGTTCGAAGGCGCCGCGAAGACCGGCGTGAGGTAAAGGCCGCCGACGCCGAGATCGGTGAGCCAGCCGAGGTTCTGGCGGATGCCGGGCAGGTCCCCGCCGAAGAACGACTTTACCGTCGGAGCCTCGCCCCACGGCCGCTTCCAGGCCGGATCGTTCATCTGGTCGCCGTTCGCGAATCGATCGGGAAAGATCAGGTAGAACGTGCGCCCGGCGATCCAGGGCGGCACGGCGAAGCGATCGATGGGTAGGTCATACGGGTAAAAGAAATGACCGGCGTGGTGCTTGCGGGCCGGGCGCTTGTCGTGGAAGCCGTGCTCATTGAAGAAGCGCCTCTCGCCCGAGTTGTCGGTGAGCTCGAAGAAGTAGCGAAGACGAGACGTCGGGACCGGAAGCACCGCGGACCAGTAGTCGCTCACGCCGTCCGTGGTCTCGCGCGACAGCGACAGCGTCCCCTCGACGCCCGCGGCGTACTTATCCGCGAAGTGGCAGCGCACCGCAGCGAGATCTCCGGCCTCGCAAAGGAGGCGAACGTAGAACCGGTCACCGGCCAGCGGCTGCACGAACGGCGCACGCGCCCGGTGTTGTATTGCCGAAAGTCTCAGAGCTAGCCCTTCACCCCGCCGACGGTGAGCCCGCCCACGATGTATTTCTGCAGCGAGAGGTACACGACGGACACCGGCAGCGCCACGATGATCGCCATCGCCGAGAACTTGGACCACGGCGTGTTGCCCGCGTATTGCCCGGTGATGTTCCAGAGCGCCATCGCGAGCGTGAAGTTCTCGGGATTCGTGAGGAACTGCCAGCTCATGACGAACTCGGTTCCTCGAGCTCCTTCGGGATCGTGTCGATGTAACCCTTGAGGTTCCAGATCGCGAAGGGCAGCGCGCCCGACGTGAGCGCGAGCCCGACTCCGAGCAGCGAATTGCGCAAGTTGAACGAGAAGTCGCCCGAGCTGATCTGGATCTTGTTCAGGAAGACGAACAGCGGCGCCAGCGCTGCGACCGACGGCACCATGAGGACCGCCACGATGGCGATCATCAGCGCGCGCCGGGCCGGGAAGTGGAACCGCGAGAACGCATAGGCCGCGAGGACTCCAAGGCCGAGCGATCCGAGCGAGACCCCCATCGCGAGGCCGAAGCTGTTGAAGGCGAGCTGGAAGAGCGTCACTGGGTTCGACGTCGGCCGCTCGATCACCTCCTGGTACGCCTGGAGGGACGCGCCCGGTGGGATGAGCGTGAGCTCCGTCGGACGGGAGATGTTCCGCGGATCGAGCGACATGCTGACCACCCAGACGAGCGGGAACAGGACCGTGAAGCTGATGAAGACGAGGATTGCCTGCAGCATGAGCTGCTTGCCCCAGCCAGCGCGGAAGAAGGCGCGCCGGCGCCGCGGGACGGCGAGCGTCATGGCCTGACTAGACATACGACTCGGTCGCCTTCGTTATCCGATTCGTCAGCAGCGTGAGGACGAGCAGGATGATCATGGTGTAGATCCCGAAGGCCGCGGCCAGGCCGTAGAGGCGCTGCTCGTTCACGAGGCGGAACGCCGTGGTCACGAGTATTTCGGTCTGCCGCAAGGGGCCACCCCCGGAGACCATGTAGATCAGGTTGAAGAGGTTGAACGTGACGATCAACCCGTACATCGCGGCGGGGATCATCGCGGGGCGCAGCAGAGGGAGGGTGATGCGGAAGAACTGCTGCGGGCCTGAGGCGCCATCGATCGACGCCGCTTCGTAGTACTCCTTGCTGATGCTCTGGAGCGCGCCGGTCGCGACGATCGTCATGAACGGCCAACCGAGCCAGATATTCGTGATGAGAAGGGCGAAGTACGAAAGCGGCAGCGGGATGCCCGGGATCGGCGGGTCGATCTGGTCGATCCAGCGAATGTGGAAATGGTCCGGCGTGACGCCGAAGAGCCCGCCGAGCGCCGCGAGGCCCTGGTTGATGGCGCCGTAGTCGGTGTCGAACATGTTCCGCCAGACCGTGGCGACGACGAGCGTCGGGACGACGATCGGAAGGATGAAGATCGCTCGGTAGAACCCGCGGAAGCGCAGGCCCGGCGTGTTCAGGACTACGGCGATGAGGATTCCGATCGTCACGTGGAAGATCACGTTCGAGAACGTCCAGAAGAGGTTGAAGGCGAGCATTCCCCAGAAGCTGAAGTTGGGGATGACCGTGATGCCATTGGTGATGAGATCGATGAAGTTCTGGAGTCCGACGAAGTTGGGAGCCGGAGCATCGAACCGCAGGTTGCGGAGCCCGTAGTCGGTGAACGACATGTAGACCTGGAAGAGGATCGGCCAGTACGTGATCGCCGCCATGATGAGAGTGGCCGGCAGGATGTACATGTACGCGATGAGCCAGCGCGGCGCCCCGCGGCGGGAGCCCGCGGGTGCGGCGGTCGCGGCTTCCGTTATCGCGAAACTGGCCATCTCACTCCTCGTAAGTGTTCGGGGGAGCGCCTCGCGGCGCTCCCCCACGATCGCTAGAGGTTATTTCTTGTTCGCTTTGTTCATCGCGGCGCAGGCCTCGGCGATGCCAGCCTGCGGTGTCGACTTGCCTTCGATGATCTTCGTGACCGCGTCGCCGAACGGAGTCCAGTAGTTACCGAACTCGACGGTCTGCGGCCGGGCGAAGCCCGTCGCGGAGGCGTCCGAGAACGCTTTCACCAGAGGGTCGCTTACGGTCACGTCGGTACGGACCGGGACGTCGCCGGCGACGTCGGCGTAGACCTTCTGGCCATCCGCGTTGGTGAGGGCCAGCGCGAGGGCGATCGCGCCGTCGACGTTCTTGGCGCTCTGGTTGATGTACCAACCATCGACGCCCGTGAGCGGGCCGGCCTTGCCCTTGGGGCCAGCCGGGATCGGGGCCACGCCGAGCTTCGCGCCGAGGTCCTTCTTGTAGTCGCCGAGGACCCACGGCCCGTTGATGATCATGTCGACCTGGCCGGCACGGAACGACGTGTCCGCACGGCCTCCGTCGGTCTCGAACTTCGCGCCTGCCTGCTTGAGCGCGAGGTTATAGGTGAACGCATCGGCCCAGCCGCCCTGGTCCGCGACGCACTTGCCGCTCGCGTCCATGAGGTTGCCCCCGAACGCGGTGGACCATCCGAACATGTGGTACGCGTTCTCGTTCTGGACGAGGGTCTTGCCCGCCTTGAGCATCGTCATCAGCTCGTCCGTCGTCTTCGGCGGGGTCGGCACTTTGTCCTTGTTGTAGTAGAGGGCGACGGCCTTGAACAGCATCGGCACGCCGTAGAGCTTGCCGTCGACCTTGAGTCCATCGATGCCGAGCGGCGCGACGTTTGTGAGCTTGCCCGCGAGCTTCCCATCAAGTGACATCAGCAGGTTCGCCCTTACCTCGTTGCCGAGTTCGTCGTTCGGCGCCGTGAAGAGGTCGGGGCCGCCTCCCGCCGCGGCTTCGGTTTGGAACTTGTTGAAGACCTGATCGAACGGGACCTGGAGGACCGTGATCTTCGCGGTCGGGTTCGCGGTGCGGATCTTGTCGATGAGCTGGTTGAGGGCCTGCTCCTCCGAGCCGCCCGTCCCATACGCGTGCCAGAGCGTGATGTTTCCGGTGATCGCGCCCGCGGCGGTGCCGCCGCTTGCGCTCGGACTAGCGGTGCCGCCGGTACCGCCGCACGCGGCGGCGAGCACCAAGGCGAGGGTGAGCAGCGTGATCGCCCTTAGCTTCATTTTGTATTTCCTTCCAATGCGCGTCAGTTGCTCGAATTCGTTTTAGTGGGCCGCGGCTTTCAAGATTCGCTTCCCCTCCCGCTGGGTACCTCCCTTCGCAACATGTTGGGTCCGGGATTTCTTTGGCTCGGCTCGCGTCGACTCGCGCAGGAGTAGCTCGGTGGGTAGAACGATCCGCTCGCGAGGCCCGCCCTCGTCGAGCTCACGAATGAGGAGTCGAGTGGCGACACGGCCCTTGTCGGCGATCGGTTGGTGGATAGTCGTGAGCGCGGGGTCGCTCGCCGCGGCGAGCGGGATGTCGTCGAAGCCGATGACCTCCAGGTCTTCGGGGATCCGGAGACCGAGACACTTCGCCGCTCGCATCGCCCCGATCGCCATGATGTCGCTCGCCGCGAGCACCGCGGTGGGACGCGCTCCTTCGGCCCACGCTTTCGCGAAGGCCGTGTCGCCGCCCTCGAGGGTCACGAACGTCCGGACCACGGCGTCATCGTCGAGGGCGACAGCGTGGTCCACGAACGCGCGGCGATAGCCGCGAAGCCGGCGCCCGCGCACCCCGAGATCCTTGGCGAGCTCCTCGGGCGGCGCATGGAACGTCAACACGAGGATCTCGCGATGGCCGTGCTCGAGAAGAAGGTTCGCCGCCGCGTAGGCCCCGCCCTCGTCGTCGACGTTCACCGACGACGCGGTCTCGGCGTCGCCGTCCACGACGACGAAAGGGACGCCGCGCTTGCGAAGCGGTGCGACCTCGGCATGGCGCTCGTCGAGGCCGATGATCACGAACCCGTCCACGGGAGCGGCGGCGATCGCGCGCTCGAGCGACCCGCCCAGCGGCGTCACTGTAAGGAGCCCGATGCCTCGCTCGTCGGTGACACTTCCGATGCCCTCGAGGAACGAAGAGAAGAACGGATTGGCGAAGACCGTCGCGATCGGCTGCGGAAAGAGCACGCCGAGGACCCCCACCCGCTGCGAGTGCAGCGCCCGCGCGTGCGGATTCGGCGCGTACCCTAACTCCCGCGCCGCATCGAGGATCCGAGTCACCGTGGTCGCCCGCAGGCGCTCGGGATCGTTGAACGCGTGCGAGACGGCGGCCGGGGACACGCCCGCTTTCCCCGCGACGTCGTGAATGGTGACCCTGCGCACGCCTTCCCCCATCGCTCGTGTAAAACCTTTCATAAAAGGTTTCACAGCGGAGTTTTTCAGGTCGGGAGCGCGGCTGTCAAGGCTTCGAAGGGTCGCGGCGAGAGGTCAGACCAATTAGGCGGCGCGGAGGCCGGGCTGGTCGAGGAGCCAACCAGATCCGGACCGCACCAGGTACCACGTTCCGACCCAGTGGCGCACGGTCCCGTCGCTCAGCGTCTCGATCAGGTCGACCGCGACCGCCGCGGAACCTGGCCGCGCGCTGGTCAGAGACGCGGAGCGCGCGACGATCGAGCTGGTCCGATCGAACCGTCCCCAGATGTTCGTCTGCGGCGGATAGCTGGCGCGCATCCGATCGCTCCAGAGGCCGGAGGCGGAGGCGTAGTCGTGGCCGGAGATCAGCTGATAGAACGCCATGATCGTGCCCGCGGGATCTCCGCTCGCGTTCGCGACCGGATCGAGGGTCGGCGCGACCGTAGCCACAGTCGTGGGCTCTGGCGTGGGTTCCGCGGTCGGCTCCGGCGCGACGCTCGGCGCGGGCGTCGCCTCGGGACTACTGGTGTTGGCGAGGACCGCAGCCGTCGCCACGGGCGTTGCCGTCGGCAGCGCGATCGGAGCGACGGACGCCGGCCGCGCCACGGCGAACGCGAGGCTTCCGCCGACAAACGCCACGAGCAAGGCGAAAGAGGCCAAGAGCGGCGCCGGCGATCGCTGCCGCGACCGGACG
>WNGL01024176.1_pt1 | contig 15390 bp, 11 predicted proteins | sample 5400591 | NCBI WGS metagenome assembly WNGL01 (sample SAMN13153377, study PRJNA577476) | soil metagenome | isolation source: 80 cm soil or saprolite under Garry oak tree replicate 1 | place: USA:California | collected 2016-06-15
ATTGTTAGCGGTCTCAGCGACCTTAGAAAACGCTACCAGCTCTCACTTTGCTTCAGCCATCTACATCGAAAACAACGCCCCCGCACTGCAGGGCACAACAAACATGATCCATGCCTTGCAGTATGTGATCGCTCATTACTTCAATGATCCTCATTACTTCCACGCTGAACGGCAAACTTTACTGGAGCAAGCGAGCTTCAATGGAAGCCAGATAGGCAGCAGGGTCTTTGCGGAAACGCCACTGCTGCCGACGAGTTTCCTCCCGCTGCTGTAACTGCCGCCGGAGATCGCGCCAGCGCTGATAATCCCTGGGTCGGAGTTCCTCAACCGAGAAGAGCTGCTGTTTGCTGGTCACAGCGGCCATCACACGAACAGAGCCACGGACCACGACCCCAGGTATGGCCCCACGTCGACCCGTGGCTCGTCGCTCATGGACCCGCGCCACGCCAAAGCAATGCTCCAGTTCATTGTTGGTCCCAGGCAAGCCCTCCACGTCATAGCACTGAAACAACCCTGCTGCGAAGTTGTTGGTAATATGACAAAAATGCTCAAACGCGCTGTCAAGTGGCCCCAGCGTGGCGATCTCGTTCTGCATCTGCGCAAGCCTCGCCAGATACCTTTCCCGGACGCGCTGACCCGTGTCTTGCTCCGGATTGGCCAGGATCGCTTTCGCTTGGTGCACGAAGCGGTAGGCGTTCTGCAGCGGTGGCCAGAGCGTCGCCGTGGCCTGCAAGCCTTTCGTGAGGAGCTGGTGCAACTGCTTTAAGGCTGGGGGCAATCTTTTTTTCCCTGCACCCGGCCAATCGAGTCGTTGACCTGCGTGATGCGATCATACAACCGGAGACCGGAAGCCTCCAGGGGAGAACGTCCATCATCGGTCAAAGATGCTCGCACCGCCAGGCAGTAGTCGCGAATTGCGTCATTTTCTGGCGTGGGATGCTCTTCCAGTGCGCGCTCAATGGGTCGTACACCTCGTAGCTGCTTCTTCAAGAGCGTTTTGGCATGCCCGTCGGCTTCGTAGAAAGGCTTGATGGCATCTTTGAGATAATGAAACTGGCAGAGCTGATGGGGCACGTCCGGAAATACAAAAGTGACCGCACTGCCAATGGTCTCTTCACCATCCGAGATCACACCTTTGACTGGCACCTCCCACGGCTCGAGCAGCTGCTTGACTTCCGTGAGCAAGGCGGTCAAATCTCCCTGCGTACTGCTGAGTAAAGGACGCGCCAACAGCATTTCTTCGGAGAGGCAGTCACGGATCACCCAGAGCACCTCATGCCCAACGTCGGGCTGCAAGCCATCGATGGCCAGCATCACGTGCCCTTGTTTCTGGAGCCGTGCTTTGATGCGCTCCCGATCCGTGACGCGCAAGCTCACCAACTCTTCATAGCGCTGCATCAAATGCGTGACTTCTCGCTCAGAGATCGCCAGACCTCGGGCAAGCAAGCGTTGATGCATCTCCGGAACAGAGCGGTGCTCCCTGAACCGCCAAGCGCCGATGAGGGCAATCACATCCAGGCCAAATTCGCCATGGGGCAGCGCCCACCGTCCTTCCTCTTCGGGATGATATCTCACATGATACAGCGAACAGGTGGGGGTGGGACACTGATACATGACCACTCTGAGTTGCCAGAGACCCTCCAAGGTCATCACCTTCCGTCGACAGTGATAGGCCACCCACAGGCGGTTTCCACACGCTTCACAAGTCTGCCGAAGCGGTGTCAGCGTGGCGGTGAGCTTGGCTTCGGGTCGAGGGGTTCGTCTCGCCATGGTGTTGCTCCTGCGCAAAAAAAGGCCAACTTCACCACCTCAGCTTACACCTCCTGTCAAGACGAGTTTGCCGTTCAGCTTTTTCCAAGTATGGCACAAGGCTCTCATCCAGGATATCGTGTACTGATGTCATACGTCAGAACTTCTCCATTGAGGGAGCCTATCCGAGTTGAATACTTCGATCTCCCTCATCTTGTACCACCTGAACGAGTTATTGGACCTACATACTTATTGAGTCTACCCTATCAAGAATATGGGATACCAATGATTTTGTACTATGCCGATAAGTTAGCACGTACACCTACTCAGTTAGTACGGGTCATTATCGAACGCGAGTATTATGACCTGGTTCTTCAGAATAGGTTTAGTGATCCGGTAGCTATCATGCAGGTTCTTGGGCGGTTAACCCGTAACTATTTTCAACGGGAGGGATTATGAAAATTGGTACTGTTTTTGAACAGACCTCAACAACTGAGTTTCTTGTTATGCTCGATCAACAGTGTGACAGCGAGCAACTCCTTTTCAGTTATATTGAAGTGTCGCCAGATGGTGGTGTGCCCAACCCTAGAGGCGAACGAATTATTGGCCGTATCACCAATGTGCTCAAGGAAAACCCACTTTTGAGTCGGGATCAGGCGGGTGTTTTAGCCTCTGTTAGTACCGGAGGACTTGGCCTCGATTTTTCCAGACGATTCACCCGTGGTTGGGCTCAATGTAGTGTAATCGGTACTTTGGCAACACGCGGTCTTGATATGAATCGGCGTGCTGTAGCACCTAATGCAGAAGTACATACCCCATCTACTTCTACCTTGAGGCAATTGTTTTTCAATCCTGAGCCATCGTATTTACCACTTGGCTTAATTGAAACTTTCGGTGGACAGAGCATGGACGAAGTTCCTGTGACCTTAAATGCTGACCAGTTGGTTACTAAACACTTCTGTGTTTTTGGTATGACAGGATCAGGCAAGACAAATACAGCAGCTAAGTTAATAGAAGAGTTGATGGCACGTGGGCATCGGATGATTGTATTTGACTCTCATGATGATTACGCAAATTTAGACACATTCACATCTCTTTACTCATATAGAGACGAGAGAGGACAAGAAGTACAGTTAAGCTCTCCAACTAATCGCAGTCAAGTTGTAGTTGCAGCAATTAATCAATTCAATCCTAGTGCTTCAGGGAATCGCGCATTAGAAGACTGTGTCTATGAGCGCCTCCTCCGAACCGCATCAGTAATTTACCGCAATACACCTGCGCGTCAGTTTCTCGTAAGGGGCAATCAGCAACCGAAAATAGAAGTTACTCCTGCTTTCGTCCAAGGACTCACAGGAGTACAACCTTGGGATAGTTTGATTAGCAATCCACAAGTTGCCGATTTTAGGGCTTTCCCAGAACCTCGATACTATGGTAACAATTTTGGGGATTTTTCGATTATTTTACTTCAAGCAATACAGGGAGAAGCGTACTCATCTGCCCAATGGCGCTGGTTGCGTGCAAACGTGAATCAACCAGGAACCGGCATACAATATTTGCAAAATTTATGGCGTGCGGCTGAGAATGCTCGCCAAACTACAACAAATCAGCAACTCATAATGACCTTAAATGTATTGCAGCCTTCTTTCAATAACATTCAAGCTATCTATCAAGATGCTATTAAGGCAGGCTCCCAACCCCTTGATCTTGAAAAGTTTTTCCTTCAAGTAGCCGACCGCACAAATAGCAGTCCTCAGACTGTCTATCGATTATCACTAACTGATCTATCAAGCAATCTGAGGAAGGCAATGGTATATGGAGTGGTTACTTACTTCTTCCGTTCCTTCAAATTTGGTGGATACCGAGCGCAACTAAGAAACGACCAACCAGCGAATGCTTACCCCGTCCTTTTCGTATTAGAAGAGGCGCGTGCACTTATACCAAAGTCTTCTGGGATAGAGGAGGAGGATGTTTCGGGAAGGTCAGCTCGTCAAGCAATGCGAGAATTAGCTTACGAAGGTCGAAAATTCAGCCTTGGCTTTGGACTCATTTCACAAAAGCCTTCCACAGTCGATCCGGAAGTGGTTTCTCAATCCAATACTTTTATTCTGCATCAACTGAAGAGTCCTGATGACCAAGAATATGTACGAAGCGTTACAGAGAGCATGTCCAGAGATGAACTAGAAATGATAAAGAGTTTGGGAACAGGTACACAAGGCTCTGTGTACCTCGGAAGGTGGTAAGGGAGATGAACTAGAAATGATAAAGAGTTTGGGAACAGGGCGAGCAATTGTGGCAGGTCTAGCTGTCCAGTCACCGGTATTACTTCGTGTTTACCCACGTTATAGTCAAGAGGGTATTCAGGAACCAACACCCGTTCAAGATGCGCTGCATGATGAGGTTGAGAACATCAGACAGCAACTATCCAATATCCTAATCTTGGATCTAGTCCAATTGAACGCCTCAATTTACTGAGTGCAATTAGTGTGTTATTTGATAAACCTACTAATTCATATACTCTTGTAATGTTAGGGTTGCGTCTTGATCAATGGAATGCTCTAACTAGATGGATAGGCCAAGGGCATGGAGGGCATTTTTGGCATTTGGAAGCTCAAAGCATACAAATAACGCGAGTATGTGAAAAACATGTACTGATTGGTACAAATCAAATGCTTGCTGACTTTAGAAACACGATGAGTAAGCCGTTATTTTTTAGACAACTGCTAGTAGAAGATATCTGGCTTGCAGCTCAACGCTATGTAAAATCGGAAGTTATTGAGGGAAGTGAGGTCACCAATGACTAATACGATCAAGTTACCCGACCACGTAGAAACTGTTATAAGCTCTACCACATTTGAAGATCTTGAACGATTGGTTAAGGGTATAGATCATAGGCAAATTACTGATTTTGTGAAACATAGTAAATATCTTCAACAGCATGTTTTCTCTGGATTCCGTCCAACCAATCTACCTTGGGATCGTGTACCAACCAAACTTGCCCGAGATGCTCAAAATCAACCAGGAACTATACGAACACTTTTAAGAATCTGGTTAATATCTAACAGCGAATTATGTGAAAGAGTGAGGAATGAGATTGGTACAGAAACTATTGAGGATGATGCAGCCAAATTATTGAGTAGTCTAGATCATAATGGGAAGGATCGACTACTATGGGCATTGGTGCTAGATGAGCGTGAGGAAATTCAGGTAGCACTTACCAATGGCCTTCGACATGCCTTTTTCAGTGAAACCTCAAAGTTATTAGAGAGTGCTAATCGGTATCAGCTTACAGTGCAACTAGAAAAAGCTGTTCAGGAGATCAAAGATTTAAAAGATAAACTGAACAAATATGAAGGACGAGATCGACTACTCAATCGTAAAGTAGGCCAATTCGATGAGTTACAGAATGAGTTACAAACGCTGAAAGATACGCAGAGGGATGACGAGGTACGACACCAGGATGAGCTTCGTCAACTGAAAACTGCTTTTCAGAAGACAAATGATGAGAGAAATATTGCTGAGCAAAAAATCAACGAGCTTCAATCCGCCTTAGAACAGGAGCGATCCCATACCAGGGAACTTCAGAGACGTATTGATGGTCTGGAAGCAAGCTTGAATGCAACCATTGATAGGCAAGATGAAAGTGCTAACAATGTCCAGCATCGACTAAATGAAACTTTACAGCTTCTTGAAGATCAACGCAAAGAGAATACTTTGCTACAGCAAAAGCTAAACAAAGCTGAAAAAGAAAAAGCTATTGCCTATGATAAGCGAGATGAAGAGTTCGCTATAAGGCAACAAGCAGAAGCTGAGGTAGAAAAACTAGAAAGAGATAAGAATGTACTTATACAACAAAGGCGTGAAGATAGTAAACAGTTAGAAAGCCTGAAGAACGATCTTTATCAGGCGCACCGAGAACTTGCAGAAAAAAAAGCAGAGGAGCAACAAGGACGTCTTACCTTATCTGAACTTGATGAGTCATGGAATACTACTATTGTCGCTTTATCCAAACATCTCGTTTTATCGTTACCTGAACAAGAACAAGCTCATCAACCAATTGAGTATTATGAAAAATGGGCCAGTTGGCAACGTTGGCAGCAACTAGAAGTAAAATGGGTGCGTTCCTTATTAGCTCTGTCCGCTTCGGTATCAGTTGAAGACCTGGCGAATGCAGAGCGAGCGCAGAAATTACTTGCACTGCGTTGGTATCTCCTGGAGTGTTTAAAACTGAGTTTAACTGAAACACTAGATGCAAACAATCGTGTTTTTAATATGATAGAACAATAAGGAGCAGGGAAGATGATCCAGGTTTATTTCTCACATGTTGGTGAGAAGCCGTTCGTTGGCACTGAGGAACCTGAATGGGCGGCACCAGGGCAACTTGCGCACATTTTGACTGAACTTGAAATCCGCCATCCAGAGATGCGCAAAGAGATACTCGATCAATCTGGTGAACACATTAATTCAGCAGCGATGATATTTAAGCACGTTGTCATAGATACCGATAAACGATTATTGGAAGGAGAATCTACCAAACCAGTCAAAGGCCTGGATGAAGTGATCTCTGACGAAGATGAAAATCTGCTGATAGCTGTATTTCATCCTGAGCAACTGATCAAGTTTTTACTTGAAACATTGACACGCTCGGAAGATCATTTTCAATACGGTGGTAGTCATAAAGAATATCGTGCATACATTAGTGCAGCTAAAGCCGATCAAAATGGTCAAAAGCTCTTTGTTGAAGGAACGCCAGAAAAACTTTATCCTTTTACCGACGGTCGAGTTATTACTGAGTTAGAAACGGATGACTTGATCGACACTCGTAGAAATAAACTAATACCCTCTCCTCTACGTAAGGCTATCGAAAATCTTTGGGAAATACAGACAGATCTTCGCTTAAGGTATTTCCAGGAAGAAGCATTGGCACATATTCTCGGCCAGCTAGCTCAGGCCAACGAGTCAGCACAACAACCATTGCTTTTGTCTATTCCTACTGGCGGCGGTAAGACAGAAGCATTTCTTATTCCATTGATTGCTCATCTCTATAATGAGCGCGCTCACCAGTTAGCATCAGGACATATTCCGCATGCAGTTGTCAGAGCAATAGTAATGTATCCAACGCGTGCCTTAGCAAACGACCAGGCACGTAGAATTTCAGAAATTCTATACCAAATGAATCAGAATGCTATAGAAGATCGCAAGATTAGCGTTGGAGTGTTAACTGGTGATACACCTAGATCAGACTACGAGCTAATCACTGAAAAAAGTCTGCTACAATTATGCCCTCGCTGCTCATCAGTACTAACCAACTTCTCCGAAAAGAAAGGACCAAATAGTAAGGAACATATCAATATCGTTCGCTGTATCTGTGGAGCAGAGATCGACTTTTTCCGCTTAACTCGTGCCGATATTCTTAATCAGCTTCCTGATATTTTGATTACCAGCCCCGATATGATAAACCGTATGCTCCAGGTGCCGGGGTATCACCGTAAAATCTTCTCGCCAGACATTAGCATAGTGGTGCTTGACGAAATTCACATGTACAACAGTGTCTTTGGATGCAATGTTGCTCACTTGCTACGCCGCTTTGAAGAGGCATGCAAACGTAAGCCTTTCTATATAGGTGTCAGCGCAACCATTGGGAATGCAAAAGAATTAGCATGTTTAATTTTTGATGCCGACCTTGATCAGGTAAAATACTTGCGGCCAAAAGGAAAGGAAGAAGAGGAGACAGAGGAAAAACGTCCATATCTTGATTATGAGAAAAAACCGGCTCGGTACCGCTATCACTATGCGCTTACCCCCGCAAAGCTAGCATCAGGCCGAAACCAAAAAGTGACTACCTCGGTCCTGAATGTGGCTGATGTGATCGGACATTTGCTGCGTGACCCACATTTTCGTAAAACACTGATCTTCTCAAATTTCCGACAAGATACTGATGATATTGTTCGCTTCTTACGGGATCAAGAAGATCGATATTATCATACCTACCATCAAGAATTACTACCTCGTATTCTTGCAATGCACGGTGCCAAAGTAGCAAACCCAATGTTCACCAGAACAGAACTTGATATTATTAGCGCAGTAGATCACTGGTATCAGCATGCGCAAGAGCTTGGTATGTTGTATGAACCAGGTATAGAAGTTGGCTGGCATCGAGGAGGGTTGGAACGAGAAGAACGAATTAAAGCCGTGAATCGCTTCGCAACCACACAACGTCTGAATACTCCCGACGAAGATCACTCAGAATTACCGATAGATGTGATGATCGCTACAAGCACACTCGAACTCGGTATTGATATTGGAGATGTGACTACTGTTATGAACTGCGGCGCTCCATTTACTACCAACGAATATACCCAGCGAGTGGGGCGTGGAGGACGCCGCAAAGATGCGCTGGCATTAACCATTATTGATCCCCGTAACCCTTTAGACTTTTATTTCCTTAAGCACTTCGGACAATATGCCAATCCTACTACTGATGACTTTGAGGATGCACCAATCATTGTCTCCAATCTGGAGATCACAAAGAGCCATGTCTATGCACGCCTGCTCGATTGGTTAGCACATCAACTTGGTAGTGATTTCACGAGTGAGATCAAAGTGAGTGACTTACGTTACTATCAAATAAACGTCGGAGGAAGCCAGAAAACATTTCAGGATGATTGGCCAGCATTCAGCGAACATCTTTTCGATATCATCTTCACACCGAAAGTTATTCAACGTTTGCAAGCATGGATGAAACGCGAAGCTCAGTTTATTCCCGGTATTCATGCAACCGAACTCATTGCAGATGATTTGAAATTTTGGTGGCAAGAAAAATGTAAGCAACTACACACCCGTTTGCAAAAGGACTTACAAGACGCTGATGATTTATCCGGCATGGAATCCAAAGATCGTGAACTTGTGCCAGATCTTCGAAGTTCAGGATCGAGTGTCGGCCTTTATCTGTTACGTGAGGGGAGCGAGGATGAGCTAAAAGATACCGTTTCGCGTCGCCAGGCAATTAATTCACGCCCAATAGGAGGCTATGCATCGCAAGGAAGTATCACTTTCAAAATTGAGTCTATTAAGAGTGAGGATCAGGCAGCCGAAGAAAAAATTAAACGTTTATTAGTGAGTTCTTCTGAAGGGATAAAAGCTACACGATACTTCAGTAAAATGTTTGGTGATGAAAAAGGCGATAGCCCTTTTCCTGACGATCCTCTAGAAGCACTCATGAGGCTACATTTTAAAACTCCTAGAGATTTATCTGTTAAGTACAGTCCCTATCGTTTTTATTGCCCACATTGTGGAGCTACATATAGTGATAAAAAAGCTGGTGATGAACGCTGTACATACTGCTATGGCACCCTTCGGCAGCTTACAGAAGTATATATGTGCGGCGGTTGCGGGGAAATCTATGCGCCGCCAGTGCCTAAGGTCTGCTTTAATCCTTCATGTATTGAACAAGCTATTAGCATTAAGAATCATCAACCATTTATGTCTGGAGGATATAAGCATATTGGTAAGGGCGATCAACACAACGATTACTTCCGTTTTATAGCACTGCCGATGCTTCACTGGCGTTGCAAAGCGTGTAATACAGAGATCAATTACCATGCCCATTATGAACTGCCACAAGCATTTGTGAAGCAAGTAGAAAATGCAAGATGGAATGAGGATACGCCTGCTGGTATTGCTAAAAAGATGCTTTATAAGCCTGAATCGTATTGGCAGGGAGCCAATTATTCTAGAGATGGGTTTAACGAAGCTCGCTTTAACTGTAGGAAGTGTAAAACAGAGAATAAGTACAAGAAAATTTATGTAAAAAACATACCCTCTTTTCGTTCAGCTGTGCATGAATATATTATTCAAAATATAGACTTTGCGCCTGAACATCATACAAAGCTGGGAATATTGGATTTCAAGCGAGTGAGTATCATTACATTAGCTCGTGAGCATTTCTGTCGCTTCTATTCTCATCAGCATAATGATGGAGAGATTACACTCAAACCAATTTTCTCTGATAAAAATAGCTATTTGGCTAATACTTACGACACACACGCTGTCTTCTTCCGGTTTAGTGACGTCTTGATGCGGTTTTTAGAAACAGATACCTCAGCATTTGCTTGCCACTTGGGATCGAAATGTCCCTGCGGTAGAGAAGTTTCACAGTCAGTACAAGATGAACCGGCGGAGGCCGATGATGTACATACAAAACCAGAACCTGCTAAATTATCCTGGGAAATGAATCGCAAACCTGACCCCCGACGGAAATGGTGCGATGTTGTTCAAGGGAAGATTCCAGGGAATGCTTGTCCAGGCGAAGAGATAATGTGTAATTCATGTGCTTATTTTAATCGCAAGCAACACCAACGTTACTTGATTTTGCACACTTTAGAGCATGCAATCATTACAGCGATGCCCAAATACGCAGGTATTAACAAAAACCAGGTACGCGGCACTATCTATCCCAACGACGAGCAGCATTATGATTTAGTACTTGTAGATACCATTGATGGAGGATCAGGTAGCCTTTACCTTTTGCGTAAGAACTGGGATCGCATCTGGGAAGTTACAGGAGAACTGCTAGACGCCGCTTGCAAGGAACAAGGAGAGTTAGCTTTACCTTTCACTTGTTCGCGCTACAATAAAGATCTCTGTCCCCATATTACTTACGCATTTTATGAGTATCTGATGCAACAAAAGGGGTAAGGTATGCGATCTTTTACCCGATACATCGAGGATGCCTACCGCGAGATAAGAAGCCGTCAAGCGGAAGCAGGCAAACTCTCTTTTGTCGAGTTTGAAAATGAAGAATACAATATCCTTCTCAGCATAGCCAAAGAAATCGTTCACTGTTTCAACAATTGGCCTACCTGGAAGCGAGAGAAAGCAAGAGTTGTTTTTCTCACTTTTGCCTGTGAATATGTGAAGCGGAATAAATACATAGATGATATCAAATTTTGGGCCGGTTTTGAGGAAGAACTAGGTATCGCTTATGCGGACGAAAAAATTGAACAAAAATGGAGCAGTGGTAATAGGAGACGTTTATTCGTATGGTCTCTCATTTCAGAGGTCAACGCATCTGAAGCTACTCGCCAAGAGTTACTTAACTTCTTCATCTGGTACTATCGAAATGTTACTATAGGTGACATCACAAATAAGCTTATCAATCTATACGAGGCATCAAGCAAAAGACAGCTTGGTCTTCCTGAGAAGGCTATAGCCGCTTTGAGTAAAGACTGCCAGATACTTTCTCATTGTATTACGTATGCTATTGAGCAGAATATATCTCTAACACAAACAGATTTTGAGAGTTATAACCGGGAAATTATGGCAGAGTTAGGGCCACACTACGATCTAACCCGCATTCAATTATTACGAAGCAGAAAGAAACTATACGATCTCATTCTCCAGCTAGAAAACCATTGTATGCCTACACAATTCCTGAGTATTCTGGAACGCCAGTCAAAAGCACCTGTCCAGACTCCGGGTGGAACTCAACTGACCTCTTACACGGCCCTCAAAAGCTGGAAAACTAGAGATTTCCCCTATGGTCGCTATTTGTTAGATCGAATAACATACCGGGTTGTACCAGCTCCCTGGCTTTCATTAGAAATCATTGCTCAATGGCCTTATGAGCAAGTTATCTCACTAAGACAAGGCGGATATATAGGGTATAAAAAACGAGAGCAATTTCATGTACAGATTGGCAAAAGGTCAGTTGAAGGACGATTATGCATTCTTGAAAACGAGCGATGTTATATCTGGACAGATGCCGTTCCTCATGGAGAGTTGCTGGTTATTGATAGACAAATTTATCGAGAATCAGCAGGTATTGACTGGAAGATTTCATTATGCCTTTGTTTTAATGAGTATCATCAACCAGCGTTTGAAATAATTTGTGATACACTCAAAGCATATTTTCCAGAAAAACCCAGGGGATGCATCACTATTCGTACTTCTCAAGGCTATGAAAAAAGTGTGTACTTGAAGTCAGATGGGATATGTCATTTCTCACGCGCGATTACGTTTCCTCTGAAGAATTTTGTAGAGCCAGTCACTATCTCGCTTTACTTAGATAAAGGGCTGTTGGATTGTAAACAATTCGATCCTGAAATGGCTTATCTTTTCTCTTATCAAACACATGAACGCATCAAAGTCGGTACGAAACGGGAATCGGGCGAAAAGCACTATTACCTATTCACCGCCTCGAAAAACGATATTACTGCTCAAGGAATAGAGTTAGAATCGCTGGATGCGACATTTGGTCCCTATTTCATCTACGAAATTACCTGGCAGCAAAGTGACCAACCTATGCAACTACAGTTGGGAGATCTTTCCTGGGCTTTCCAGAGTCAACGCTACTTCTTTATCCAGGTACAACCTCAACCGATAACCGAATTTATCCAACTAGCACGTCATCAAGTACAGCAAATTAGCCACTCGACTCTAGTCATCATCAGCAATATGAATGTGATGAACCCGTCAGTCATCTGTCAAGTTTTCTTTTCGGATGAACTCATTTATGAGGAAACCACAGGGAAATGTCTATATCCTGCTCCTAGTCAACAAAATCAGTATCTTTTCACACAAGCCATTTTTTGAAATGCTGAATGAGAGAACAGTTGGTCAGCAACATTATGGTCACTGTACTATCCTTTTTTTTGAGGAAGGAAGGCTTTTGGGGGAGACCACTCTCGCCTTGATACCAACATTGGAGATACAAGCAACTTGCTTAAGGCAGCCCGTGCTAGAAAATGAAGAAATGAAAGTCTATGTCTCCTCATCTTCTTTAAGTATCTGGGATCCGAAAGAGGGTAAAGCAGGTTCTGTAGCATGTTTATCAATGCGTCCTGGACTCACTTTCCAACCAACCAATCAACCGGGATTAAAAGGAGTTACATTTCTTGCTTCACAAGTGATAGGTGCACCTGTGACCTTTCCAACGATTGGCGAAACTATCGAAATCAAAGTATGTCCAGATGTCTTTGGCTTTCGACTATACGGGAAAAAGGCAGATCAGTACCAGAGAGTTGATATATTAAACTATTACATGGTAGACACAGCTTATCTCTATGTTTTTACAGTTGCTAACTATAAGGTAAGTATATATGTGGACGGTAATGAGATTCTTTCACAAAATGCCAACCCCCAAGGTGATGCCATTTTTCCACTTACAAAACTTAAATATGTTTGTCAGTCTGAGCGAACTGAAGTTATTGTTGTCAGTGCAGGGTTAAAAAGTACGTTCTTTATTCGCTGGACGCCTCTTATTCATGAATTAAACGTTAAAGAAGATAGAATCCATCTTGATATGACCGGACCCAAGAGCACAGGTGTAACCTTACGACTAGTTGACTCGAACAATCAGATTTTCAATCAACAAAATATCAACTGCCGAGGAGAACGTTTCGAGACAGAGATAGATTTACCACTGATACAATCCGATTGGGGACAGTTTTACCTAACAGCTGTGTACTTTCTCACCGATGGCACAGAAGTGCCATCAGTTTGGCAATGGCGCATTAATTTATCCAGGAAGACCAAAATTCCTTTGGATTGGTTGCTAAATGGGGTTGGTATATCGAGTGAGACACTTCTTCAAGCTATTATTGTGGAGTAGAAAATGAGTAGTATACCGTTCTTTGTAGCAGATCGTCCAATGAGTCTCCGTTTGCTCAAAAGTTTACCTTTACAGAAGTATCCTAATGTAGGTATCGGCATCATGGCCCATGCCAACACCTCTTTGAACTTTCAACACGACTTCTGTCAGTACCCTTGCGATAATTTTGACTATTGTGATGCAGTGGCAGGGCCCTGTCAATATAGAAGTGATATTTCTTGTTGCCCTGTCCGCAAATATATCTTAGATCACACCATTAAAATGTGCGATTCAGGTATCTTTACCCGTGAAGGTGCTACTTTGACCTATCAGCAACTATTCGAAGCCTATGTCAGAATGGGTGTAGAATATGGAATAATGATAGATGTATTTCGAAATCCCCAAGCCACTCTTGAAAGCGCAAAAGAAGCTCTTAAGATCTATGAACCTTTCAAAGAGAAATTTAAACTTGTTGGAGTAGCCCAGGGAACAAACATTATGGAGTACATCCAAAATTATGAAGATCTCAAAAAGCTAGGGTTCTCTTATATTGCAATAGGTGGATTGCTTCGAAAAGTAGAAAAAAGCGCTCGTTATACCCAGGTACGAGATCAAGATATTATGTTTGGTGTTCTTGGAACATTGAGAGATAAGTATCCTGAAGATTGGCTTTTTGTTCTTGGTTCTTTTCATCCTACCAGGCTAGAAAAACTCCAAGAGTTAAATGTCTGGGGAGACTATAAAGGATGGATATTTCAATATAAAAAGCGAAATGAGACGCTCAACAAACAACTTGAAGTCTTTACATCAAATCACTTACAACATGTGGATCAGGTAAAGGGTCAAGAAGCTGCTGATCTTATTACAGCATTGCAAAACAACGTAGCTTTGCGAAATGATTTAGCCCATGAGCAAAAGAATTTATCACGACAACTTTTTGAAGGTCGACAATCAGTAAAAACATCTTTATCTTCCCTTTATGAAGAAACGCAACTAAAAGCTCCTGAAATAGCGACACGTTTGAGCCTTTTCATAACACATGGGCTACTAAACGATGGAGAAGAAAAACTTGTTCTCGAAGCTCTGCAAAGCATTGGTTTAGACGAGTCTATACAGACACAAAGTATTTTAGAAAACATTCACAAAAATCGAGAACTTAAATTCCAGGTAGAAAGCCTTGAGGATCAACTCAATAACATCAATGATTCACTTGCAAGGGATATTAGTAGACTCCAATCAGCCGAGGTTCAGATTTCAGAAGATACAGAAGCATTCTGTGCTAAGATTACTGCTCTCATTGAGAGTAGTGAAAGGACATATCGTTTTGAGCAAGTCCGTAGTATGATTGAGCAGGATATACTAGCCCTATTATAGTAAGCTCAGGAAATCAAACTTGACTTCCAGCGCTACTTCGGACGTGATTCCTATCAGAAAATAGCTCGTCTACCATGTGTAGAAGGAGCAATGGTGCCGTCCATTTGGGACAGCACCAGCTTTTCATTTAAAAATCCCAATCCTCCATTACTTGCCGTATTGTAACTTCTGGGAATTCCAATCCTTTCCAAGAGGCGTAAAGCATCCTCTAGCTCTACGCTTTCTCAGACAAGATATTCTCGTACTGCTGATGCGTCTCTCGTCCTACCTCGCGATAGCTATACTTCTCATACAGCTTCTGTGCGGCAAGCCGCACCGGTGAGGTGTGGAGATGGAGGGCTGTATAGCCTCTGGAACGGGCGCGAGTTTCGAGTTCGCTGAGAATTTGCTGGCCGAATCCATGTCCCTAAAATTTTCCAATCAACTGATTGACAAAGATAAATTTACGTGTTATGATCTAATCAACTGATTGATAAACAGGAGGTTAAATGTATGGGTGAGCCTGTGGGAAATATTGAAGAGGTGGAGCATACTGCTCCACGCCTGGCGAGAGCACGAACAACACATGGCGACGAACGGCGTCGCTCATTGGTGCTGGCGGCCTATGATCTGATCGCGGAGAAAGGATTTGAGGAGCTGCGCACGCGGGATGTGGCGATGAGGGCGGGAGTGAATATTGC
>WNGL01010564.1_pt1 | contig 15389 bp, 11 predicted proteins | sample 5400591 | NCBI WGS metagenome assembly WNGL01 (sample SAMN13153377, study PRJNA577476) | soil metagenome | isolation source: 80 cm soil or saprolite under Garry oak tree replicate 1 | place: USA:California | collected 2016-06-15
GGCAGCGCAGGGGATCGCTGGCCAGCATTTCTTCGGTCATGACCTCAATCTGACCGCGAATTACGGTGAGCATGTTGTTGAAGTCGTGCGCAATGCCTCCGGCGAGCTGGCCGACGGCTTGCATTTTCTGGGCTTGCCGGAGCTGATCTTCCAGGTGCTTGCGGTCGCTGATATTTTCGGCAACGATGTCCAAGTACGAGATTTCTCCCGACGCATCCCGCGACGCGCGGCCACCCAGGCTGACGGTGACGCTCTGGCCGTCCTGGCGTAACCATTGGGTTTCGATGCCGTGACTGGGCGCGCGTCCGCGAAAACTTCCGGAAAAATGGGCGAATGCCTCGGGTTCGGCGAATATTCCCCATTGCAAGTTGCGGAGAAGCAAGTCGGGCTCCGAGTAGCCCAGCATCTCGAGCATGGCGCGGTTTACCTGCAGAAGATTTCCGGTGGCAGTGCAGCGGCAGACTGCGTAGGGAAGGTCTTCGATCAAGGTGCGATAGCTGTGTTCGGAAATACGCAACGCTCGCTGGGCAACAAGCTGCTCGGTGCTCTCCACGGCAATGCCAATTATTCCGATTATGCTGCCGGTGGAATCGCGGAGCGGCTCGACTCGGGCCTGCAGCTCGCGGCCGTTGATCTCGGTTTCGAACGTGCTTGCCCGTCCGCCAGCGGCGCGGATGTGAGCGTCAAGGGCTGATATGCCTGGAGCAGAGGTCTGGAAGAAAGCGCCAACTGACCGTGCCAATAATTGCGTCGCAGGAATTCCTAGTTTCGTAATCTCAGCGCCTGACAAAGAAGTTATGCGATAGGCCAGGTCGGTGGTCCAGAGTAAGGCCGGGATCTTGTCAGAAAACGCTTCCTCGCTGAGTGCAGAAAAAACGGTATTGCCGGGCGTCTGAACCGTTTTTGGAGTCGCGGCCATTTTGGCATTCTAGGGGACGTTTGTCTGTGATCCACAGCGTTTGTTTGCTTTGCGGAGTAACTTCAGTACCCAACGGGTAGTGCCCTGGGTGCTGCTGATTTTTGCGTCATGTCATAAGCCGAAGCACATCGTTTCGATAAGAAAGTTCAATGAGGAAATCAAGGGTTGGAGCAGTAACCTGCTAACACTCTTTCACATAGCGTTTATCAGTGTGTACGCGTTTACCAGGCGCGGAAGTCCCCTGAGCTGCCGTATCTCAGGAAGCCGTGTCAATCACAAGGGGCCACTCGACACTTCATGTCAGAAACGCTGAGCATTCAGGACATTGTTGATGTTACCTATGACAAATACCGGACCGTGGATGATGGCGAGGTTGCGACCTACATCCCAGAACTCAGCAAAGCCGATCCGCGCGATTTCGCCATTTGCCTGGTGACTGTTGACGGGAAAGTTTTCTCCGCGGGCGATTGGGAGAAGGAATTCACGCTCCAGTCAATCTGCAAGCCCTTCGCATTCCAGATGGCGCTGGAGGAGTTCGGTCGCGAGAGGACACTGGCCCGCGTAGGAGTCGAGCCGAGCGGGGATGCCTTTAATTCCATCGAACTCGATCCCAGGACCATGCGCCCGTTCAATCCTATGGTGAATGCCGGGGCGATTGCGGTTGCGTCTTTGATTAAGAAGGGATCGGCTGTTGCCGGCGTGCGGGCGTTTGTCGATAAGATGCAGCTGGCTGCGGGCCGGAAATTGAAAATTGATGGCTCAGTGCTCGCCTCGGAATCCGCAACGGGCAATCGCAATCGGGCGATCGCGTACCTTATGCTGAACTTCGGCATCATCGATGAAGACATCAACCACACGCTGCACCAATATTTTTCGCAATGCTCGCTGCTGGTGAATTGCCGTGACCTGGCGATGATGGCGGCGAGCCTTGCGAACATGGGAGCCAACCCGGTCAGTGGCGAGCCAGTCTTCGACTTTCAATATGTTCGGGACGTGTTGGCCGTGATGTTCACCTGCGGGTTGTATGACCACGCCGGAGAATGGGCTTACAACGTGGGCCTTCCCGCAAAGAGCGGCGTGGGAGGCGGGCTGATGGCGGTGGTGAATCGCCAGCTTGGCATCGCTGTATATTCTCCCCGGTTAGACGGGAAAGGCAACAGCGTACGCGGAATTATGGTGTGCAAAGAACTGGCCAGCCGGCTGGGCCTGCACGCGTTCGAGTTCACGAACGTGGGCTCGAGTTTTGTGCAGTCGCTATTCTGAGATCGTTTCTGATCTCCTGCTCTAAGATTTTCTTCCTGCGTTTCTTCAGCGTCCGCACTATAATGCGTGGTTCGCAAAATGGACGGTTCGCGCGCGGTGACTTTTGCAGACCGAAGTCCGCGTCGCGTAATTTCCCGGAGGTGCCATGGCCTCTGCTTCACAGAGCGAAGCCTATAATGCGGTGCGCACAGGGTCGTGGTGGACACAGGTGGTCCCTGTGGTCCTGGGACTCGGCGGGTTCAGTATTTACGCGACCTGGAGGGCCTTCGAAGGCGCGCTGTTTCAGTGGGGACCATACCTCTCCCCGTTTTATTCGCCGCTGATTGATGTGCATCACCGGTATTGGCCCTATTCTCCGGCACTGCTGATTCTCGGCGGACCGCTGGGGTTCCGCGCGACCTGCTACTACTACCGCAAAGCGTATTACCGGGCGTTCTTTCTCGATCCTCCGGGTTGCGCCGTGCCTGAGCGTAAGCGCAATTATGGTGGCGAGACACGGTTTCCGTTCATCCTGCAGAATGTCCATCGTTATTTCATGTATCTGGCAATTGTCTTCCTCGTCTTCCTTTGGCATGACGCGATCAAAGCTTTTTTCTTTCCCGACGGAGTTGGGGTTGGACTCGGGACGCTGGTTTTGCTGCTCAACGTCATCCTGCTGACGCTGTATTTTTTCTCCTGTCATTCGTGGCGGCATTTGATGGGCGGAAAACTCGATTGCTTCTCGTGTGCGAATTTCGCGGGAACACGGCACTCAACCTGGAAAAAACTAAGTTTCCTGAACGAACACCACATGCTCTTTGCCTGGAGTAGCCTTTTTTCAGTTGGATTTGCTGATTTCTATGTGCGGCTGGTTTCGAGCGGTGCCATTAGGGACCTGCGCTTGTTTTGAAAAGCGAACTGTGGAACGTGAACTGTGAGAAGTCAATTGTGAGAAGTTAACCGTGAACGACAAATACGAAACTCACGAACATGATGTGCTGATCATCGGGGCCGGCGGAGCTGGACTCCGTGCCGCAATCGAAGCACTGGCCCAGGGCGCAAGCGTTGGCGTTATATGCAAATCGCTTCTCGGCAAGGCGCATACCGTCATGGCCGAGGGCGGGATTGCTGCGTCCATGGGTAATGTGGACGCGGCTGACGACTGGCGCACCCACTTCCGCGACACCATGCGCGGCGGGAAGTTTCTCAATAATTGGCGTATGGCACAGCTTCACGCGCAAGAGGCGCCCGATCGCGTGCGCGAACTGGAGCAATGGGGCGCGCTCTTCGATCGTACCGATGATGGGCGAATCCTGCAGCGGGCTTTTGGCGGGCATACGTTTAAGCGGCTGTGTCACGTGGGCGACCGCACCGGGCTGGAGATGATCCGCACCTTGCAAGACCGTGGCGTGCAGATGGGATTCGACGTCTACATGGAGTGCACCACTACGCGGCTGCTGATGGACGGCGGACGCGTCGCCGGCGCATTCGCCTACTGGCGCGAGAACGGCCGCTTTGTAGTCTTCAAGGCAAAGTCAGTGGTGCTGGCGACGGGTGGAATCGGCAAGGCATGGCCGATCACTTCAAACTCATGGGAATACACGGGCGACGGAATGGCGCTCGCGTATGAAGCTGGTGCCGAGTTGATGGATATGGAATTCGTTCAATTCCATCCAACTGGCATGGTGTGGCCGCCGGGTGTGCAGGGACTTTTGGTCACTGAGGCAGTGCGCGGCGAGGGCGGCATTCTGCGCAATAAGATGGGCGAGCGCTTCATGGAGAAGTACGATCCGAAGCGCATGGAGCTCTCCACTCGCGATGTGGTGGCGCGCGCGATCTATACAGAAGTTCGCGAAGGTCGCGGGACTGAGCACGGTGGCGCGTTCCTCGACATCTCGCAAAAGCCGGCGGACTATGTGAAGCGCAAGCTGCCCAGCATGTATCACCAGTTTCTGGAATTGGCTGATGTGGACATCACCAAAGGGCCGATGGAAGTTGGGCCAACCTGTCATTACATGATGGGCGGGATCCGCGTGGAAGGGGAGACTGCAGCTGCATCTATTCCAGGATTATTTGCGGCTGGAGAGGTTGCGGCCGGGCTGCATGGCGCGAACCGGCTGGGTGGAAATTCACTCTCTGATCTGCTGGTCTTCGGACGACGCGCAGGGCTTGCGGCAGCGGAGCACGCCAAGCGACAAAGCGCGCCAGCAATCGATTCGGCACAGATCGAAGAAGCGGCGCGCGAGATGCTTGCGCCCTTTGAGCGCCAGACGGGAGAAAGCCCCTACGAAGTCCACGCTGATCTGCAGCAGATCATGCAAATTCTGGTTGGCATTTATCGAACGGAAGAAGATTTGAAATCCGCAATGGAAGGACTTTCGCGGCTGAAGGAACGAGTGCAGAAACTCAGCATGAACGGGTCGCGAATGTTTAATCCCGGATGGCATCTTTGCGCCGATCTGAAATCGATGCTGACGGTTTCAGAAGCCGTGACCCGCAGCGCGTTGGCCAGAAAAGAAAGTCGCGGCGCGCATAGCCGGCTGGATTTCCCGGAATACGACGCAACCTGGGGTAAGCAGAACAATATTATTTCGCTGCGCGGCAACGAAATGGATCTGCAGCGGCGGCCTACAAAGGAATTGCCGGCGGATTTGCAAGCTCTGCTGGCTGAAGAAAAAGGAGCGGGAGCCTGATGCCAGACGTAGTCCTGAAAATCTTCCGTGGAGATCGCGAGGGCGGCCAGACGATGGATTACCAGGTCCCGGTGGCTCCGGGCATGGTCGTGCTCGACGCATTGCACCATGTACAGAAGCACCAGGCGCCTGATCTGGCGGTGCGTTGGAACTGCAAAGCCGGGAAATGCGGGTCTTGTTCGGCAGAGGTCAATGGCCGTCCGCGCCTGACTTGCAAAACGCGAATGGATTCGCTGCCACAGGACGAGCCCATCACTATCCTTCCCATGAAGTCGTTTCCGGTGATCAAAGACCTGGTGACAGATGTCTCGTGGAATTACAAGGTCAACAAAAGAATTCCGCCATTCAAGCCACGCCCCGGAACCGACTGGAAGATGTGGCAAAAGGACGTAGACCGGGTGCAGGAGTTCCGCAAATGCATTGAGTGCTTCCTCTGCCAGAACGTTTGTCACGTACTGCGCGAGCATGACAAGCACGACCAGTTCGGCGGCCCACGCTTTTTTGTGCGAGTGGCTGGATTGGAGATGCATCCGCTGGACGATCTTTCGCGGACGGCGCTGCTTAAGAACGAAATGGGCCTGGGCTTCTGCAACATCACCAAATGTTGCACCGAGGTTTGTCCTGAAGAAATCCACATCACAGACAACGCGATCATCCCACTCAAAGAGCGCGTCGTGGATGAATTTTACGATCCGGTGCTGCGGCTGGTTAGAAAGATCAAAGGCGTAGATAGCTCTGCGAGCAAATAATGGCTTTGCTAAACTCGTGGCCGGCGTCGATTTGGTTCCTTTCTGGACCAGGGCGGTTGCAAACGTCTAACGGAAATCGAAGCGGATCGCGGCCACCGTGGAAGACGCTCGTCCACAGCACCGGGCGCTGAGAGATCCACAACATTTCTTAAACTGAATCGGACCGTAGGTCAGATGGCGGATTCTAAGAATATGGGGCTTTCGGACTGGCAATATGAGCATCACCCGTCGTGAACTTCTCGTAGGAAGCCCCGGTCTAGCGGCGGGTGCTTCTGTGTCTGTTCCTTTTTCTGCCGCCGAAATATCATTTCGACCGCCGACCGAAACGGTCGCGAGTAGCGATCTTGAATGTTGATCAGTACTCTCTGAAGCTTGAAAACATTCTCGAAGCCGCCTTACAGCTGTTCCCAATGGACGTGGTGGAAAGACCTTGCTCCTCAAGCCCAATCTCGTTGACTATCTTCCAGGCGACGCCATTAACACCCACCCGTTACTGGTTGTTGCTGCGGCCGAATGCTTTCGCCGTTTGGGCGCGAAATCTGTTTTGGTGGCGGAAGGACCAGGCCATCAGCGCGACACCCACCTGGTTCTCTCCCAGACCGGATATGAGGACTGTCTTCGCAGTGAGAAGATCCGTTAAGCATGAAGAACATGTTCGGAGTTGTGCCAGGGATGAGATACGGATGGACCAAAAACATCCTTCATTGGGCAGGCATTCAACAAAGTATCCTCGACATTTGTGCAACTATTCCAGTCCAATTCGTAATTGCCACTGGCATCGTGGCGATGGAAGGCGACGGCCCTCTCAACGGCACTCCGCGCCATTTGGGCGAGATTGTGCTTTCAAATGATCCTGTTGGGCCGGATGCGACTTGCGCACGATTGATGGGGTTCGAACAAAACCATATTCCACACATTCGCGAAGCCTCGCGATTTCTCGGCAACTCCTCAACTGCCCTGATAAACCAAGTCGGCGAGAACCTTATGCCGGTGGACGCTCCGTTCCAGGTCGCCTCAAACTGGGATCATCTTCATGTTCTCGACAGCCCCCTCATCGAGTAATCATTCGTGGCGTACCGTCTTTTTGGGATCGCCGAATGAGTTGTAGCGTTCGTCTGTCCTTCTCGCAAAGTCGAGGTTTTGGGCCGCCACCGGCCTTCGCCGTCTAACGCGATTGAAACGAAAAGTGGACTTCCAACACTATTGAACATACCTGACTCGATCTGAATGTGGGTGAACGTGAGATCGACAGTCATGCGTCAGATTACGGGACGGACGAATACGAAGCAGGGGCGGATGGCAAGAGCCGTTATTCCCAAGTTGCTGTTCGAACGAGGGTTGGACGAGTTTGTTACGAAATCAGATCAATGTTCGCTTTTTGTGGCGTAATGATGCTGAATGTAGTATCGTCCACCGGACGTTTTCAACCGCTTGGCCTAGCGGGATAAGCGATCCGCAAGCAGAGGTGGCTGGCTATGCGTGGAGCCACAAAAATCATTTGCGTGGCGTGTGCTGTCGTCTATTTTCAAACGGCGCGGGTCTCTGGATCAAACATCCAGAACAAGCGCGACGGTTGTATCGCCGTTCGCGAGTGGTTTCCACGAACTCCTCCACCCGCAAATACCAGACCTGAGCCTGTTTCCGATTGCGCGTTCTACAAATGGGCTTGGCAAGAATTCCTATTTGTTACACAGTCGGACGGGGAAGGAAACGATGAGCCGCGCTTCATCGACTTCTCAACGCGATCCGAGTTAATTTCACCTGAAATCGGCCACAGCCACCGCGCGAGGGCATTTATTCCTCGTAATCTCGGGGCAATTCTTCAAGCTGGGTCATTGGGGATGGTGATTGACCAAAACGGGAGCGTCCTCTATTACGCAACGCATTTGAATCCGGAGTTTGTCAACTTTGTCCGGAATAACGCGTTAACAGACAGTGCTCGCCTGAAGGACGTCTCAACCGATCTGCAATTTCCCAAGGGAAGTTTGGAGTTGAAGTCGTCTTGGAAGGTCGTAGCTGCCGGCGATGACGTGAGCCGTTTTTTCACAATCAAGACATCTGTTCCGGTGTTCACGTTGACATCGGATGGAGAGATGCTGGTGGATCCCAACAAAGTCCGAGAGGAAACACTTGCGCTTCTCGGACTGCACATCGTGGGTGTGGTCGAGGGACATCCCGAATTTATCTGGGCCACTTTCGAGCATAACGACAATGCCCCAGATCTTCCGGTGGGCCTGAGTTCTCGCACTGCCCAGCCTGTCGATTCAACCAGAAGCTGGACTCTGTACGCAAAAGGTGTAAGGGCTGCAGATTGCAACAACAAGCCAGAGAAATCCAGATCGATGAAGCTGTTTGACGAACAGCAACAAACATTGGCTACGCCGGTTTCGGTCTTTCGAGAGTTTGCCTTTGGCGGCGACGATGAGCCCGACGATATAAAGCGGTTGAATGATAGTGTCCACGCCCTGCTCCCGCCCGACTTGGCCATTTGGAAGAACTACAGCTTTATGGGCGCGATGTGGCTGAATGATCCGAATCGCGACTTCAAAGAAAACTCAGACTTCAATGGGGAAGCCGCTGCTCATCCTGAGCGGAAAGTTTTGGGGGGGGATACAAGACTGTCGAACGCCACCATGGAAACGTTTACTCAGTCGATTCAAAACTGCTTCAGCTGCCACAACACAATGGCAAGAGCCATAAGGCACCAAGTTTATATCCCTGCGAGAACGTTGAACATGAGCCATGCTCTTAACGCCGCTGCGAGGCGCGACTAAAGATCATGCACATGAATCGGCACTTGTTTTCCTACAAATTCAAGTGGAATTGACTCGAGAGGAGACTAACAATGAGTGATTCGGGCAGATTTCATCGGGGTGTGTTGCTTGTTCTTATAGCCACGCTGGTGGCAACACCGGGATGCATAAAAATGCGCCCACTTTCGGTTGGCCATGGCACACCGCCTCCTATTCTTCCGCCACCAGTGGGCAAGCCTTCAGTTGCAAGAGTTGCCCCGTCTCAGCTTCCGCCCGGAGCACATGGGCAGTTTCCTGCCTATGATGGTGACCCGTTTTTTGTAAGTTTGCCTGTGCGGAAGGTCAATACGTTGACTGCGGACGAGGTTCGCGACCAAGTCATCGTTCCGACTCTGAAAGCTATGGGATTCGAACGAGGAATGAAGGGTCTCGCGATGCCGCCAACGAATGGGCTAGATCAACCCAAGGGCAATTTCAAAGGGTTGGCGCAGGCAGTGGCGTATGAGTACGCTAATCATCGCCAGCTGTTTCGTCCTGAGACCCAGGAAATGTTAGATGTTTTCTTGGGTAAGACTCCGCCGTCGGCCGACATTGATAAAGCCATAGAACTCGGCGAGGGAATGAATTTCGCCCAGTTTGTAGCTGGCATCGAACGGCTTGAAATTCAGTATCCCTTCCAACAGGTGGAAGGCAATGTACCAATTGAGCATACGTTGTTGATAGCATCCCGTTGGGAACAGCAAGGGATCACTTCGATCTGGGGCGCACTTTTCAATAACTACACTGTTGCAAACAATCGGCGCCTTAGCCCAACGGACGCGACTCGGCGACTGAGTCGTGATCTGAGTGAGATCAAGGGGATTCGGAAGGTTTCAACATGCCAGCCACGTCCGGAGTTGGCGGTTGAGAGAGTCTCATCTGAAACAAGCCAAGTGGGACTGCCCTCAGTCTGCCAGATTGTTGATGGTCCATATTTGGTTTTGTTTCCCTATGCTACCGATGCGGCTGGCAAGGTGCTGCTTCGCTATTCGTACCGAATGATAGTTAATGCCAAATGGTTCAATCAGACTGGTCCATTCCTGTTGTGGCTCGATGCCGATAATGGCAAGCTTATTAAAGTTGACCCCCTTATCCATGATGCCATAGGTGGGAGCGGCGCGGTCTACAACCGCGATCCTGGCGTTGGTACAACAACGAACTTCTTCCAAGTCGATAATTCTGCGGGCGGACAGTACACACTGAAATTGTCTGGCGTCCTTAACCGCGTCGACTATCTGGGGAACGGGTATGACGCTAACGATATCAGCATATCCGATAGCACAAACGGTAGCTCCGGCACCTTTGCTAATTTCAACCAGACGCCCATCAACGACGCGAGCCAAGCTTTGTGTTCTTCGGGCACAAATAAGGCTTTTCAGCAAGTAGATTTCTATGGGGCGCTTTCTCGTTACTACCAGGTGGTGTTAAGCCAAGGGATCTACACGCCGTTTCCGACATCACCATGGAACCCTAAGGTGGAGTCTGCAAGCGCCGGCTGCAATGCATGGTCGAGCATGGATTACGGCGCGTGCCAGGGTTACTTCGACGCGACCTGCCCTAATTATGTCGGCCCCAGCCTGGCTTTCATGAATTTCGCGCATGACAACACTGTGGTGGGTCACGAATTTGCCCACAACATTACACCGCGCCTTACAAACGCGCGTCCCGCCGATTGGTGTGGGATGGCGACGTGTGCGATGCCAATCGGATGGGGCAACTTCCATGACCTGGCCGATTTTTGGGCGGATCATTTCGAACAGACCAATTGCACTGCCGGTTGGGTTTCGAAGAATATCGGCGGCTCTGTGGATCATAGTCTTAATTGTGCGAGCAGCGACGAAGGGGGCTTCCTGCCCCGAGATCACGTGGTAACGATACCTTTCAATCCTGCTTCGCCCAATGATCATTTTCCCGAACACCGGAGCATCGCCACGGGCGATTACGCCGAGAGACAAATCGGAGCAGCGGCGCTCTGGCAGGTCAATTTGGGAATGCGTAGCAAATGTCGCCCGTCGGGCTGGCCACAGTTCGGTGTACGGTTCCAGAGAGCTCTCAAGAACACGGGGTTTCTTGGCTTTACACCCGGCTACCCCGGTTCGGACACTGATAGTTTTAGATTGCTGTACGACTTAGAGGCGAAGATGGCTGATCAGTGGGCTACGTCTGGTTCCCCGGGTGGACCACCGGCTTTTGCGCATAATGGCCCGCATACCACGAACAAGGTAACGGCCGGCTTCGGGATTCGGTCGTGGACATTGATGACAATGACACTTCCAATGACATCAGCGTCAACAATGTGACTATGTACACGCACGACTTCCTGAAGCTAGGGGGCAATGTCGGCGCTTTCCAGGTTTGGACTGGACCACGTTACAAACTCGACGGTGCATCTGGCGCAAGTACGTTGAACAATCCAGCGCCGTGTAATACGCAATTCAGCGTGGAGGTATCGACTGATCCTGCTTTTCCAGCGGCATCGACCATCGTCAGTCCCTTTAGCACGGTCAATACGGATCCAACAAACAATGCCACACCCCAGTGCTTCGGAACGTGGACACCGAGCAACACGGACTGGACTACACTGCAAGCCGGTGGGGCGGGAACTAGGATCTATTACCGGGCGCGCACACGGGATGCCTCAAATGCTAATGAGCGGCTTTCAACCCAGCCCGGAGCGGGGTTGTGGACGGTGCCGCCGCCGTATGCAGTTTTCACGACGGATGGCAAGTCTGATTACTGAGATCGAATTCCGAACAGAATGCCAATGGCTTTGGTATCTGACGCGATTGTTACTCACGTTCGTTTTCGCCGCGGTCTCTGCACATGCCGTGGAGACCGCGACACCCTTTGCCGGCGACGCCTCCTTTGTGCGAAACGGCGTCCCTGCTTTTGCTGCGGTACGCCATCCCGACACTATCGAAACTCGAGGTTCCTACGAGGTCGGAGTACGGCAAATATCCGGTCCAAATGCAATTGATGGTTACGTTGAATATGAGGTTTGGAATACAGGCGGCAAACGAACCGGGTCTGGACGAGTCAGGCTTTCAAGTTCTCCTTCAAACCCAAACCAGTGGAGCGCGGGACTTCCTGGCCAATCATCAGGTTCCATCATCACGTATCACTATGTGCTGTTGTCGAAAACGAGGAATAAACTCCGCCATCCTTCTGATCCGTCTGCCAACTATCGGTTCCAAGTCATTCCGCTCCGCTTGTCTTCACTGCGATTTCAGAGGACAGAATTGGAGGCTGGGCTCGAATCTGAGATGGTGCTGACTCTAGAAGCTCAGACGCCATTAACAGGCGAGATTATCATCCGACTTCTTCCTCAGACGACCAAGGACGTCGACGTAAAGGACCTTCACATCAATCTGCAAATGGACACCGAGGGAGACGCGATACACGGTTTTCGTGAGAAGGCTCGGGCGAAACTACCTGCTTTGGCATCCGGCCAGGCAGCCGATTTCTATTTTCTATTTCGGAGCGGCAACGGGAATGTGCAAACTCTGCCCTCAGACGCACCGACCGAGATCTTCTCTGTCAAGCGTTCCGTGAGTTTGGTGCGGTGCATTCCAGCCAGCGCGCCGTTTGTGCTAGGAACAATGATCGCAGGCACTAAGAAGTGGCTCGCTCTTAGAGGCGGAGGTACATGGAATATAGATGCGGAAGGAGGTCTGAAACATTGGGGCACATGCGAGGGAAGCCTGTCTAATGTCTCAAGATTCGCGGTGTCAGACGACCATTCAACCTTCAGCTATATCGGCAGTGACCACGGCGTGGTTGGCGTTAACCCGAATATCGAAATCCCACTAGTTCTACTTCGGCCTGAACCCTCAGCTTGGGGGCGCACGAATCCTGTATTTACAACCATCGGAACTTCCCTCCGCGCGGGTCCCGCCGCGGCATCTACACTTGACGGAACTGTTTTACTTCAATACCAGCAGGAACATGTCCTTGAGGAGCGCTATCCCCAAGCTTTCTTCTTCCAAATCGACTCAGACAAACTGACCCGATACTCCTTTCCTGCCAGCCCTTTCTCCAGCATCGTTGGCTTGTCGTCTGCCTCTTTCGATGCCCAAAGCGGGTGCTGGTTGTTAGGAGCATTCGTTACTGACAAGGAAGAGAATTTACAACCCACCGTCATTCGGCGCTGTGGTGAGTCGGTTCGGCAGATTCGTCTGCAGGAGCTTCAAGATGAAGATTCTGGAGTTATGCCACTGCGCGTGATCGGCATTGCTACAGATCCTGCAACGGGCAACATGATTGTCGCTCTTGAGTTCCAGACGTCGGACAAGGGTCACAATCCGCCCGGCTACGGCATTTTTCGTGTCCAGCAAGGTTCAGCACACCTGACTCCGATGACGTCTGTGTTCCAGAACTCAGCCACCGAGATCACGTGTATTGGCACGGACTGGAAAAGAGGGCGCATTCTAGTGGGCACCTTTGGAAAGGGACTGTGGCAAATAAGAGATGGGAGTGCTTCGAGGTTACAGACTTCAGATAATTTGCCGCCCGCACAAATCACTACGTTGAGCACTGATCATGACGGCGGAGCCATTTTCGGAACTTCGGACGGAGCTTACGAACTTGATAGCCAGGATCGTGTCAAGCCTATCCTGACTCCTTCGGCCAACGCCTTGCCGGCGGATTCACTGCCGATGGATGTGAGGAGTGCAGTTCCGGAGGTACTTTTCTCTTCCTATTCCGCAGGATTGGCAACGCTTCGGCGGTATCGCACGAACGAATGGCGTCGGCAAGACTCTTGGTTGGACAACACGCGGCTGCCAGACGCACATTTCGGAGATGCACAGTTTACGAGCAACAACGGGATTGCGGCCGTAGTGTTCTCAAAGGGGTTGCTGCTAGCAAACCATGAAGAGATGCGAATAGTAGAACCAGACAATGCTCTTAACAGCGCTAACTTGTTTCGTGTTTTGGCCCTTCGTTCGGGCGAGATTTGGCTGGCATATAGGCCACTTCCTTTCGGACAACAATCCGCGGGCGCAATCCAAAAGTTAAAGCAGGGCGAGATTGTCGGCACATTCAGAATGCCCGATCGCGCGTCGGCGACTATTGGGCGCTGGGTCGAATTACCGGAACGAAGGTCGATCTTTGCCGCCACTCGTGATGGTGTGATTGAGATTCGAAACGACGGTTCCATAGCAAGAATCTCCCCCAATCCGGCAGCATCAATCGCTCGAAACTCAGCAACGGGCCTGATTGGTGTTGTTGGTAGCAGTGTCGAGCGTTGGAATGGTCAACAGTTCGTTCCCGTGTTCTACCAGGTGTCGCATCCGCGATGGTCTAAAGAGATGTTTTCTCCCGGTTCTCCTATCGACATCGCCATTAACAGTGAAAATTTCTGGTTCATTCTCTACAACCGCGGAGTCCTTGCCATTTTGGATTCAAAATTCCAATTCCTACATTTAATGGATGTCGAAGATGGTATTCCCCAGACGGCCCAGCGGCTGCTGGTAGTCCCGGGAACTGACGAAGTGTTCATCGGAAGCACCACCGAAGGCGTTGTTACTGTTAGTGCTTTAAAGTGACGTTGAAGGTGAGCCAGTTGAATTCCATGTTCATGGAATTCGGCGTCTGATTGCTGGGCAAGATGGCATACTCCTGCAGCAGGATCACGAAGTCGCGATCCACCGGAGGGTCATACGCCTGTTTAGGGTGCATGATGAAGGCTCCCAGCATGCCTATCATTTCCTGCATCACCATGTGAGAGTGATAGAAGTAAATTCCTTCCTGATGGAGAGTGAATTCGTAGATCTGGTTCCCGGCGCTCCGTCCATGTCGTGAGGGATTTCAAAACCATCCCAGTGCATTGAGAACGGCTCGGGCAAATGTATTGCCGCGACTAGTGCTGGGTTGTGGATCTAGTCAACGCCTCAAACTTCTGCTTGGTTTCCGAGGACCAGCCGGAGATGAGCTGCTGCACATTTCCATTCTGATCAACAATTACAGACAAGGGAACGGCGACTTCGTCGGTGGCGAACAGTTGCTCGATGGCGGCTGCGCCTCCCTTATAGATGGGGTAATCCACTGGAATTGTCTGCAGAAATTCACGGATGTGCGCATCGGGATCGGTATCAAGGTTAAGGCCGATCAGGTCCACTCCGTTTTCAGCGAACGCCGCGCGCAGTCGGTTTAGTTCAGGCATTTCCTTTGCGCACGGAACGCACCAAGTTGCCCACAAGTTCACAATGGTCCGCCGGCCTGGACGAACTACGTCGCGTAAGTTGACCACCTGACCTGAAGTGGAGTGCAACTCGATCGAAGGGAGCCGTTCTCCAAGCTTAAACTTCAATCCTCGCGCCAGAGATTCTGCCTTGGTCAGCGGGTCAGGCAGTTTCGATTGCGCCAGCTCCACGTTTTCTGCTTTGCTCGTGCCGTAACGCAGGCGCAGCGTGTTGCCTGCCTTGGTATCGGCGGAAAAATTCTCAACTCTCCCATTTGACCAAGTAACTTCGATGCCCTGCGCTGTTTGATCCTGCCCGAGGCCGAACAGAAGCCGGGGATCGCTCTGCGCCAAGAAGCCTGAGCCGCCGGCTTTTACCTTGGTGAGTGTTCCGGCGGAAGTCTTCACCCGAACCACGGAGCCATAAGCGTCGCGGCTGGTTTCTTTTCCGCCCTCAAGAACGATGCGCAGCCAGTGATTGCCCTGGCCAACATTGTTGCGGAACAGTAAGTGCCCGGGGCCTTGGATGGTCGTAAGAAATACATCCTCGTCGCCATCGTTGTCGAAATCGGCAAACACCGCGGCGCGACCGTCACTGATGGAATCAATTCCGGAGATACCGGAGATGTCCATGAATTTCTTGCCATCGCGATTCATGAACAGGGCGTCGCGTTCGTAGCCGCTGAAGGAGAACCCTTTCTTGAAAATCAGGCGGTTCTGATCATTACGCAGGGTGCCGGTTGCCTTCTGGGTATTGTTTTGCGTCACGACCTGACGCCAGAACTGGCTTCAAGTGTCGCTCATGGACTTGCC
>WNGL01014170.1_pt1 | contig 15389 bp, 15 predicted proteins | sample 5400591 | NCBI WGS metagenome assembly WNGL01 (sample SAMN13153377, study PRJNA577476) | soil metagenome | isolation source: 80 cm soil or saprolite under Garry oak tree replicate 1 | place: USA:California | collected 2016-06-15
CCGCGACCCCGACTCCTACGCCAAGGGCGTTGAAATTATGGCGGCCCAGGGGCCTGCTTTCAAACTTGCTCTCGCTCACCACATTCGCATCGTTTACGGAGTGGATGACGCCGACGTAGATGAGTCCGTCTCAAAGGAATTTGGAGCGCTGGTTCGCGGAGGCCTTTCTCCACTTGGCGCGCTGCAGGCAGCCACCATCAACGCCGCCACGATGCTCGGCAAAGACAAAGACGTGGGCACGCTCGAACCCGGCCATTACGCAGATATCGTCGCTGTCAAAGGCGATCCCCTCACCGATATCACCGTCATGGAGCACGTTGCCTTCGTGATGCAGGGGGGCCAAGTAATCAAGGACCCGGCCCACCCCGATCGCAACGCAGTAATTCACGTCAAATAGACTCGTTTCGATCGGGTCCTGACAAACGAAACTCGGGCGCCGGCTCAAAGAATTTTTCGATCTACGAAGATTTTCGTTGACAATTACGAAATGCTTCGTATAACGTCTCAAACATCATGACGAACGCAGGCAAGACAATCCCCCGCCCCACCGAAGCCGAGCTCGAATTGCTCCGGATCCTGTGGGACAAAGAACCGGCCACGGTACGGGAGATCTATGATGCTCTCAATCTTGTGCGGCCGTCGGGCTACACGACCGTTCTCAAGATGCTGCAAATCATGACCGCCAAAGGGCTCGTCGTTCGCGACGAAGCCAGCCGCGCCCATGTGTACCGTTCCGTAATGAGCCAGGATGCGATGCAAAGCAAGATTCTCAAGGACCTCAGCGTTCGACTCTTCTCCGGCTCCGCTGCGCAACTGGCTCTGCACGCACTCGCCATGGAGCCTGCAAGCGATGTCGAACTCGACGAGATTCGTGCCCTGATTGCACGCAAGCGACCCACCGGAGCAACAACACCGATCGACAAGTCAGCATCCCTCAAAGAAACGAGAAAGGATCGGCCATGACGCACACCCTTCAAGCCGTTGCCTGGACTCTCATACACTTCTGCTGGCAGGCAGCCGCAGTTGCTATCGTCTATCGACTTCTCTGCGTCGCCGTTGCGCGTCGCTCGAGCCAAACGCGCTACGTCGTGGCTCTCGCTGCGCTGCTGCTCATGTTGGCGTCGGCCGGCGCAACCTTCGTGTGGGAAATGCGCGATGTCAGGTCACCTTCGCCGGCATTCGCTGCAACCGGCGCGAGCCTGCAAGCAGCTCTTACCATGCAGGAATTCCCGCGAACGATGGCTCCTGGTGTAGTCGCCACGCAGCCTACTTCCGGAAACCTCTCGCTCGCCAACTTCCTTCCGTGGATCGACGGCCTCTGGATCATGGGTGTGGTTATGCTCTCGATGCGGAGTCTTGGCGGCTGGTGGATTCTCCATCGTCTGCGCGCCTCGGCCACTGTTCACGCACCTGCCGCAGTTCACGCTTCGTTTCAGCGAATTGCTTCCGCCATAGGTTTGCGTCGCCCGGTGTTACTTCGCGTTTCGAGCGTGATCGCCGGGCCCATGACTGTGGGCGCGCTGCGTGCGCTCGTGCTGTTGCCAATCACCGCGGTCACCTCTCTAAGCTCCGAAGAGCTGGAAGTGGTTCTGGCGCATGAGCTCGCCCACGTCCGCCGCGCTGATTTCCTTTGGAATCTCATTCAGACTCTCGCTGAAACGCTCTTCTTCTTCCATCCAGCAGTTTGGTGGATCAGCGGGCGCATTCGCCACGAGCGCGAGCTATGCTGCGATGATCTCGCGCTTCAGATCTGCCCCAACCCTATCGTTTATGCACATGCCCTTTACCGGCTCGAGGAACGCCGCTCCCGCGAATGGCGTATGGCCATGGCTCTCGATGGCCATCAGTCTCCACAAACACTGCGCATGCGCATTGCCCGCATCCTCGGAGAACCCATGACAAACATGAATAGCCGCACGGTACGCCCGCTCTCGCTTGCTGCCGCTTCCGCCGCACTGCTCGTTCTGCTGCTGCCGGTTCCGCAATTGTTGGCCAGCCTGAGCCCAGCGCCACAAGCCGCGCCCACGCCGGTGATCACCGATCACATGTCCGCCACCGTTGACGTGCATCCGGTGGTATCAGTCAGCGCTGCGCCGCACGTTAGTCCGTCGGCAGCTGCGATTAACGTCGTCGTCGCTCCTTTGACCGTAACCGAGTCGGTCGTCGCAGCGAGCGCTGAGGCACAATCAAACGACAGCGCGCGTGAATCATCGAAAGCCGGGAGCGACTACATTCAACGCATGAAGGCAGAGGGCTACGACGTTGATCTGGACAAACTCATTGCCATGAAGATCCAAAACGTCACGCCGGAGTATGCCCGCGCGATGGCCCAACTCGGATTTGGCAAGGCGAGCGCGGACGACCTCGTCGCCTGCAAGATTCACGGCGTCACGCCCGAATTCATTGCGCAAGCGAAACAGCAGGGACTCGAGGTGAAGAGCCTGCGGGATGCTATCTCTTACCGCATCTTCCAGGTCACTCCCGAGTTCATTTCTTCGATGAAGGCCGCAGGCTTTGACGCACTGACATCGAAGCAACTCCTCGAGATGCGCGTGCAAGGCGTTACTCCGGAATATGCTCGCGATATCAAGCGGCAATTTCCGAACGCCACAGCCGAAGATTTGGTCAAAACTCGCATCTTCCGCATCGACGCCGAGTTCATCGCCGCCGCACAGAAGCACGGGTTCAATAACCTCTCGCTGGAGAAGCTGGTGCAACTGCGCATTTCCGGCCTGCTTGACGACGAATCCGTTAAACCGTAGTCGATTCGCAAGAACAGCCGCCCACGGCAGAATTTGATTTATTCGCGCGAAGAAGACTGCCTTCGCGCGAATACGGGAAAGCCCTGTCTCATGAAGTTCTGAAAAGGAGTTTCGAATGAAACAACATATCCGTTTTGCTCTGATCGCAGTTCTGACCTGCGCAAGCGTGACGCTTCACGCCGCTTCCCTGGCGCCTCTCAGCGCCAACTGCAGCATTGGTCCCAGCGAAGAGCCAGGGAAACTATCCCTGCGCATCGATAAAGGAGAATGTAAAGGCGAACGTCATTGCGGAACGAGTAATAGCAATGAACTCATGAGTCGCTTCACTGGCATTTCCTTTGCTGATCTTTCTCGCGAGGGCGCGCATCTGACCGCTACGCTCGCCGCTGAGGCGGGCACGTTCACCTGCACTGGCACCGTGCATGATCAAGTTCTCTCCGGCGAATCGGTATTCACGCCGGATGCAGCTTTCGTTGAGCGGATGGAGAAGCTGGGGTTCACCGGGTATGACGCGGAGAAGCTGCAGGCCTATGCCTTTGTCAATGTCGAAAGCTCCTTTGCCCGGTCGCTTCAACAGGCCGGCATCAAGGGCATCACGATTGATAACCTGATTGCCCTGCGCATCTTCAACGTCGATCCCGCATACGCGCAAAGCATCACGGCACTTGGATATCCATTGCCCGATGCCGATCAGCTGATTGGATTGAAGGTGCAGGGCGTCAACGCCGCGGAAGTACGCGAGATTCGTGCTCTCGGTTATCAGCCCACAATCGACGAGCTGATCCAGATCCGCATCTTTCACATCACTCCCGACTTCATTCATCGCATGGAAGGTCGCGGCTTCAAGAATCTGACAATAGCAAAGCTCGTCCAGATTCGCATCTTCAAGCTTGCCGAATAGAGTTCCATCTAACTTTCCGTGCGCCAACTTGGGCAGCGTTCGCTAGAATGAACCCAGGCAAACGATGGTGCGCGCATGCAGGGTTCCGCCAGCATTTCAACCATTGCCTTTGCGCGTGGGCGACTTTTCCCGATCACGCACATTCCGAGTCCCCTGCTTCAAATTTCCTCAGGAAGGAACCCGCAATGACCATGCACGCAGAAGGAACGTTCGATGTGAAGACCACGCCGCTCCCGCCGGATGATGCCACTTCTGGTACGGCGATTGGCCGCTACGGTCTCGACAAGGAATTCCACGGCGATCTAGAGGCCATCAGCAAGGGTGAAATGCTTGGAGCCGGAAATCTCGCCAAAGGCGTTGCAGGCTACGTCGCCATCGAGCAGGTGACCGGAACTCTTGCCGGCAAGAGCGGATCGTTCGCGTTCCAGCACTTCGGCACCATGAAACAAGATCAATTCGAGCTAAACGTGAAGGTCGTGCCGGGATCGGGCACAGACGAACTCGCCGGAATTGGCGGTATCTTGACCATCCTCATTGATGGCGGCAAACATTCCTACACCTTCGAATACACACTCGACCGCGGGCAATAGAGATGTGGTTTCATCAAATGCGCCGCTGCTTCGCCCATAAACAATGAACTCCTCCACCGGCGCTGCATTGTCGCAGCCCAGATGGAGGAGTTCGTTTTCTTTTCAGTTCGCTGTTAGCGATTCTCGAAACTGACGATCAAGTTCAGGTCGCTTGAAACGACCTGGCCGTCCAGCTTGGCAGGTTCATAGCGATACTCGCGAACCGCCGATAACATGCGAGAATCCACTTCCTGATTTACAGACTTGACGACTTCAATGTTTTGCGGGACACCTTTCTCGTCAACCTGAAAGTGAAGAACCAGTTTCTGGCTTCCCACAGCTTGCCTGTGAAAGTCTGCGGTGGACAATGCTATGGAAGGAAACTTAAGAAGCTTCGGCTCGGTCACGCCACTGCTGATTCGAATCTCCTTTGGTGAGGCAGACGCGTCAGTGATTGGTTGGGCTGGGGCCGTTGCGGCCGTCAACGCGTTAGGAGCTTCGCTGCGTGCCTCCAGGGTTACACCCTGGCCCTTCGTGCTCGTCTGGGCTGTGAGGAGCGCGGCGGAGAGAAAGAGCGTGGAAACGATAATTCTGCGCATGATTTATTCTCCAGAAGGTCAAGAGTGACCATCACAACTATAAAACTAATCTTATATATCTGTCAAATCTATTTTTGCTTATGTTTATTTTCAATGAATTACGCTCAACATATCGATAAATCACGCAAACAACCTCCCAATTATTCCCTTTCAAATCCACATTATTTTTCGCCCTTCAAATCGGCATATTACGCTCGCAAACATCAGCTTCCGGTTGAGATCCACAACGCACGCGCAACCTCGCGCCCACCATTCGCTACCATGAAATTCATGCGCAAGTTCTCTTCTGGACAAACTCTGCTCATCGATGCGGACGACACATTGTGGGAAAACAACGTGTATTTCGAGGGCGCGATTGCCGCCTTTATCAGCTATCTGAACCACCACGAATACTCGCCTGCCGAAGTTCGCGAAGCGCTTAACGCAGTGGAGAGGGAGACCATCCTCGCACATGGCTACGGGCTTCCCAGCTTCACCCGATCGCTGGTCACTTGTTTTGAAAGGCTCAGCGTGGAGCCGGTTACAGAAGAGAAGAGACAACGCGTCGCCGGCTTCGCCAACACCATTGCCGAGCAGGACATCGAGTTGCTCGAAGGCGTCGCGGAGAGCCTTGCTGAGTTAGCCCAGCGCCATCGGCTCATCCTCATGACCAAGGGGAATCAGGCGGAGCAGGCTGACAAGCTGGCCCGCTCCGGTCTTGCACCGCACTTCACTGCCGTCGAAATTGTTGCTGAAAAAGATCCGGGCACTTACCGAGCCGTCATTGCACACCACGAGCTCGCACCGCACACCAGCTGGATGATCGGCAATAGCCCCAGGAGCGACATCAATCCTGCTCTAGCAGCAGGACTTCACGCTGTCTTTCTGTTTCACAAAGACACCTGGGTCCTGGAGCACGCCAGCCTCGACGCCGCACCTCCGGGCCAGCAATTGATTGAGTTGGAATCATTCCCCGAACTCTGTTCCATCTTTTAGTGGAGTTGATTTCGCGGTAAGATGCATCATGGATCAATCCCTCTCCCACTCGGCTGCGAAATACAGCCCGGAGTATCCATCGCCGCCCGGCGTTCCCTGGGCGGTGCTGCTTCTCGCTGTTCTTTCGGCTGAAGCAGTTGTGCTTTGGCTGGTCCCGGTTCCCTACCGAGATTTCGTCGTGAACGTCGTTACAGCGGCGTGGCCCATCTATCTTTGCCTTTGGGTGCGAAAAATCGACCAGAGAGCAAGCTCCCTTTATTGGGCAATTGCCTCCCTGGTTACGGGGGGCTTCCTGTTCTCCTGGCTTCTATGGATCGTGGTCATCTTCGAGATGCGAGAAGAGTTGCTGGAGCACTACAATCGCCGCGAACCAATCGGCCTCCGCCTCAATTGGTTTTTGACGCTGCTTTTCTCATTCTTCTATCTCCAATACAAGCTCAACCAGATCTCTCGCGAGAAGGAACTCAACGCCGAGACGCTGACCGCAGCGACGGAAACTTCCGTCTCTGCTTGACGCGCCAAGCAAGCCTCTGCTCTACTGCATTCAACGTCATGCACCATTCAGGCCCCAACACGCACCACTGTCCTGCGATGCCCGCATGTGCGTCCGTTCCCGCGATTCGAATTAGCGGTCACAAAGCTCAAGCGAGAAAGGAAGCCTGACGAAGCAGATTTCGTAGTCGAGCAGCACCCAGGCCACCACCCGCGAGCGCGGCTGGTGGCTTTCGCATTCCTACCTGTACCAATCGAACAAGGAGAATCCCTTGGAACTCGTATCTCTTGTCGGCATCCAGTCTGCACGAGCACGTATCGGCGAGGCTATTCATGTTTCCCCATGCCAGTATTCTCATCATCTCTCTCAGCTGACCGGTCTTCCTTTGCATCTGAAGCTCGAGAATCTGCAGCGCACGGGATCGTTCAAGGAACGCGGCGCGCTCAATAAGCTTCTTACGCTCAGTGAGACCGAACGCAAGCGCGGCGTAATCGCTGCGAGCGCCGGCAATCATGCCCAGGGCGTGGCCTTTCATGCAGCGGCCCGCGGCATTCGCGCCCAGATTGTCATGCCGCTAGCTACACCACAAATTAAGGTCGCTGCCACTCGTGCATTTGGGGCCGAAGTCATCCTTCACGGGGCAAGCTACGACGAGGCCTGCGACGAAGCCCTGCGCCGTCGTCTCGAAGAGGGTCGTACGTTCATTCATCCGTTCGACGACCCCGAAGTGATCTGCGGTCAGGGCACTATCGCTCTCGAACTCCTCGAACAGGTTCCCGATATTGAAGCGGTAGTTGTTCCCATCGGCGGCGGCGGCCTTATCGCCGGAGTTGCCTGCGCTCTGAAAGAGACGAATCCACGAATCCGCGTGGTCGGCGTGGAACCGGAGAAGTTGCCCTCCATGCTGCGCGCTCGTGAAGCTGGCGCCCCTGTCACGATTGCGGCAGAAGCGACCATAGCGGATGGCATCGCTGTGCGGCGCGCGGGGGATCTGACACTGCCTCTCGTCTCCCGCTACGTTGACGAAATTGTTACCGTGGACGACGAGGAAATTGCCAGCGCCATCCTCATGCTGCTCGAACAGGAAAAAACTTTGGCCGAGGGGGCCGGAGCTGCTGCTCTTGCTGCGGTGGTCCAGTCAAAGACGAATCTCCGCCATCGGCGCACCGTCGTGCTCGTCTGCGGTGGAAATATCGATGTCAGCCTGTTAGCCAAAATCATCGAGCGCGGTCTTGTAAAAGACGGCCGCCTTTTGCGCATCCGCGTTTATTTGCAGGACCGCCCCGGTGCCCTGCTTCACCTGACGCAGATCCTCGCTCGGGAGCGCGCGAACATTGTCGAGACGATTCATAACCGCGCCTACTATGGTGTCAGCCTCGGTGAAACCGTCATTGACGTCACGCTTGAGACTCGTGGCGCGACACACATCACCGCCATAAGCCACGCACTTCGCGAAGCAGGGTTCCGCTTTGAACGGATCCAATAAAATTGCCTGGTTGTAGATCGCGAATCGGCTACTCTGCGGAATTCAACGGAGCCAATTCTGCTGCATTGGTTTTCTTCGCCGCATACCAGATCAGCGTCACGGCACCAAGGAGAAAAATCGCGTTGCCGACCCGGACACTGGGTGTGGTCGCTCCTACCGCCGGATGTTGCAGGAAGGCGTGCCATCCATAAGCTAGCGCCGCGCCCGCCGCTAATCCCAGTTGATGCTCCAAGCCCCACCCTCGTATGCGCGACCAGTAGAGAATCAGGCACAGAATTGCAGCGTTAAGGCCAAGCAGAGCTGCAACCGCGCCCCATCCCCAAGCCATCGGAACAAAGAGAGCAGCCGTTCCAAACGCGAGAGCCACCGCGCCTACTACCCATCCCGACGGAACCCAACCGGGCTCCACGGCATCGCGGCGTTTCGGAATCACGAACCCTAGTCCGGCGAGCAAAGCAACAGCCAAGGCGGCCATCGCAAACTGCGCTGCCGAAGAAATATAATGGTCCTGTTTGTAGCCAACAAGCGTCGACATCACCGCTCCAAACAGAAACACGAAACCCACGACGATCAATCCTTTGCGCCCCAGCCACGGTGTTTGAGCGCGATCGGGTACGCACGCTTCAACCAACGCAATGGGAGTCGCGATGCTCCAGATTGCGTGCACGTTGAGCATCCAAAGCGTCCACCAGGCGCCAATGCCAAGCGTTGGAATGAACGCGGGCCACAGCAGCCCCAATTTCAGCGAGAGGTAGTCGGGATTAAACAATGACTGGGTGGTGAAGCCTTCTTCAAAAATCGCGTACGCCATTCCAAGCAGCAGGATGCTCGGCCAGCCACGGCCCGATCTGCGTACCGTCTCGCGAATCAAGAGCGCCCCGCCGCCGTAGAGAGGGGCAAGAATAATCAGCGCAGGCAACAGCTTGATCGGCAAATTTCCAAGCAGGAATTCAGCGACCAGTGGGGCCAGAAAAAACAGCCCGATTGCCGCACGAATGCTCCCCCTCCTATCAGGCGACTTGGAACCTTCTCGAAAATGCAGCGTTCCTACGTGGCCCATCTACACCCTCTCAATCCATCCGCCCGGTTCGGCCCAAGAATAACATCCAAACGAAAAGCAATTCCGAGCAATCTTCAATGGCAAGGAGTCAGACCTTTACCCCTGCCGCAAATGACAGTTATCGTGAAATGACACGGCCCGAGCGCCCGCCCTGATCAGGAGCATCATGTACACGGTACACGCCCAAATTCAATCAAGTCACTGACCGCAACCTCCTAATCGATGCGATGCGGGCCAACTCCTTCGCCATCCTCTTCGGGCCGCTTAAACCGCAGGAGGGCGCCACAAACCATGTGGCCACGCACCTCCCTCTGGTCGTAAAAGATGAAGGGGAGCACGGCCTTCTGGAAGGCCATTTCGCAAAGGCCAACAGCCATTGGAAGGCACTCGCCGGAAGCGAAACCCTTGTCGTGTTTTCAGGCCCTCATAGCTACGTGTCGCCCACGCTTTACAATGAATCGCTCTCAGTCCCAACGTGGAATTACATTGCTGTCCATGCCTACGGCACGCTCGAGGTCATTGAAGGCGACGCGGAAAAGGGCGCGCTGCTGGCTGGTCTAATCCAAGCCAATGAACCGGCGTATGCCGAGCAATGGGCTGGAATGCCCGAAGGCTTCCGCCGGACCATGCTGGCGGGCATTGTTGGATTCCGCATTCGCATTGCGCGGCTCGAGGGCAAGTTCAAGCTAAGTCAGAACCGCCCGGAGGCCGATCGCCGTAACGTTCAAACCGCTCACTCGAACGGCACGCCCGATGAGCAGGCGCTTGCCTCCTGGATGATCCGCCTCGCGGGATGTTAAGGTCATTCCGTCGGTTGCTGGCCTCAGATTCCGCTCCAGGATGCCATTCGCATGCGCAAATCTCTGCTATTCCTCAGCGCCTTGTTTGTCGCCTCTACTTTGCAAGCCGCCCCACCGCCTGCGCCAGACGGTTGGAGAGCCAAGGTTGCCGAGACCATGCCTTTGCTCGGCCATCGGAACTGGATCTTGGTCGTCGACTCCGCCTATCCCCTGCAGTCTTCTCCCGGTGTTGAAACCATCGAGACCAATTCGTCCCATGCTGAAGTCGTTCGATACGTGCTAGCCGTCATCAATCACTCCATTCATGTCCGCCCGCTGATTTACATGGACGCGGAGTTGCCGTTCGTCCCCGACGAGGACGCGCCAGGAGTAACTGCCTACCGTTATGGGATCAAGCAGCTCCTTCGTGACTATCCCATCGAGCAGATTCCGCACGAGCAGGTCATCGCCAACATCGACGAAACCAGCAAGCAGTTTCACATTCTCGTCCTGAAAACGAATATGGCGATTCCCTACTCGTCCGTCTTCATCCGACTCGACTGTAAATACTGGAGCGCCGATGCGGAGAAACGCATGAGGGCAAGGATGAATGGATCAAAACCGACCGGTAACCAATAGCCTAAAGGCAAGCCGACTCAATGGCTGGATTGGCCCGTCGTCCTGCTCATTTGGCCCTGGGTCGCTGACCAGTGAGATCCTCTTCTTTTGCTATACTTGTAGAGTTCACCTCGAGCGGAGGTGGCGAAATTGGCAGACGCACTAGCTTGAGGTGCTAGCGCCCACAAGGCATAGGGGTTCAAGTCCCCTCCTCCGCACCAAAAACTCTCCTGTCCGGGCTAACCGGGCATGGCTTTGAAAGCAGCTTTAGCAATGCAGATTCTCTTCTATCTAGTCGTCGTCGTGCACGTCATCGTGAGCTTGTTTCTCATCGGAGTTGTACTCCTTCAGCAGGGTCGCTCGGCCGACCTCGCAGGCGCGTTTGGTGGCCAGGGTTCGCAGACCGCCTTTGGCCCCCGCGCCGCAGCCAACGTACTTACCCGTCTGACCACCTGGTCGGCGATCATTTTCATGATCACCTCTCTGTCGCTGACGATACTCTTTGTACGGTCCAACCAGTCGCACTCTGTGCTCGATGAAACCAAGCCGGCCTCTTCGGCGCCAGCAAAATCCGGCAAGTAAAGCTTCGGGCATCTTCGAGATCGCTACATATCTCTCCAGAGGCAGACCTTCGAAGGTCTGCCTTTTGTGCGCCCAAGCAGCCTCAGTTGGCGCCGCACTACAATGAACACATGATTCTAGAGACCTTTTCCGTTGGTCCGCTGCAATGCAACTGCACCCTGCTGGGCGATGAGGAAGCTGGAGAGGCAATCGTCATTGATCCCGGTGACGAGGTGGGTCGCATCCACAGCCGCCTGACCGAACTCGGCCTTAAGCTCAAGCAGATTCTCGTCACTCACGCCCACATCGACCATGTCGGCGGCGCACTCAAGCTGAAATTGCTGACTGGCGCACCCATCTACCTAAATGAAAATGACCTGCCGCTCCTCGGCCTGATGTCCGCCCAGGCCGCCTGGCTCGGCGTCCAGACTCCCGACACAGCGCCGCCGGATGAAAGCCTCACCGACGGCATGCGCGTCGGACTCGAAAGCTACCCCGCGCAGGTCCTTCACACTCCCGGCCATACACAAGGGTCAATCTGCCTCCACTTTGCCCCTCTGAAGATGGTCATCGCGGGCGACACATTGTTTGCTGGAAGCATCGGTCGAACCGACCTACCCGGCGGCGATTACAACCAGATCATCGACTCCATCCAAGCCAGGTTACTGTCTCTCCCAGACGAGACCAAGGTTCTTCCAGGCCACGGACCCGCCACCACGATTGGCGCAGAACGCAAAATGAATCTATTCCTGCAACAACAGTAAACCAGCATAATCACAGGATGTGACGTATATTTTGCAATCACTTACATAACATACTTAATCTAAAACTTGATGTTACTTCGCCCCGATGTTACTACCTTGATGCGTTCTTAAATAATCAACAAGGGTGGTTACTCCGACGCTGAACTCCTCTTCCGGTCCGAGTAAGCTGACCACCAGCCAACCTGATTCCTCCATACCAAAGAAGTATCCTGGTTGCACCCACACGCCCCGCGCCAGCAGCGCCAGAACTGTGCTCTCAGCCGGCCGTACAGCCGGTATCCGTAACACGGCGTACCACCCGCCCTCGACCATCAGTCGCACCACCGCCTGTTGCCCGCCGAGTTGACGATCCAGTTCCGCCAGGTTCGCAGCCACTCGTCTGCGAATCTGTTCTTGAATGGCTCCCCGACCTTCCAGCCACTTTGGCATTGCGGCCTGCACCGGGGCATTCATCGAAAGAAATGTGTCCGCAATAACCTCCAACCGCTCCATCGCTGGTCCAACATTCGGCCCAGCCGCAACGATCCATGCCGCCTTCATCTGGGGTAGTCCCGCAATCTTGCTGAGCCCGCTCACCACGTAGACTCCTACCCCCTCCAAACCGGCCACAAAGCTTTTGGGTGTGCCCTCAAACCCGTAGTCCAGAAAAACTTCATCCACAATCAGTGCGAGCCCATGCTCCCTGCAAATGCGTCCGAGTTCCTCGGCTTCCCAAGCTTTCGTGAAGTGCCCCGTAGGATTGTTCGGGTGCACCAGCACGATTGCCCGCGTCTCCGGAGTGATCGCCCGACGAAATCCCTCCGGCTCGATCTGCCATCCGTAGTCGTAAACCAGTGGCGCAGTTTTGAGCCGCACATCGTCCAGCCCCGCCAGAAAGTCGAAGAGCGGATACCCAGGCTGCGGCACAAGAATCTCGTTCCCCGGATCGCACAAGAGCCGAAAGAGAAAGCTGTACGCCTCACTCGTGCTGGTCGTGAGCACCACATGCTCTTGCGACACCGCCACTCCATGATCGGCATAATATCCGCACACCGTTTCGCGCGCCCGCAGCAGTCCCTTGGGCTGCGGATCGTAATCTAGGGCCTGCGGGTCAGCCAGCGCCTCAAGCAATTTCGGATCGTATTGAAATCCACATCTCGTTGGATTTGAAGCCGTCAGGTCAGCGATCGGCAGCCCCGCCTGCACACGCAGCCGATGCGCCCGCGCCAGTTCGCTCTCCTCCGTGTTCCATTCGGTCCTTCGCGAAAAACGCATCGATCCCACCCGAAATTGGGGCTCCACTCAAGACATCGGCGCCTGCATCGCTGGCCGACCCAAATACATCCTTCACAATAAGAACAAGCGCCTCCTCAACCATACAAGGCGCCTTCTGGGAGGAACATTGGCTCTGCGCGCGGTGATCTTTGATTATGGAATGGTTCTGACGGGTCAGCCGAACGCCGCGGCCCACGACGCAATGCTCCGCATTACCGGTCTCCCTCTGGAAAAATTCGAGACGCTCTACTGGGCCGACCGGCACGCCTACGACGAAGGCAAACTGACGGGCATTGCCTTCTGGAAGAACATCTCGCGCGACGCCTGCCTGCATTTGGATCAGTCCACCATCGAAGAATTAAACCGCTGGGACGCCCGCATGTGGACCACACAGAATCCGGCGATGCTCGCGTGGCAGCAGCAACTGAAGCAGCACGGCCTGCTCACCGCGATTCTCTCGAATATGGGCGACTCCGTCCTCGAGAATATCCAGCGCGAATTCGACTGGCTTCCTCGTTTCGACGTGCTCATCTGGAGCTTTCAGCTCAAGATGGCCAAGCCCGATCCCGCAATCTATCGCCACGCTCTTGAGAAGCTCGGCGCGCTACCCGAAGAGACACTCTTCATCGACGACAAGGATGTCAATATCGAGGCTGCGCGCGCGCTGGGCATGAAGGCTCTGCAGTTTTCAACCATCGAACGCCTGCGCGAAGATCTCATCACCTCGGGACTCGACGGGGCCCTTCCACTGCCCGCCTGAAACCAATATTCGCTCTCTCTCAAAAGCTCGGCACAGCCAGATCACGGCCGCATGCATTACACTTGCTTGCCGTTGATAAAAAGCAGTCAGGTCAAACGTTTATCTGACTGCTGCGAGCGACAATCCCGATGCAACGGCTGCGGCCTGAATCCGGCTCAACCGTCCAGCTACCGGCGAGGGAGCAAAAAGTGAATTCACCGCAAAGATCAGTATTCATGCGCACGGCCACGTGGTCTGTGCTGGGAACCGCAGCTTTTCTGCTGAGCGCAACATTTGCGCTGGCGCAAGCTGTGCCGGTGGTAACAGGCGACGCCCGGGTCGACAAGCTGCTGAGCCAGATGACGCTTGAGGAAAAACTGAAGCTCATCCACGGCACCCAGGAGGATCCCGCGGTCTACCAGGGCCAGGCTGGTTATCTTTCCGGCATTCCGCGCCTAGGCATCCCAGGCTTGCGCTTTGCTGACGGACCTCCGGGCGCACTCACGCGCCACCCGTCGTCGGGCGAAACAGCGACCATGGGCGTTGCGGCCACTTTCAGCCTCAAGGATGCTGAAGACAATGGCGTCGTGATCGGTCGCGAAGACCGCGCGCTTGGCATCGACGTTTCCCTGCAGCCCTTCGTCAACATCGACCGCGATCTCGAGTTCGGCCGCGGCTATAACACATTTGGCGAGGATCCTTTCCTCACCAGCCAAATCGGTGCTGCAGAGATCAAGGGTATCCAGGCGCAACACGTTATGGCGCAGGTCAAGCACTACGTGGCCTACGACTCCAACAGCGGCAACATCTTTCTCGACGATCAAACGCTCCACGAAATATACGTGGCGCCGTTCGATGCCGCCGTCAAGGCCGGTGTCTCCTCAATTATGTGCTCGTATAACCGCGTGAATGGCACCTTCGCATGTGGCAACGGGTCGACTCTCACAAAGATTCTGCGCGACGAGATCGGCTTCAAAGGCTTCGTGACTTCCGACTGGGGCGCCGTGCATGCCGTCAACTTCATCAATGCCGGCCTCGACATGGAAATGCCCGGCGAGCCCGATCCCAAGGGGGGCGGCTTCACCATCCCGTCATTCTTCGATTCGCGGCCTGTTCCGCCTCCTCCCCCGGCCAACGCCATGGGCGACATGATCGCCGATATGTTCGGGGGCCATATCCCCGAAGAACCAGTTCCGCCTCGCGAAGGTGGCGGTGACTGGGGTCTCAAGCTTGATCCCAAAAAGATGCCCGAAGCCCTCAAGGATGGCACTGTCAACGAAGCTGCCATCACGCGCGCAGCCGGTCGCGTCCTCTTCGAGATCGTTCAGTTCGGATACCTCGATGGCCAGTCAAAGCACGAAGTCACCAAACAGGCTATCGAAGAGAATGCCAAGATCATCGAAGAGACCGGCGAAGATGCCGCAGTTCTGCTAAAGAATGAGGGCGGAATCCTGCCGCTCAAAGCCGCGGATCTGGACTCCGTCGTCCTGATCGGGCCCACTGCCGGACAGGTTGACTCCATCGGCATCAACGGTGAGCGTTCTGTTGGCTTACCCGAGCGCCAGGTCGGTCCGCTCGAAGCGATGAGGAAAATCAGCGGCAACTCTGACATCGGTTTCGCAATAGATGACGATATGACCGGCTCAACAATCCCGGCAAGCGCCCTGAGCCATGATGGCAAGTCCGGCCTTGAGCGCGCAGCGGTGACGACTACGCCAGGAGAAGTGGCTGCCAGTGTGCAGGTCGATCCTCAGCTGAACTTCACAGTAAAGGGCGGAAACCCCCTGCCTCCCAACTCCATCGTCACCTGGAAGGGCACACTCACCGCG
>WNGL01005256.1_pt1 | contig 15388 bp, 21 predicted proteins | sample 5400591 | NCBI WGS metagenome assembly WNGL01 (sample SAMN13153377, study PRJNA577476) | soil metagenome | isolation source: 80 cm soil or saprolite under Garry oak tree replicate 1 | place: USA:California | collected 2016-06-15
GCGGTCGACGCGATCGGTCAGGCCGAGTGTCTCCAAGAGGTCGTGGGCTGCCTCCTCGTAGGTCCCCACGAGCTCGACGTTGGTCGCGCGCGCCGCACCCGCACGGAGCAACTCGATCTCGAGCGCACCGATCCCGCCGCCGACCTCGAGCACGCTCGCGCCGGCTACCCCCCGCCGCAGAATTTCATCCACCATTCGCTGACCGGTCGGATCTAGCCCTTCTTCAGATAGTTCCGCGCGTCACTCCTCGCGTTCTTCTCGTCGAAGAGCTGCGCGTAGCCGTCGGGGATACAGCACGCTGGCATCGCTCAACCAGGCGTGTCGCTACGCCATTTCGGATTGGATGATCTCGCCGTCGTGCCACTCCGGATCCGCGGCGAGCAGCGCGCGCATCTTCTTGTACCGCTCGTCCTGCTTGGGATCCCGCGCGTTCTTCGTGTAGCTCTCTTTGTCCTTGAAAACGACGGCCATGTAGATCTCATTCGGATCGCGGTCCATGCGATACACGACGGTGCTGACAAACCCAGGGATCTTGAGTTGGTCGTACTGCGCCATGTCGTCCTTGAGCTTCGCTTCCATTCCTGGCTTTAGTCGCATCCGCGCAACGGTGCCGTACATCCAAGGTCCTCCCCCGCGGTTTGCTCGCATCCTAGGCCTGAGCGGCGATCCGAAAGAAGACGACCACCACCTCTTGCGCCGGGCGATCGATCAGCTGGTGGGAAGAGGCATCTGATCGGGAGTCAGACAAACCTCCCGACAGCACCTGATCTGCAATCAGGTACGCCCGACGGACGATTGAGCCCGCCAGTTCGAATCCGGTGCAGTAGACCGTACCGGACAGTTTTCGAACCGACCGCCGAGGCCGGGGATCTGCTGGGTGCTCCCGTGGATCACGCTGGGAACCCGACTGGGATACCGAGAGTCGTTGCGCGCGGCCCCGGAGACCGGTAATCCGAAGAGAGGTTAGCCTCCGAACGGTGTCAGACGGATCTGCTTGGAAAGCGCGTAAGCGGCTGAGACGTCCGCGTCGCTTTCGACGAGCGTGCGGCCAAGGATAAGCACCGAATTGTTCGGCGAAGAAATCCGTGTCATTCCCTGGGGTACGGATCCTGTCCAGCCGGGGCCGCTAATGAGATAGTCGCCGGCCTCGGTCCCCGTGACGCGTTTGCCGACGTAGGCAAAATTCGTGTTGTTCGACGGATCGGTGAGCTGGACGCTGTAGTAGCGACCGCCCATGTCCGGTACGTGCAGGATCTGCGGCCCTTTCCTGAGATCTAACCAGCCGCCCGTGAGCAGCGTGTCGCGGTTCGCGCCGGTGGTCATCAGGCTCGAACCCGAGGCGGGCGCCGCACGGAGCGGATCTGCAAAGACCGCTTGGGGTTCCGTATAGAGCGTATTGACCGGAATGGGGCCCTCGCCGAACCCTTTCACGAGGATCGCCCGCTTGTACACGGACAGCATGATGCGCGGCCAGAAGTAGACGACGAGGAAGCATGCCGCGACCATGACCGAACCGAACAGAAGCAAGTGCTGGTACCCCATCATCGACTTGGTCTCGCTTCGACAACCGGCGGCACCGTGTACTCGCCGTGGAGAATGGCTGCGCCGGGCAAATACACTCGCAGCCACAGGTTGAATCTGCCCGCTGGCGCGGGCAGCCAGTTGGATTGATGGCCTGCCGGAGCGGCGTTCTGCAGGTAGATGTCGACGGAGCCGTCGGGATTTTGCACGAGGTCGGACCGATCGCCGACGCTGTACCGATTGATGGGATTCGCCACGAAGTGTTCTTTCGCGTCAGCCATAGTCAGCGACCAGAACGCGTCGTTGGGCGGAAGACCGCCCGGCGGAAAGTGCAGGATGAAGTCGTGCTCTCCGGAGAGCGTGTGACCCGCGCCGTCAACACCCGTCTTCCAGTACATCGCCTCTTGCGGCACGTTCACTGGGCCGGGAAAGATCCGGGCGCACGCGGCCCGTGTGAAGATGCCGTTGCCGGGTAGGCCGCATCCGAAGAGGGTGATCCAGCCGTTCATCCTCGTGGCCTTGATCCTCGCGAGGATCTCGACCGCGACGACCCCCAGCCCGGCGCCGACGAAGAAGCCTTGCACCAGGTCGTTCCGCACGGTCAGTGAATCGGCAAAGAGGAACGAACGGACGATGACGAAGCCGCATATCACGCCGATGATTGCCGTTAGGAACGTATACGTTCTGTTGGTCATATCGATCAGATCTCGGAGACGACAGTTCGTCGGAGCACCGGCGGATGCAGGCGGCCCAGTTGCGGCGAGCGAGTGCCAATTGTAGGAGCGGTCGTCACTGCTACAGCCTCTAGTTTGCTCCGCCGCGCCGAAACCACCGGGGAGGGCGGTACTGAGAGGATTCCTCATGCAGACGTGACCGCGCGGGAAATGCTCACCCGTATGCTCGACACAACCTGCACACCGCGCCGGTGACGACATCGGACGGACGGCTCGTCGGTCTGGTGCGCCGGCGCGACCTGCGACCACAGGCGTGGACTCCGGCGTAGCCTGGGGCCGCATGCGCTACGTGCTTCGGCTCAGCGGCCTCACCTGAAGTGCGGCTCCGGGCCTCGGCTGAGGCTCACGCCTCGCGCCCGTGCTGGCGCAAATCGAACAGCACGGCGGCGTCGAGTCCGTCGAGGTTGATCGTCGCGGCGAGTTCCTTCGCGTCGATGCGGGAGGGCCTAAAGACGTGGCGGCGGTTATCGCCCGGCTTTACGAACTCGGGTTCGCGGCAGAGCGCACCACGGACAGCGCCGCCGAAAGGCAGTGGTATCGACGCGATGACGTTGGCGAGCTGTCACGTGAGGAAGCGGCCGTAATCGCGCAGCGCGTTGTGCCAGCGTTCGCGCGCGCGAACGATCTGCCCGACCGGGCCCACACCCTGACGGACCTCGTCGCCATGACCTTGCATCGGTGCTTCGTCACCAACGTGGTGCACGCGGCCTCGCCGCTCGGAACGCTTCACGGCGAATGCGGGCGCGCCGTCGAGGAGGCAACGCGCGCTCAATTGGGCGCGGCCCGCGCGAGCGAGCTAGGGAAAGCGATCGAGGCGGACCTTGCCGCGGGGAGGTCCAGCAAGCCGGATTAGAGCGCGGTCGTCCCGGCAATATCGACTGCCTTTCGGAGCGTCACATGGGAGGCTAAGCAGCAGTCGCGCGCGTCATCGATATTGTTCGTGCAATGAACCGGGCGACTTGTGCGCCGTGTAGTGCGCCTCGTTGGGGAGTTCGCACGGGTCACGTAGAAGGCAGCCCGGTCCGGTTCCGTCGCGGATCCGCCGCGCGAGGTCAACGGCCTCGTCGCGGCGAAGGTGGCGGAATCGGGAATTCCCGATTGGCGAAGGGATGCCTTCCCACATCTGAGATTGCTCACAAAGTCGCAGGACTCGAGTTGCCGGCGGTTGTCATCAATTCGTCATAGAGCATCGGTAGCGTCGCCGCGCCAAGACAGCGAAAGGAGCGAGCGATGCGCAAGTACCTCCTCACTGCCGCACTGTCCGCGGCGCTCGTGCTGGCCGGCTCCGCCGGTCCGGTCAACGCGACAACGCCGCGAACCGTGGTCTATGTCACGAGCCAGGGGCTTTGCTACGGATCAGTGGTCACACCGAACAGCCTCCCGGACGAAGGTCCATTCCAGCTTCTCGTGCCCTCGACGATCTGTGGGGTCGGCACCTTCATGACCCAGTTCGGCCCTGGAGACGTCGGCTACGTGGGCGGTCGCTGGGTCACAGCGGACGGCACGCGTTTCTCCTGTCCGCTCATCGGCCCGGGCTACGCGCCTTGATCTCGAATCGCCGGACGTGGGCCGGGTGCGACGTCGCCCGGCCCCTCTGAGCATGGCCGTCGCGTTCGTCCGGCGTCACGTCGTGGTCAGCACGCTCGCGATTGCCGCGGTCCTCGGGGCTGTGGCGGTGCCGGTTGTGGCGTACGTGATCGTCCCGGCTGTCGTAAGAACGACGCTCGTCGAAGACCTCCCGGACCGTTCGGCTGATGCAAGCGACTCGATCGGGGCGGAGACACTCCGCCAGGGTGAGCTCGTGCGGATCAACGCGGTCGACTACGGGAGCGGTCGCGTGCGTCTCGTGCGGATTGGGGTGGACCTGGTCCTGCGCTTCGAGGACGTCGACATCGCGGGTGCGCCCGACATGTACGTGTATCTCTCGGATCGGACGGATGGACAGCCAGGAGCGTTCGTCGATCTGGGCAAGCTCAAGGCGACGAATGGCTCGTTCAACTACCCCGTCTCGGCAAGCGTGGACATCTCGACCGTGCGTTCGGTGGTGGTGTGGTGCAGGCAGTTCAGCGTCACGGTGACCTACGCCCTGCTCACCTAGTCATTCGACTCCCGCAACTTCAGAGTCGCGAGACCGTGCTTCATGTAATCCTGGGCGATCGCGCGGTAGGTGGCGGCTTCCTTCTGCAGGCGCTCGTCTTCCGCGACGCGCTCGCTGATCGCCTCGAGCGCGAAGTTGACGCCGCGCATGTAGGGCGCCAGATGCTCGAGCGGGAACGGCGTGCGTCCCGTGTCTATCGGCGAGCGCGGGCCGCGTGGCAGCGGTACTGGGTGCAGCGCTCTTCGCGGCGCGTCTTGCACGGTCGCGAGTGCTTCGAGGAGCTCCTTCGTGAGCGGCCTGTCGGCGAAGTCGCGCCCAACGTAGCGGTAGGCCACAGAGAGATCGCGGCCGATCACGAACGCGGCCGGCCGCGCGCGCTGCTCGTTCTCCTGATACACGCCGTACGCTGCGATGACCGACGCATCCGGATCCGCGAGTATCGAAAACGGCAGGATGAGCTTGGAGACCATTGCCTTGTTACGCGAAACCCCGTCGACGGAGAGACCGACGATCGTCGCGCCTCTCTTGACGAACTCTTCGTGCTGGCGTGCGCAGCTGACCAGCTGCCCGTTGCAGTACGGTCACCAATCTCCCCGCAGGAAGAGCAGCACGACCGAATCGCCCAGATGCTCCGAGAGCCGCCACGGTCGTCCGTTCTCATCGTCGCGCGTGAAGTCGACTGGAAGCGCGTCCATGTGTCTCATCCCTTCCCGCGGACGGCGCGCTCGACGTCCTCGCGCCGGACGAGCCCGATGAGCCGGCCGTCCGAGGCCGTGACGAGAGCTGTTTCGTGCCGTCGACGATCCATGTATTCGAGCATCTCGACCGCCGTTACGTTCGGCCGGAACGTGCTCGGCCCCGGGCGCATGACTTCGCCGACGCGAGCATTCGGGTCGGCGTCGAGCTGCTCTCTGAACATCCGGCCGAGCACGATGCCCCCTTCGTTCACCACGATGCATGTCACCCAGTCCCCGGCGCGCTGACGTGCGCTGCTCACCCTGTCATCGAGTCGGCACGTCGGAACGTCCGCCCGTGCGATGTCCTTGGATCGAGGTCAGGGCCTTGCCCTCGAGCGGCGTGAGCTTGACACCGAAGGGCAAAGCCTTCGCGACGCGCATGCGGGCTGACTACGTCGATCTCGCGAAGACACTCTTCGCAGACTTCCGCGGTGGCGAACTCGCCGAATTCGTCCGGACACTCGACCTGATGCTTGATCGACTGCACAGCGCCAAATGAGACGAAACGCCGGTTCACGACGCAACGGAGCCGCCACATCTCGGTACGCGGTGGCGAGACGTCGTAGCCGGGGACCCGACAAGCGACCGGGCCACGTCCGCGCTTCGGGCGAGGAGCTCGAGGCCTTCATCGGACGCCTGCCGCGCGGCTCGAGGCCGAGGATCAGCTGGATGCCGTTGAAGCGGACCAGCCACGGCAGCATCGCCGAGCTGCGGCCGCGTGCGATCGACCTGCTCGAGCAAGAGCAGCGCCTCCGCGAGCACGCTGCGAGCACTTCGAGCCGCGGCAGCTGCAGCTCGGCGCTCTACCAGTGAGCGCTACCTCCGCGCGGCATTGAGGCATCTTGACAGAACGAAATGCATTACCCTATGGTAATATTTACCATCGAGTAATGCGTTGGAGGTGCGTGCTAATGCCCGAGGTCATCCGAACGATCGAAATCGCGGCCCCACCCAGCGCCGTTTGGCGGTGGATGGCGACACAGGAGGCGCTGCGTCGCTGGTTCAGCCCCAGCCTGGAGATCGACCTCAGGGTCGGTGGCCAGTATCGGCTTCGCGGCCCCGAGGGCGAGACCTGGATCAGCGGCACGGTGCTGGAGCTCGTGCCAGAGGGCGGTCTGGTCTTGTCGTGGTTGGAGGAAGGCGGAGATTGGGTGTATCCAGCACGGCTGGTCATGACCCTGGCAGCCACAGCCGCCGGAACGATGATCACCCTAACCCACGACGGACTTGCGGGGATCGGCAAGCCGAGTTGGCCCGACACCGTGCGGGCCTACGAGCGTGGCGCCGACCGGCACCGTGTGCTGGATCGACTGGCCGAGCTGGTGGCCGCAGTCCGTGCCTAAGGCCAGCGACGACGTGTTCCGAGTGCTGGCCGACCCTACTCGCCGACGCATCCTCGACCTCCTCGCCGAACGCGACGCGCTGTCCGTCAGCCAGCTGGCCGCGGAATTCCCCGACCTGGTGGCGTCGGGAATCTCCAAGCACCTGATGGGCCTACGGGCAGCGGGGCTGGTCAGCGCGACAAGTCAAGGGCGACTGCGCCTCTACCGCATCGATGCCGATGCCCTGTCCGACGCTCTGGCTCCGTGGCTAGCGAGGTACGAGCCACATTGGTCGGCCGCGCTCGAACGACTGCGCGATCTCGCGGAAGGGCAACAGCCGCCTGGCGCGGCCGGTCGCGCACGAGCTCTCGGCTTGCGCCGTCCACTTTCTGGGCGACAGCTCCCGGTGGCAAGAGCGTCGAAACGGCGACGACGCCCGCGACCGATTCCGTCAGGTTCGGGTCGGTGACCTGAAAGGCAAGCGGAGATCGAGGACGGCAAGCTCGATCAGGACCAGGACATCCTGGAGCGGCTCGACATCGTCGTCGCCTCGGTCCACTCGAAGCTGCGCATGGAGAAAGGGGAGATGACCCGGCGGATGATCACGGCCATCGCCAATCCGCACACCGGACGTGCTCGGCCAGTGCACCGGCCGCTATGTGGTCGGGCGTGGCCGGCAGCAGTCGGACTTCGACGCCGAGGTCGTGTTCGCGCCTGCGAGCGGTTCGACACCGCGGTCGAGATCAACTCCCGACCGGAGCGCCTCGACCCGCCGAACGACCTGCTCGCGCTCGCCGTCGAGGTGGGCTGCCGGTTCGCGATCAACACGGATGCCCACGCGCCCGGTCAGCTGGAGTGGCAGCCGTACGGCGCCGACAAGGCGGTCGAGAGCGGGGTGATGAGCGAGCGGATCGTGAACTCGTGGTCCGCTGATGAGGTGCTCGAGTGGACCCGACGGTAGCCTCGCACTCCCTGCGGGGATACGCACCCATTGGAACTGAGAGAACACCACTCCGATGGTCAGCGCTCCCGCGGGTCGGCCATCTCCAGCACAAGCAGCTCGACGCCCTTGATGAGGCCCTCACGCTCGGTTCGCGAGAGACGAGTAAGGGCTCGACGTAGCGACGTGGCGCACTTCTGGAGCCTACCTTCTCGAGGAGGAGACTGCCCTCCCAGTCGGCAAGGGCAACAAGCTCGTCGCCCAGCTGAGGGGCGACCTCCACCTGCACTCGCTGTGGAGCGACGGCGGCGCCGAGATCGACGTGATGGCGCGCGCCGCCCGCGACCTGAGCCACGATTACATTGCCCTTACCGACCACTTACTGCGGCTCACCGTCGCCAACGGTCTCTCGCGCGAGCGCCTACTGCAGCAGCTCGACATCATCACGGCGCTGAACGACGACCTGGCGCCGTTCCGCATCCTGACCGGGATCGAGGTGGACATCCTCGAGCTTGTCGAGGTACGCCGAGGAGCCGGAGGAGGCGACGTCGGTGATGATCGCGGCAGTCTTCGGGCCGATTCCGTCGAGCTCTTCGAGCGTGCCGGCATTGACGCGAGCGAGGAGCTCGTCGGACGTGAGGGCCTTCACGATCTCGGCCGCTCGCAGGTACGCGCGGACGCGGTAAGACTTCTCGCGCGCTCTGTCGAGCAGGTAGGCGATCCGTTCCAGCGCCGCTGGGGGCTTCATTTAGGGCGACGGTGCCTTCGCCGCCCGTGAACCGATTCGGCTTAGCCGGCGCAGTGCAACGCCTCTCGGGCATTTCGGCATCGCGCGGGTCCGCCTGTGCCGACTGAGCTCCCTCGGCGGGCAACTCGATTCCACCGATCCACTACGTCGGGCCTAACCGCCTTCGACCGGCGGCTGGAAGTCCCTGATGATCGCGAAGAGCAGCTGGATCGGGAAGCTCCGCCACGCGAGCAGTCCGAACATGAGCAGCGCGAGCGAGGCGAACCAGAGGTTCGCGACCTGCGCGGCGAGCTGGATGCCGAGGAGGATCACCGCCTGAACCGCGTAGCGCGTGCCCCAGTCGTGGCGCTCCCCGAGCGCGCGCACGATCGCGAAGACGAACTTCGCCGCGAGAACACCGCTGATGATCCGGATCGTGAGCGTTTCGTCTCTGCCTACGGCGTAATAGATAGGAAGCGGAAGCCAAAGTCGTCTGATCGCAGAAAACCGAGGTCAGTCAGACGACCGTGAGAGCCTCTTGTACGAAAAACCGATAAAGCCCCTCGAGCGTCGAGGGGCATCTCGCGTAAGCAGGGTCGCGAAATTCGGTGGGCAGAGAGGGAATCGAACCCCCACAGCCAAAGGCGGCTGATCTACAGTCAGCGGAGCTCACCACACTGCTCAATCTGCCCGCGATAGGTGCGCCGAATCCAATTCTACCGGCCCGAAAGCGCAGTACTAGGACCTGCGCGACACCGGGCCGATAGGGGGAGCGCCCTACCCTATTAATGTGCCGTCCCGTGTGAAGCTCGCCAGCGCCGCCGCCGTCGCGCTCGTGCTTGTGATTGGCGCGGCCTTCGCGCTCACCACTCCCGAACAGCCAGTAGCCCTGCCGAGCCCATCGCCCACCGCGACGATCACGCCGGAGACACCGTCGCCGAGTCCCTCGCCCACCCCATCGCCAAGTCCGACGCCGACTGTGGCTCCCACGGTCGCGCCGACACAGCGGCCTCGACCGACGACGAACATCGCCGGTCAGCAGCTCATGACCTATTACTTCCAGATCCGCGTAGCGTTTCCGATCTTTCCGCCGACACCGCAGCTCGACTTCGACGAACCTGCGGGTGAGAACGGCGACGCCTGGTACCGCGGGTTGAACGCTTCGGGGCAACCGATCTTCGCCGTACGCGAGGACTACGTGATGACGCCGAGCACCGCATTCCATGAGATGGGCCATGCGTACCAGGACCTCGCGCAGCGCAAGGTCGCCGGGGGGACGGACGTGATGGCGAAGTACTGGACCTATCGCGGTTTTCCCGGGACGTGGCAGGCCGCCTTGACGGAAGCGAACGCGCAGCCCGTGGGGATGGCTCAGTGGATCCACCTGCCCGGCGAATCCTGGGCGGAGGCGTTCAGCGTCGCGATGGTCGGCGGCGGGCGCGAGAAGACCCTCGACTACGGACGGACGATCAACCCCTTTGCCATGAAGACGTGGTTCGCATCGCTGATGCCACCGGCGCCCTAGGGAGCGGCGAAGCCCTCGTAGATCATCGCGTTGTCGCCTCCTGACGCGAGCTCCTCAACGATCGCGACGACCGTGCCGCCGATCGACGTGACCGTGACCGCGTACTGGGTGTCGTTGGTGAGGCTCGGGACGGCGAGCGGGTCGATGCGGGTTCCTGCTCCCGGTGTGAGCGTCAGGTTCTGCGTGGTAACGAGCGCACCGTCGGCGAAGCGTCGCCACTCAACCGCCGCAGCTGTCGCGGTGACGCTCTGAAGCAGAATCGGCGTCGTCCAGCCCCCCGATCCGCCAAGGGTCCTCGTCACATTCGGAAGGAAGAACTTCGCTGCCGGCGAGCCCGTCGCGGTGTAACCCATCGCGCTGTTAGGACTGATCACGTTGACCGCGACGGCGATCGTTCCAGCCGCCGTCGCCTTGAACGTGAACTCGCCGTCCGGAAGGCATCCGGGCGACGCACCTGTGCCGCAGAGCGTCGTACCCGCGGCGCCGTTCACATAGCGCGGGTCGAATGCCCAGGCCGCACCCGTGCCGGTTGAGGGACCGGTGAACGTCGTCGTCGCGCCACCACCGAAAGGCGTGAACTCGAGCGTGGGTGTCGTCGCGGTCGTGCCGAGGTTCTGCACCACGATCGTCGCCATCGTTCCAGTGCGCCCGTAGTCGTTCGCGTTCTTCGCCGCATACGCGCCGTACAAGGTTCCGAACCCGCCAGTGATCCCATCGGTCGCGTACGCGACCGGATGAGCCACCCCAAAGTCGTCGTTGTGTGTGTTTACGACGACGGCCAGCGGCTGGTCCGCGCGGACCGTCACCGCGTACGCGCCGCCGTCGACGAGGCTCGACTCGATGTTCGGCTCGATGAACTGCGACTGGCCTGCGGCGATCGTCCGCGTGATCGTCGCCCCGGGCTCGGTTCCTCGACCGACGAACGTCGCGGTCGCGACGGTCGGTCCGGTGCCCAGGTTCTGGATGATGAACGGGGTGTGGTACCCGAAGAACCTGCGCACGATGTTCGGCAGGGAGACCGTCGCTGAGCCGGCGGCGAAACCGTTGTAGCTCAGTGCCTCCGCGCGATCGAGAACACCGGACTGCTCGTTCACGACCGCGACGATCTGCGCACCGAAGCTGCGGACCACCACCGAGAACTGGGTCTCTACAGGCAGGTCCGCATCGTTGTTGGGAATATCGGCGAACGAGGTACCCGGTCCGAGACCGGTGATCTTCCGGCACGTCACGAGGCTGCCGTCGCTGAACTTGTAGAACGAAACCTGCAAATCGGTCGCCGTCGTTCCGACGTTCTGCACGATGAACGGGGTTACCCAGCCGAAGACTCCACCCAAGTTCTTGGTGATGTTCGGTAGGAACGCGCTGCTCGTCGGCGTCCCCGTCATATCGCACGTCGCCGCGGCGGGCTCAGCATTGGCAACCGAGTACGGAATCACCGTGAGCAGGACGGCCAGCAGCGAAGTGCGTAGAACCACGTCGGTAGACTACGACCTCGGCGTGCAGTCTTGGAGTGAGGTCGGTACCGAATGACGTTCGAACGTGTAACTGCGGGAGGCGGCATCGGGGCCGAGCCTGCACCGCTCCCACGCCAGGGCGAGTCCGTGTCGACCGGCGCGGTATCGCCCGCGATGCGGCTCCAGATTCTGTCGACCGAGCATTGGAGCCTGCTCGCGTCGCGTTCGCTCGCCTGGAACGAGTCGTTCAGCCGCGCAGGAATGTTCCTCTCGACGCTGTCGGGCGCGATCGTCGCGTTGGGACTCGTCGGCGGGGCATCGGGATTCGGCGAGGCATTCATCGTCCTTGCTCTGGTGATCCTGCCGGTTGTGCTGTTTGTCGGTGTGGCGACGTGGATCCGCCTCGGCGCGTCGAACTACCACGAGGCGTTGTGCGTCATCGGCATGAACCGCATCCGGGCCGCCTACCTGGAGCTGGCGCCCGACCTCGAGCGCTACTTCGTGATGAGCGCTCACGACGACTTCCGCGGGATCGGCGTCACTATGGGTGTGCAGCCCGGCGGCGGCAGAGCGTTCTGGCTGGCGCAGATTCTCGCTGGCACGCCCACGATCGTCACGATCCTGAACTCGGTACTTGCGGGCGCTATTGCGGCAATCGCCGCGCTTCGCATCGGAGCTGCGCCTTCGACGATTCTTCTCGCCGGCGCGGTGGGCTTCCTCATCGTGCTCGTCGCGCACTGGTTGTACACGCGCCAGGGCATCGCGAGGCTCCAGGCGGGACTCCACCCGATGTTCCCGAGTCCCGAGAGCGACTAGCCAGCGCGGCGCGGCTCGTCTCCGACCGACGGTGATGTCGCAGCATCGAGCTGGCGGACGAGCCCAACGAGTCCTGCTCGCAGTGGAGCCCGCGCCGGTGCCGGCGCCTCAAAGTCTCCGGGGCGATCGACAAGGCCAAAACCGTGGACCCATTGCTCCACGAATCCGAACCCGATCGCGTACGGGAGATAGTCCTCGAACAAGCGCTCTCGTTCAGCGAAAATCTGACGCTCCCCTTCGGCAGTACGAAGGAAGTGCTCAAACCCCGCCGCGCGCAGCATCAGCGCCTCACCGTCGGTGGTACGCGCGGGGCGCCACGGCGCGACGGCATAAACAACGATTCCGACCGCGGAAACGGCTGCGCCCGCAAGCCCAAGGGCGAACGCGTTCCCGAGCGCGAACGTGACCGGGATACCGACCAGTGCCGTCACCCAACCGGCCGTTGCCCAGCGAGAGCGGAGGCGAGCAGGGCGATCGGCAAACCAACCTCGGCGGACTACCTCGCTCTCGAGTTCATCTTCGACGAGATCCGCGACGACGAAAAACCGCGGTTCGAGTGCCGCGAGCTTCACGGTCGGCCCGTACGCGAAAAGCCCTGCGAGGGTCTTGCGCTCGTACTCGCGGAGCTGACCGATCGGGGCGTCGCTTCGTTCAAAGACCCACGTCGGCGGACCGTCGCCTTCCGCTCGCTCCTCGATCCGAATGAAATCTCGCAGCGCGAGGTCGACGACGGTCGCGGTCACGTCGCGACGACGGGGTTTGCCATGAAGAAGGACGTCAGCTTCCGCCGGACGTAAGCCATCCGGTGGTTCGAACTCAGGCACGACCGTGCTGGACCACCGCACGACGTGCCTGGTGCCCCAGCGCCGGCGAACGATCACCAGGCCGACGATGAAGGTGGCCGCTCCTGCCGCGACGTTCTGCGGGGTCGGCCGAAGATGCTCGAGCGGGGCGATCGTCCAGCCGATCGCTGCTCCCACGAAAAGCAGCACGAAGGGCGCGAGTGTCGCCAGATAGATGACGACTTCTCGAGGCGTCCACGCGGGCTCGGGTCGGGTCAACGGCGCGACTATAAGCACGCGACCCTTGCGAAACCGATCGCAATTCGCGGCGGAAACGATCTGAGCCGACCCCGGGGCTCGAACCCGGAACCGGTGGTTTACAAAACCACTGCTCTACCGTTGAGCTAGGTCGGCGTCGTTTTCCTTTGCATTTTCGCATCCCCGACGAACGCGAGCACGTGTGTTTGCGTTTTCAGCACTGGAGTTCGCGATTGGGAGTTTCTCAGCTGGATGTTATCCACCCTTCCTCTGACTAGGGCGATCGCCGCGTCGCGCCCAATTGTCGTAGGGAGAGCCGAGAGACCCGCGTTCACACTCGAGCCTGCGGATTCGCCGAGATCGGCGGCAAGGTGGCTCACCACGACCACGGCCAGCACGACCGCGATCGCGCCAACGGCGATCGCGTACCGCACCACGTTCATCGCGACCTAGGAGGCGGCGCTATTGGTCGATCGTCAATCCACATGGCGCCCGACGAGGCAAATCGACGGGTGGAAATCGCGGGTCGAAACCGCGAATTGCCCGGCGCCCTGCGACTCTTCGGACGCCGCCACGTCGGTCGTTCGACCTCATCCGCAGAGATCACGCTCGGTGACCTTGATCCTCCAATCGACTTTCACGAGGTCCGCGTACGTGAAGCGCTGGCAGTAGATGCGCTTTCCGGAGGCGTCTTCCGCAAGGATCATCCGGGCCCGGCCGTCGCTGTCATCGATCGGCCAGGGAAACGCCGTCTTCGCGGTGGCGTGCGGCGCGACCTCCAATGGCAGGATCCGTCGCTCGCCGTCCTGGTAGACACGGAGGGGGATCGCCGTCGAGTTCTCGATGTCCACCTTCTGCAGAGGATCGCCGAAGATCGGGAGGTACCCGCACGCCGCGAGCAGCACGGCTGCGAGGCCCGCTGCAAACAGCGCGTACCTGCGAGTCATCGGCGCCGCCAGGATCGCGGTGGTCTGGCGATCAGTCTCAGGAGTGATCAGAGCCCATCCGCGCGTGGGGCGCGACCCTTGGCGTGGCCTCAGGCCGTGACGGAGTACGCCCGAGCGCCAGCCGGTGCGCATGGTGGCGCGAGGCCCGAGAGCTTTTGATCGACATGGCCGAGGTGGATTCTCGGCGCACCGTCACCAGGAGACCAGTGCATTGAGATCGCAATTTGCGATCTCAAACCCAAATCAGCTCACAGTCGGGACTTGACCTCGCATAACGCGGGAGTTCGGGGTGACGGATTCGGTGCCTGCCGCCCATCACCACGCCGTTTCGCCTGATTCTTTTCCTGAACGCGGGCTCGTCGAACGCGGAAAGTTACAAAACCACTGCTCTACCGTTTAGCTAGGTCGGCGTCGTATTCGTTCGTATTTTCGCATCCCTGACGAGCGTGAGCACGGGTGTTCGCGATTTAGCACGGGAGTTCGCGTTCGGGAGTTTTTCTCAGCCTGCGACCCGACCGTAGATGCGAGTTAAAGCGCCAAGGCGCAGTTGGCTTCCGACGGTCACCGTTTTCGTGGTCCCGTTGTCTTCCGGACCGAGCCCGAAGCCGGACTGCGTTCGTACTCAGTCCATTCCGCCCACCGTCACGGCCAGCGCGAAGACCCCGAGACGGATCACATCTCGCATCGCTGGTCTCAGCTCGCCGTGACGCCGATCGCGGCCGGGGCTTTCTGTGTCGCACGGCGGCGACGACTCGCGTACATCGCGATCGCGTAGACCGCGGCCACCAGCAAGGCGCTGCGCGCGGGCAGCGAATAGCGCGGCTCGGTCACGAACACGATGAACAGGAACCACGTGTAGAAGATCGCGGCGGCGATGAGCAGCCCTTCGCGCTCGCGACGAACGGTAAGCAGAACCGCCCCCGCCACTCCAGCACCGAACAGCACGAGCTGCGCGGTCAACGACAGAGCGAGTAGCAGCGGCGGCAGCTGATGGAAGTCGTCGATGCGGATCGGAAGCTCACCGGTCCAGAGCTCGATGGTCCGGACGGTGAGGCCCCGGACCACGTAGCCGGCCGGGTCATGGGCGATCAGCGTGACCGCGTGGCGTGTGAGCGACCGATTCAGATCGATCCAGGCGTACGCCTGCGCGGTTCGATCGGTGATCGCGTCGAACGTTGCAAGCTCGCGCGTCGCGCTCGCCGCCTCGCGGCTCTCCAAAGGATCGAGCCCGATCGACGCCCCGCTCGCCTCGATACGCTCGTCCGCCGCTCCGGCCAGCGCGAGCTGGCGGAACTCGTCCACCTTCGCCTGGTCGCCGCCGCGGCCCTGGAAATATCCCCACCAGAGCCCCGTGCCACTGCTGCTCGCGAACGGCCCGCCGAAGTACGTGAGCGAATAGATGTTGAACGGCACGAACATGAGGACAGCTGCGATCAGGAGCGCGCTCGCTGGTGCCAGGCGGTCGCGCAAGCGAGCGCCGTCGCGAGCCAGCATCACCGCCAGCGCCGCTGCGATCGCGATGAGGAC
>WNGL01007986.1_pt1 | contig 15388 bp, 14 predicted proteins | sample 5400591 | NCBI WGS metagenome assembly WNGL01 (sample SAMN13153377, study PRJNA577476) | soil metagenome | isolation source: 80 cm soil or saprolite under Garry oak tree replicate 1 | place: USA:California | collected 2016-06-15
GCTTCCAGTTCGTAAACGGCACGCCGACGGACTGCGTTCACCTCGCCGTGACCGGATTGCTCGAGGAGATGCCCGACATGATCATCTCCGGCATCAATCTGGGCGCGAACATGGGCGATGACACCATCTACTCGGGCACTGTCGCGGCGGCAACCGAGGGCTATCTGCTCGGTATTCCGTCGCTCGCGATCTCGCTCGCGAGCAAGGCCGGAAAACACTATGCCACGGCCGCGCGCGTCACGCTCGAGCTGGTCGAGCGCTTCCGGAAACGACCTCCGCGCGGGCCCGTATTGCTCAACGTGAACGTACCAGACGTTGCCTACGAGGCTCTGAAGGGTTTCGAGGTAACGCGCCTCGGCAGGCGCCACAAGGCCGAGCCCACGATCAAGACCAAGACTCCCCGCAACGAGACGGTGTACTGGGTGGGCGCCGCGGGGACCGCGCAGGACGCCGGGCCGGGCACCGATTTTCACGCGATCGCGTCCGGCTGCGTGTCGCTCACGCCGCTGCAAATGGATCTTACGCATCAGCAGCAGATTCCCGTGATCAAAGCGTGGCTGGCGGCGAAATAGTGCTCCCGAAAACCCGCGGCATCGGCATGACCTCGCAGCGCACGCGCGACCGCATGGTCGCGCGCCTGCGCGAGAAGGGCATACGCGACGAGGCGGTGCTCGCCGTAATGGGCGCCGTTCCGCGCCACATTTTTGTCGAGGAAGCGCTCGCTAGCCGCGCCTATGAGGATACCGCCCTGCCGATCGGCTTCGAGCAGACCATCTCGCAGCCTTTCGTGGTCGCGCGCATGATTGAAGCCTTGCGCGGAGAGGCGCCTCTGGGAAACGTTCTCGAAATCGGTACCGGCTGCGGCTATCAGGCGGCATTGCTCGCGCGGCTCGCGAAGGACGCTTACTCGGTCGAGCGCATTGCGGGATTGCTGGAAAAGGCACGCCGCAACCTGCGCCCTTTGCGGCTGTCAAACCTGAGGTTGGTGCACGCAGATGGCACGCGGGGATTGCCCGAAGCAGCGCCGTTCGACGGCATCATCGTCGCGGCGGCGGCACCCGGGATTCCCCCCGCGCTTTTGCAGCAGCTGGCGCCGGGTGGCAGAATGATCGTGCCCGTGGGAAGCGGCGATCAAGCGCTGTGCCTCATCGAGAGGACTCCGAGCGGATTGACGGAAAAATGGCTCGACGCCGTGCGTTTCGTACCTTTGAGAGGAGGCAAGCAGTGAAGCTGCCCGGGATTTTTTTCGTGGTGCTCGCGTGCGCGACTGTGGCCGGATGCGCGGGCCCCTACCGGGCGCCGGTCGTCGAACGGACCGTCGCGCGCCCCTCCTCAGCGAGGCCCGCGCCACCGCCCGCGGAGCAAAGGCCCGAGAGCTACATAGTCAAGCGCGGCGATACCCTTTACAGCATCGCGCTCGACAACGGCCTGGATTATCGGGACCTCGCCGCCTGGAACAACATCACCGATCCCGCCGCCATCAAGGCCGGGCTGGTGCTGCGCATGCGGCCGCCGGGGCAGGTGGCGGCGGCGCAGCCGGAGGTCGGGACGCAGGCCCAGCCGGAGGCCCGTGTGCAGGTGCAGCCGGTGACCGTGCCGGGCTCGGTGGAGGCGCGCTCGCTCGGCGGGGACTCGCGGGCAGGTGCGGAGCCGCGGGCAGGCGCGGAGCCGCCCCGAGCTGCGGGCGACCTTCTCAAGATCGGCCCCAAGGCGATGAAGCTACCCTATTCCGGGGAAAACCTCGCGATGCTGTTGCGGCAGACCCCGCTGCAGCCGAAGGCCGAACCGCCTCCGCCGCAGGCGGGAGCCGAGGATGGGCAAGACACGGTGGCCTGGATTTGGCCGGCCACGGGCCGCGTTCTCGCGGGATTCTCGGAGGCGACCAACAAGGGGGTGGACATCCTCGGCAAGGTCGGTGATCCGGTCTTTGCCTCGGCCTCTGGACGCGTCGTCTACAGCGGCATCGGGCTGCGCGGCTACGGGAAGCTCATCATCATCAAGCACAACCAGACCTATCTGTCCGCCTACGCCCACAACAGCAACCTGCTGGTGAAGGAAGGACAAAATGTGGTGAGAGGTCAGAAGATCGCCGAAATCGGTAATACCGATTCCTCCCAAGCGAAGCTTCATTTCGAGATCCGGCGTCTCGGCAAACCGGTCGATCCCCTGAAATTCCTGCCGGACCGACCGTCGTGAATTCGCGCGCGCCGGAGCAGGAACTCCAGGCGGATTGGGCCGGGAGTGAGCTCGCTGGCGCCGTGGAGCCGGCCCGTGAGCTCCCCGAGGAGCCCGGGCGCTTGGCGCGTGACGGGGCGGGCGAAGCGCCCTCGCGCGCGGAGCCGGGTGAGGATTCACCGGAAGCCGACCCCCTCAGCGACGCAACCCAGCTCTATCTGCATCAGATCGGTCTCAATCGCCTGTTCACGCCGGCGGAGGAGCTGCATTTTGCCCGGCGTACGGTCGCCGGGGATTTCTCCGCCCGGCAGAAGATGATCGAGCACAACCTGCGTCTGGTGGTCAACGTCGCCAAGGCTTATCTCAACCGGGGCATGCCGCTTCTGGACCTCGTGGAGGAAGGCAACCTCGGGCTGATGCACGCGCTCGACAAATTCGATCCCGAGCGTGGTTTTCGGTTTTCCACGTACGCCACCTGGTGGATCCGGCAGAACATCGAGCGCGCCATCATGAACCAGTCGCGCACGATCCGGCTGCCGGTGCACGTGATCAAGGAGCTTAACACCGTGCTTCGCGCGAAGCGCCATTTGGAGGCGCATACCGAGCGCGAGCCGACCGCGGAAGATATCGCGCACCTCGTCGGCAAGGACACCGATGAGGTGCTCCGATTGCTGTCGCGCAGCGAGCACATCTCTTCCCTCGATGCGCCGCTCGATGTCGATCCGATGCGCTCGATCGGCGAATCGATCGCCGACGAAAGTGGCATGAGCCCGGAGCTGCAGCTGCATGCGAACGAAATCGAGTCGCTCGTTCGCGAGTGGATCCTGCAGTTGAACGACAAGCAACGCGCCGTGATCGAGCGGCGTTTCGGCTTGAACGGAAGGGAATTGCTCACGCTCCAGCAGCTCGCCTCGCGGCTCATGCTCACGCGCGAGCGCGTACGCCAGATTCAGCTCGAGGCTCTTGCGCAGCTACGCGCTTCTCTAGAGCATCAGCGGACGTCGTGCGTGATGGTGTTGGGGGGATTGCGTTTCAGCGCGGTGCCGTCGCCTTCATCGTCGATGGTTTGCGCGAAGTCGATGTTCTTCGTGAGCTCCTCCAGGTACAGGTGCTGCCCGCCGAAGTGGTCCCGCGCGTACTTGTGAGCGCCACCGAGGTCCGCGTCGAGGCGCCGGCTCGCGCCCTGGTAGAAATGCGGGGTTTTCCTCACCAGGTCCTCTCCCGATTCATACAGGACTTCTTCGCCTCCGTCCGGAAGACGCTTGCGGGCGATGCCGCCAGCGAGGAATTCCGGATAGAGCCGGTCGCGACATTTTTCCAGATAGCAGCGGTCCGACATCTGCGCGATGATGTCCGCCGAGCCGAGCAGGCTGCCGAGCAGCTTGTAGCCAAGAGACGGCACATTGATTTCGGAGACCGGGATCTCGTAACCGGTGAAGTGGATCAGTGAGGCGGCGACCTCGGCCGCCTCGCCCATGCCGATCTTGGGCAGGTAATCCCTGAGAAAGCGCGCGCCGCGGGACACGTGGGTCAGCGTCAGCTCGCCTCCGTTCTTGTGCTGCCTGTCGTCGAGCGTTCGTATGTAACCGCAGTCGTGGAACAGGGCTGTGATAACGCCGAGCCGGAACATGGCCGCGTCGAGCGGCTCCAGGCCCATTCGGGCGCGCTCGTAGCCGTCGATCAGCCGTGCCATCGCGAGGGTGACCTCGAGCACGTGCTGGATGTCGTGATAGGCGGTATCGCAGGCGTGGTACCCCGGGCGGTCCCCGCGGTACATTGTGGTGAGGTCCCGGAAAGCCCGGTCGATCTGTGCAGGCGCCGCCCTGGGATACAGCTCGAGGAAAATCCGGTTCACTTCCGAGTTGACGAGCGCCGAGTCGGTGGTGTTTACCCGGCAAGAAACATCGTACTCGTTGCCGCGACGGTTCACTTAGTGCGCTCCCGACTGGCCTGCCTGCGAAGGCAAGCGAAGGGCATTTTACCGCCGATCTTCCGAGGGATGGGTCCGAAAAGCGTGAATAGTTGGCATCCGCGGCTGACTTTCTCGAGAACGGGAGGCTAGGTCTTGAGGGTGAAGGGATTGAAATCGGTATCCCTGTCGTAGTAGTCCTCCTGTTCGGCGCGCTTCAGCCAGCCCACCACGGCGTATGTCAGCGGCGTAAATGCCACTTCCAATCCGACTTTCGAAACGAACTGGACGAGCATGATCTGCGGCAGCTTGTCGTCGGGAATCAGTCCGCTTCCATAGAACGCGAGCGGATAGAAGATCAGGGAATCGACGCCCTCGCCGAAAATCGTCGAGCCGATGGTGCGCGTCCACAGCCACCGGCCCCGCGTGAGAATTTTCATCTTCGCCAGCACGAACGAGTTGACGAATTCCCCGCACAGGAACCCGATGAGGGAAGCCGCCGCGATGCGCCAGGTCGAGCCGAAGGCGATTTCGTAGGCCGGTTGGTTCTTCCAAAAAGGCGCCGGGGGCAGGCCGACCACGATCCACGCCATGAAAGCGGCGAAAGCGAGACCCGCGAAACCGGCCCAGATCACGCGCCGGGAACGGGCGTAGCCGTAGACCTCGGTGAGGATGTCGCCAAAGACATAGGAAATCGGAAAAAACAGCACGCCCGCCCCGAACGAGACCGCCCCGATCAGCGGAAACTGAACTTGAGAGATCTTGGCGGGGCCGATCAGGTTCGAGCAGATCAGCACCGTGACGAACGCCGCCATGACGAATTCATAGTAGCGATAGGAACGCGGGTTCATGAATCGTCCCTCCCGGGATTTGGCTGCGGAGCGGGGAGTCCGGATCTCGCCCGGGCCAGCTCCGTGGCGAGATCCATCACCGCCGCGGCATAGAGGTTGGAGCGGTTGTAGCGCGTCAGCACGAAAAAATTCTGGAGTGTCACCCGGAAGTCGGAGGGCTGGCCCGGCGTTTCCAGCTCGATCAACGCGCAGCGCGTGTCGGGAGGCACGGGAACGGCGAGTTTCACGCCGAACCCGGGGAGCTCGGCGGCGCGATTGGTGGGCGTGACTCCCGCCTCGGCGAGCTTGCGCCAGCCCTCACCGCTCACCTCGGCGGAGAAACCTACCGGCTCTCCCCGAACCCAACCGTGCGCCTTAAGGAAATTGCCGATGCTACCGATGGCGTCCGCGGCGCTCGTCGCGAGATCGCTCAGCCCGTCACCGTCGTAGTCCACAGCGAAACGCCGGTACGACCCCGGCATGAACTGGGGGATCCCGATCGCCCCCGCGTACGATCCCTTGACGCGCAGGGGATCGATTCCCGCCTCCCGGCTGAGCATCAGGTAGTTCTCCAGCTCACCGCGGAAGAACTGCGCGCGTTTCGGGTAATCGAACGCGAGCGTGGCGAGGGCATCGATCACCCGGTAGGTCCCGATATTGCGGCCGTAAGTGGTCTCTACGCCGATGATGCCTACGATGATCTCCTCGGGCACGCCGAATTCGCCCGCGGCGCGCGCAAGGGGCTGGGCGTTGCGGTTCCAGAACTGCACGCCCGCTTCGACGCGCTGGGGGTTGATGAATATCGCTCGGTAAGCCTGCCAGGACGCGAGCGCGGTTTCGGCGGGCTGCTCCATCGCCTTGATGATCCCGGGCTGAAACTGCGCCTTGCCGAAGACGCGGTTGAGCTCCCTGCGGGTGAAGCCATGCTTCTTCACCATTTCGGCGATGAACTGCTTCACTTCCCTGCGGTGCGGGTAACCCGGAGGATCTGCGCCTGCGGCCGAGCCGATCTGCAGGGCGAGGGCCGCAGCCACGAAGAACCCGTGACGGGTCTTCAAGGGCTGAATTCCCGAACCAACTGCTTCAGCCGGGCGACCGAGCGGGTGTCGGGACCCGGGCCGTAGCGCTGATCGACATAGAGTGAAGCGATGGCGCGCACCGCGTTCTCGCGCGCGGGGAACGCCCGCGCGATGCGGCTCGCGTAGTCGAGCGGGCCCTCGGCGCGCGCGCGCGCGCTGCCCTCGCGAGCGAGCTTGTCGCAGAAGCGCAGCCACGCGCGCTGCACCGGATCCTCGCGCCGTATGCCGCGAAGCAGCCAAAGCGCGGTCAGCAGCAGCACCCCGGCCACGCTCCAGAACAGCATCACCGTCATCGTTTGCCAGCTCGGCTGCGGCACGCCCAGCCACGAAAGCATCTCGCGCTGGCGATCGGGGTTGTAACCGAGCACCCACTGGTTCCACTGGTTCGTAAGAGCCTCCCAGTTGTTGCGCAGGCCCTTCAGCCAGGTGAGGTTGGTGCGCATGAGCAGCGGCAGCGTCGCTCCCCCCGGCGCAGCCGCCGTGATGCCGAGCTCGACCCGGACCGGGACTGCCGCGGCGGTGGGATCGACGCGAGTCCAGCCGTTCCCGGCAAGCCACACTTCGGCCCAAGCGTGGGCGTCGGCCTGGCGCACGACCATGTAGCCGTCCACCGGATTGGTGTCTCCTCCCTGGTAACCGGTCACCACACGGGCGGGAACGCCGGCGGCGCGCATCAGAAACACGAAGCTCGACGCGAAGTGCTCGCAGAATCCCTGCTTCGTGTCGAACAGGAACTCGTCCACCGAGTTCCGGCCGAGCGCCGGCGGCTGCAGCGTGTACTCGAAGCGGCTGCCGCGGAAGAACTCGATTGCGCGGCGCACGATCGCGGAATTGTCGGCCAGGGAATCGCGCCACTCGCTCGCGAGCGCGAGCGAACGAGGATTGACGCCGCGGGGAATCCTCAGCACCAGCGCGAGGTCCTCGGGATTGCCCCCGCTCGCCGCCCGGAATTCGGGAAAGGAGCGCATTTCGTAGCGGATCCGGCTGCGAATCGGCGTCAGCGAGATCACGAGGTACTCAGAGGTGAGGCGCGCGCTCGGTGGGAGGCGCCCCGGCATTTCCAGCGCGAACATCCAGTTGCGGTTGTGCGGCTCGAGCGTCACTTCGTAATCGACCGGAGAGCCGGCCGCCTCGACGCTCATGTTCCGGCGCAGGTGAGGCAGGCCCACGCGCCAAGCGAGGCCGTCGAAATCCGACAGCACCGGGCCGCGCCAGTAGAGCTGGGCTCGAGAAGGCGACCCGGTTTCGAATTTCACCCTGAATGCGATCGCGTCCGACAGGGACAGGGAGCTGATCGAACCGGGCGACATGGTCTCCGAGAGGCCGGTCACGCCGCTGTAGGCGTCCTGCGGCATTCCCCACAGGGGCCCCTGCACCCGAGGGAACAGGAAAAACAGCAGCAACATCACCGGGCCCGCTTGGGCTAGCATGCGGCCGGCTGTTTTCAGATCGTCGACGAAGGGCCGCTGCGGCGCGCTGAACCCGACGAGCGCGGTCGTGGTGACCAACACGGTCAAGAGCATCAGCCCCGCGATCGGAATGGACTGGGAGTAGAAAAAGTTGGCCAGAGCGACGAAGTAGACGAGAAAAGCCACGACAAAGACGTCGCGCCCGGCGCGAGTCTCCAGCAGCTTGAGAAACAAGAGCAGCACGAGCAGCGTCACCCCCGGGTCGCGGCCCATGATCGTGCGATAGGAAAAAAAGACTCCCATCGCGCCGGCGAGAGTCAACGCAATCAGCAGCCAGCGCGCGGGTAAAGCGCCGTTGCGAATCGAAACGAAGGCGCGCCAGATGAGAAGCGCAGCCGCAGTGACATCGACCCAAAAGGGCAGCCACAAGGTGTGCGAGGCCACCGTAAGGGTCGCACCGGCGACGAGCATCGCGAAAGGCAGCGGCGGCAGCGTGCCTGCGTTTCTCGGCTCAGCCACGGTAGAGCGCAAGCTCTTTCAGACAACGCTCCCGGTGCGGGAATCCTTCACCGAGGGGCACCTCGACTCCCGCGAGCTTCAATCCGTAGCGCAGGCCCCGCTCCTCGGCGAGCATGACCCAGCGAGCAAGCCGCGACAGCCGCGCCTCCGTTTGCATACCCGCGGGGAGCCGATGCCAGTCGAACCAGAGCTCGGAGGCGGCTCGCCCCGCGAAGAGCTTGGTGAGCAAGAGCTCGCTCCGGGCCGAGGCTTTCCAGCCGATATGGCGCGGAGAATCGCTCGCGTGGTAAGGCCGCAGGCCCGCGAAATCGTCGGTACCGGCGCCCGCCGAGACCGCGTCGCCGGCGTCCGCGTCGGAATGCGCAAGGGGCAGCGGGGCCGAATCGGGTCGCGGGTATACGAGCGCGCGCAGGTCCGGTTGCACGTAGCTCCAGGCGCGCATCAGGCCCAGGGGATACCGCGTATCGACGGTCACCCGCTCGAGTTGCAGCCAGCCCCGCTTCTCGGTTTTCACCGGCAGCGTGACGGAGCGGTGCGCTCGCGCGGGCACGTCGCAGCTCACACGGGCTCCACGGCAGGCGAGTTCGAGCGAATGGCGGTCGAAGTCGCTCTTGTTCTCGAATACGAGCTCGAACTGCGCCGTATCCCCCGCGAACACGGGCGCCACGCGCCCGGCGCTGACGTAAAGGTGCGCAAGATTCCTGAACGTGTGCAGGATCGAAACGATGCCCACGCCCGCGAGCAGGAACGTGAGCACATAGCCCAGGGAGAGGTTGTAATTGATAGAGCCGATCAGCATCAGGATCACGGCGACCCCGAAACTCAAGCCGTGGCGCGTGGGCAGGATGTAGACGCGGCGCTGGCTGAGGAACACCACGCCCGGTTCAGGCGCGTGCTTGCCGAACACCCACTGGAAGAAATTGTAGGCCTGCGAATACTGCAGCACCCGGTCGAGCTTCACGGGATGGGCACGGCGGAGATCAGGCCGTTCGCCTTGTCGACGCTCGAGACGCGAACCCCGTCGTGCACGGGCCGCAGGCGGTGGCCGGCCACGCCTGGGAGCACAGCCTGCACGTCCTCTGGGAGGACCTTGTCGCGGCCTTCGATCAAGGCCCACGCGCGCGACGCGTGCAGCAGCGCGAGCGCCGCGCGCGGAGAGAGGCCTGTCGCGTACTCGGGCGAGCGCCGCGAATGCTCGACGAGCGCCTGGATGTAATCGAGAAGCGGCGCCGCGGCGTGCACGGTCTTCACCATCGCCTGCAGATCCATGAGATCGCCGGGAGCGAGGCAGGCATCGAGCCCGGCGATCATGTCGCGGCGGTCCGCTCCCTGGAGCAGGGTGCGCTCGGCGTCGCGGTCGGGGTAACCCAGCTCGATCCGCATGAGAAACCGGTCGAGCTGGGATTCGGGCAGCGGGAAGGTGCCCACCAGGTGCGAGGGGTTCTGCGTCGCGACGACGAAGAAGGGCTCGGGGAGCCTGCGCGTCTCGCCTTCGGTCGTGACCTGATGCTCCTCCATCGCCTCGAGCAGCGCCGACTGGGTCCTGGGCGTGGCGCGGTTCACCTCGTCGGCGAGGATCAGCTGCGAAAAAATCGGCCCCGCGTGGAACTTGAAAGTGGAGCTTTCGCGCTCGTACACCGATACACCGATGATGTCCGCGGGGAGCATATCGCTGGTGAATTGTATGCGGTGAAAATTCAAGCCCAGGAGCTTCGCGAGCACCTGGGCGAGCGTGGTCTTGCCGACGCCGGGCAGATCCTCGATCAGCAAGTGCCCGCTCGCGAGCAAGCAGGCGAGCGCGAGACGGATCTGGCGCTCCTTGCCGAGAATGATTTTTCCCGCTTGCTGTACGACGCCCTGAATGAGCGGATAGGACATCCGATGCGGCTCGAGCCGGCACTGTTAAAGTCGTAAGTTTACTGGAAAGCCGCTATGATTGGACGGAAGGAATAAAGCTCATGGCGACGGCGTTTATCACGCATGCCGACTGCGCAAAACACGACATGGGCCGACACCACCCGGAGAGCCCGGCCCGGCTCGCCGCGATCGAAGACCACCTCATCTCCTCGGGTCTTGTCGGACTCCTCGAGCGCCACGAGGCGCCCGCGGCCAAGACGAGCGAGCTCGCGCGAGTGCATCCTGTGGAATACATCGAAGCGATCCGCGAGGCCTCGCCGCGGAGCGGAATCGTGCACCTCGACCCCGACACCGCGATGTGCCCGCACACCTGGGATGCGGCGCTTCACGCGGCGGGGGCCGCAGTGCTCGCCACGGACCTCGTGATCGGAGGGCGTGCCGACAGCGCCTTTTGCGCGGTGCGCCCGCCCGGCCATCACGCGACGCGCACCCGCGCGATGGGGTTCTGCCTTTTCAACAACGTCGCTGTCGGGGCCAAGCACGCGCTCGAGCATCACCGCGTCGAGCGCGTGGCGATCATCGATTTCGACGTTCACCACGGCAACGGCACCGAGGACATCTTCAGCGACGACGAGCGTGTCGTGATGGCGAGCATATTCCAGCACCCGTTCTATCCCTATAGCGGCACCGAAAATCCGGCGCCGAACATGGCCAACGTGCCGCTGCCGGCGGGCTCCGACGGCAAGGCTTTGCGCGCGGCGGTGGAGAGAATGTGGATGCCCGCGCTGGAGGAGCTCGAGCCGCAGATGATCTTCGTCTCGGCGGGCTTCGATGCCCACGTCGAGGACGACATGGCAGGCCTGCGCTTTACCGAAGCCGACTACGCCTGGGTCACGCAGCGCATCAGGGAAGTCGCGGACAAATACGCCGGGGGAAAGATCGTGTCGGTTCTCGAGGGAGGCTACGCGCTCTCCGCGCTCGGGCGGAGCGTGGTGACGCATCTGAAGGTACTGGGTGCTTCGTAGGAGTTTCGCCATGCGAATCTGGCGTTCGCTCGCGGTTGGTCTCGGCCTGCTGTTGCCCGCGGCATGCGGGGAGAGCACGAGCAGCGTTGTGCAGTTGCAGCAGGTTTTTGGCAGCGCTGCAGGCCTCGTCGGGCCGATCGATTTGCAGGCGCCGCCGGGCGATTCGCGGCTCTTCATCGCCGAGCGCCCGGGGCGGATTCGCGTCGTGCAGGGAGGAACCTTGCTGTCGACGCCGTTCCTCAACATTTCCAGCCGCGTGACTGTCCAAGGTGAGGCGGGACTGCTCTCGTTCGCTTTCCATCCACAATTCGCGAACGACCCGCAGAAGCGGTTTGTCTTCGTCCACTTCATCGAACCCGCTGTCGGCGACCCCGATGGCGACATCGTCGTCGAGCGCTACCAAGTCTCGTCGAGCGATCCCAATCAGCTCGATGCCTCGAGTGTCCAACCGGTGATCCGGATTCCCCACCGGGACGCCAACAATCATTACGGCGGCCGGGTGGCGTTCGGGCCTGACGGAATGCTGTATTTGTCGGCGGGCGACGGCGGCGGGGGGAACAATCAATTCATGTACGCCCAGGATGCGGCCTCGCACCTCGGCAAGCTCTTGCGTATCGACGTTAGCACGCCGCCCTACGTGATCCCCGCTGGCAATCCGGTCTGGCCGAACGTAGGCCAGAACGAGAACTGGGCGATCGGTTTGCGCAATCCGTTTCGCTACGCCTTCGACGCGGGGCAGCTGTACATCGCCGACGTTGGCCAGGGCGCACGCGAGGAAATCGACGTAGTTTCGGCAAGCGCCTCCGGCCTAAACTACGGCTGGAGCATCATGGAAGGTACCTTGTGCCTTGGCATTGGCGGCCCTTGCACGACACCCGGGCTCACTGCGCCGGTGTACGACTACGATCACAGTCAGGGTTGCTCGATCATCGGGGGTTACGTATACCGAGGCGCCGCGATCCCCGAGCTGCAGGGGCAATACCTGTTTTCGGACTATTGCAGGGGTTTCGTGCGCAGCCTGACCTTCGAGAACGGTATGGCGACGGTCAGGCAGGCGCCGATGGTGAATGTGGGAACCAATGTCACGCAGTCCTTCGGACAGGACGGCGCGGGCGAGCTCTATATCCTGACCGGCGACGGCCGGGTTCTGCGGATCGTGAGGTAATGAGTCCGGTTCCTAATCGGATTCTTCCCGCCACGGATTGCCGACCACTTTCCGCCAGGCATCGAGCACCATCGTCTTCATCGAATCCTCCGGGGTGAGCTCGGCGTTACTCACGGGTGCGGCGTGGGTTTCGAGTATTCCGATTTCTGCGCACGCGTTCAGAAAATCCGCCGCGTCTCCGGCAGCCACCTCGCACTCTTTGGCCAGCGCATCGGCCAAGGCGCCGTTGGCCGTCAGCATCGCCGCCATCTTCAAGTGCCATTGCCGGTAGGGAAGCGAGGCGAAGTCCGGCCACCGGCTGAGCCGGACGGGTTCGCGCGGGTCCCAGGCGCCGAGGGATTGCCCGGCACCGGCGACCAAACCCGTGAGCCACAGCAGCTCCTCGAGCGGGCGCGGCATGATTCCCCATCGCGCAAGCCGGGCGGCGAACTTGCGCGCGTCGGGAACGGCGACAACCTTCCCGTCGAGACGGCGCCGGTTGCGCAGCAGCGCGGCCAGTTCGTCGGTGGTTCTCGACGAGTAGAAAACCTTCCCATGGGGATCGACCACGAGGGCGGAACCCGTAGTGAGCACGACATCGGCGGGATACGACTTGCGGCACGCCTTGCGCACCAGGGCGGCGAACGGTCTCCACTTGGACGTGGGTGCCGACGGCGCGGGACCGGAAAGCTGCAACTTCCCCGCGACCGAGGTCAGGACCTCCGTCAGGCTGTGCGGACCGCCGGCGCGTATCGGCTTGAGAAGCGTCCACTCCGCGGCCAGGACGTGGTCCCGGCTCAAGGCAATGCGCGGAGTGCCGCCAAAATCCAAATTCTCCCAGACTTGGCGGCCTTCCTTGCTGTCCATGTCCACGAGGACCGCGTCCGGCAGATCGCCCAGGCGCGCCGCGATACACCATGACGGCTCCAGGTAGGTCTTGAGCAGCGCGAGGAGCGACCGCAGGTAGCGTTCCTCGTCGGCGCCGACACTGACGAGGGACAGCACGAACGGTCGGGGATCGTCTTCGGAAGTCACCTGTTGCTGTCCTCAAATTACGGTTTTCAGACGCGCGCCGGACCGCCTCTCGCGACGGGCAATCCCGCCACCGTCCAGGCGTTGGTGCCGCCGTCCACGTGCACGACGCGGCGGAAACCCGCCGCGCGCAGCTCCGCTGCGGCGAACTGGCTGCGCGTGCCGGTCTGGCACACCACATACACCGGATCGTTCGCGTCCATGCCTGCGAGCAGCGCGGCGGGGTCGAGCGTATCGAGCGGGACGCTGACCGAGCCGGAAATTCTCAGGGTGTCGAACTCTTCGGGCGTGCGCACGTCCAGAAGATGGACTCCGTGCGCGCGCAGCGCTTCGGCGAGCTGTTTCGCGGACACGCTTTGGACCGCGACCTTCGGTTGCCCGAGCGCGCTCGCGACCGCAGGCTGGCCCGCGCCGCCTTCGAGATTGGCCGGGACCGCCTCGTGGATGCGCGCAGGCATGGGCAGGTTGAGATTGTCCATGATGGAAAGGAACTCCTCGCGGGTTTTGCCCGCGACGCGCGCGTTGAAGCGCTTCTCCTCGCCGATGCTGCTCACCCTGCGTCCCTTGTAGTCATGGGCCGGATAGACGAGGATCTGCTCGTCGAGCGCGAAGAGTTTCTCCGTGATGCTCGTCCACAGCGCCTCCGCGCTCCCGTTCTGGAAATCGGTGCGCCCGCAGCCGCCGATGAGGAGGGTGTCGCCGGTGAAGACCCGGTCGCGCCACAGGTACGAGACGCTTCCCGGCGTATGCCCGGGGGTGGCGATCGTGAGAATTTCCTCGTGGCCGAAGAGGATCACGTCGCCGTCCTTGAGCAGGCGGTCGTAGCCTTGCGCATTGCAGTCCCTGCAGACGGCGGTCTGCGCGCCGGTGGCCTGCTTGAGCGCGTGCGCGGCGGTCACGTGGTCGGCGTGCACGTGGGTCTCGAGCGTGTACTTGAGAGCGAGGCCGTGCTCGCGCAACAGGCGCACGTCGCGCCCGACCTGGTCGGTGACCGGATCGATCAGGACAGCCTCGTGGTTCGAGTCGTCGGCGATCAGGTACGTGAGCGTGGACGAGGCCGAGTCGAAAAGCTGTTTGAAGAACACTGCGTCCTCCGATCGGATACGTCCGCCCGCTCAAAGCTGGGCCTTCAGCAGCTCCGTGGCGGCGCGCGCCACCTCGGTCTGGTCGAGCCGGGCTAGGGACAGTCGCCGGGCTTCATCATAATGCAAATAGTTTTGCGCGGCCGCGCGCAGGTAGGACGGGTCGTAGTGGGTGACGAGCAGGTCCACGACCAGCTCGCCCCACGCGCCCGAGTCGGTCTGCGCAAGCCAGCGCTCGATCACCGCGCGGCCGTAGCGGCTCGTCAGACATTGCAGCTTCTCCTTGAGCGCCGCGGGCTCCTTCAGAAGATGCCGGTATTCCTCGATCAGAAAGCGCACGCGCTCAGGCAGAGGCACCTCGAGGCGCAGGCACCCGCCCTCGCGCATGCGGGCTAGGAGCTGCGCAGGCACCTGCAGCTGGCCGATTTTCTTGCTTTCCGCCTCGACGAAGACCGGACGCGAGGGATCGAGGTGCTTCAGCGCGCTCCACACCAGGCTGTCGAACATCTTCTGCGAGGGCTGCGGCTCGCCCGGAAGCTCGCCGAGCAGCGAGCCGCGGTGGCGGGCGAGGCGCTCCAGGTCGAGCACCTGCGCGCCCTGTGCCGCGAGCGCGGCGAGGAGCCGGCTCTTGCCGCTCCCGGTGGCGCCGCACACCACCTGGAAGAGGAAACGCTGCGGCGTGCGATCGAGCTGCGCAATGACTTCGCGGCGGTACGCCCGGTAGCCGCCTGCTAGGGTCGCCGCGTCCCAGCCGACTTGGCGCAGCACGTAGGCCATTGCCGCGGAGCGTTGCCCGCCGCGCCAGCAGTAGACGAGGGGACGCCAACCGTGCCCGCGTCCGCGGAAATGCTCATCGATGTGCCGCGCAATGTTCTTCGCAACGAGCGCCGCGCCGATTTTTTTTGCGTCAAAGGGGGAGATCTGCTTGTAGAGCGTGCCCACATGGGCGCGCTCGGCGTCGTCCAGCACCGGACAGTTCACGGCTGCCGGCACGTGGTCGAGCGCGAATTCGGCGGGCGAGCGCACGTCGATCACCTCGTCAAAGGCATCGAGCTGTGCTACCGTAACGGCGTCCAAGCGTTTCCCTTCCATCCCCAATTTTATCCATGAACGCCCCCGCCGATCTCATCCGCCTGACGCAGTTCTCCCACGGAGGCGGCTGCGGCTGCAAGATCGCGCCGGCCGTCCTCTCCGAGATCCTCGCCAAGACCCCGATCCGCGGGCTGCCGAAGGACCTGCTCGTGGGGATCGAATCGAGCGACGACGCGGCGGTGTACCGGTTGAACGACGAGCAGGCGATCGTCGCCACCACCGATTTCTTCACGCC
>WNGL01005260.1_pt1 | contig 15383 bp, 16 predicted proteins | sample 5400591 | NCBI WGS metagenome assembly WNGL01 (sample SAMN13153377, study PRJNA577476) | soil metagenome | isolation source: 80 cm soil or saprolite under Garry oak tree replicate 1 | place: USA:California | collected 2016-06-15
CCACTCAGCGTCCGGCCGCGCTTCCTGCTCAATGCCAGCGATGCCCTGCTAATCGGGCACGATGACGGGCTCACCGCCATCTCCCTGACCATCGATACCGTCTAAGGGAAGCATGCGCACCACATGTAATGGCCACGCGCAGATCCACCCATTCGGCATGCAGCCGATGCTGACTAGCATGACATGTTACGAAGTACCGAACGGCGGTTCCCGAACGTCAGTTACTCGGGTGCCTGTGACGGGCTGTAACGACGTGCTCGGGAGACGCCTGGGCCGGCCCGGCTGCTGGGCGCGGCGGGCTGTCCTGCTCGGCTCGCCCGTCGGATCCGGGTGAGCATGAGCGCGCTGGCGGTGACTCCGGAGGCGCCGAGGGTGATCAGCCGCGGATCGGTTTTGTGCAGGCCGAAGATCAGCCAGCAGGTGAGTTCCCCGAGGATGAGCAGCCAGGTTGCGGTTGAGATGCCGGTGGGGCGCGCTGTCCGGTGGGCGGTCCAGACCGATGGCGTGACCTGGAGAATGAACGCGGCGGTGAGCAGTGTTCCCAGGCCGGTGCGCCCGGCGAGGCCGTATGCGGTGATGAGCATGGCGGCCCAGGCGCCGATCAGGATTGCGGGCCGTGGATTGGCATGGCCGCGGCGGGTCAGCATCACTGCGAGCGTCCCGGCCAGCAGCGTTGCCGACGACGAGGGGATCAGCGCAGTCCAGTACCGGGCCAGGGTGAAGTAGGCAAGCCAGGCGGCGTTGTTGACGCTGGTCAGCGTCGCCCATGACCAGGAGACGCCGCTGGTGTCGCAGGTGGCGGCGAGCTTGCGTATCTGGGGGAGGAACTGCGGGACCGCGAAACAGGTGGCGGCTATGGGCACGTAGTCGGGCAGGCTGGTCATGACTTGTCAGTGGCCTCCGGCAGGGAACGGCACGTCTGGCAGCAAAACTACGCTGATTACACCGTTATTTTGTTGCGGTTCTATGCCATGACCGCGAAATCGCGCAATAATCTTGGTGATGGACGTCATTGACCGGAAGATCCTTGCCGAGCTTCAGGCAGAGGGGCGGCTCACCGTCACCGAGCTCGCCCAGCGCGTCGCGCTCAGCGTCGCCCCCTGCCACCGGCGGCTGCGCGAGCTGGAACGCACTGGGGCAATCCGTGGCTACCGGGCCATCATCGACCCCGCCGCGGTCGGCCTCGGTTTCGAGGTCCTCGTGCAGGTCACCATGGACCGCGAAGACGCCTCCACCATCACCGGATTCGAGCACCGCCTGGCCGCCATCCCCGAGGTCCGCCACGCCGAGCGGCTCTTCGGCGACCCGGACTACCTGGTCCGCGTCGCCACCGCCGACCTCGAGACCTACCAGGCCCTGCGGGACGAGAAACTCGCCACCCTGCCCGGCGTGCAGCGGCTCACCTCAACCATCGTGATGAAACGCATCGTCAACGACCGGCCCTATCCCACGTCGCGGCCCGCCAGCCGCACACCGCACCGGCAATAAACCCCCAGATCTCCGGTCCGGTGCCGCCATTGCCCTTTCGGCGCGTTCGTGCTCGCCGAACGCCTGGCCTTACCGGCTCGCCTTATCCGGCGGCGGCGGTGAAGACGGGCAGGTAACCGCGTATCTGGCCGTTGGCGGTGGGGTGGTAGGACGAGCTGAGCGCGAAGATGTCCACTGAGTTCAGCCAGCTGCCGGAGTCGCATATCTCGTGCGTGGCGAACTGGTGGCGGACGTCGGCGAAGGTAACGCCGCTGACCTTCCCGGCGGCTGTGCTCAGGACGCCGTCAAGCTCGTCGGCACCGCCGTTGAGGGCGGTCCGGTCCCTGGTGCTCAGCCCGATGCAGGTGCTCGACCGGGAAAGGTCGTACAGCTCGGGGTAGCCCAGCAGCACGATCTTCGCCGCCGGCGCGCGCGACCTGATGGTTTGCAGGGTGTTGACGACCAGGCCGAGCAGCGGGCCGTTGATGAAGGCCTCGGCCTTCGAGACGGCCTTCAGGCACGAGCTGGTCAACCCGAGCACGCAGGTCTCCATGACGCCGGAGAAGCCCGCGTCGTTGCCGCCGATGGTCAGGCTCACCAGCGTGGTGCTCGCGCTTAGCGCCGATACCTGGCTGCCGGTGACGTCGGCCGTCGTCGCGCCCGCGCAGGCCATGGAGACGAACGAGGCGGGTGCGCTCGCATCGGCCCACTGCTCCGGATACGCCTTGGTACTGCGGTCGCAGCTGCCGCTGGAGGAGATATAGCTCCCGGCGCCAAGCCCTGAGCTGTACGAATCACCGAGCGCGACATACCGGACCGTGGACGCGGCGTCGGCGGCGGACGATGCGGCCAGGCCCAGGCTGGCCAAGGAGATAACAATCGCGGCGCTATAAATGGCACGGGAAATACGCACATGTCACCTCATCGGGACCTGGAAGGGCAGCGAAAAAGCGCGCGCACTATCCTTGTACCACGCGTCAGGGGGGAGATCAATAAGATGATTGGCGGCCGCCGAGATGCCCGGATTAAGGCTTATGGGCGATAGGCCGCATTGCGGAGGATTGCTCTGCGTGACATTCGTGATTCCTAGTCCCCGGGCAGGCCGATCTCGGCCGGGCCCGATTGTATGTATCCCGGCGCGCGGGGCCGGAACATCGGCCCGCCGCCGCTTGTTCACCCGATCATGATCGAGGGCCGGTTTGCCGAGCTGATTGCCGGGCAGCGACAGGGAGTCCTGGTCACCCTCAGGAAAGACGGGTGGCCCCAGCTGTCCAACGTGAACTATGCCTGGTACCCGGAGGAGCAGACCATCAGGGTCTCCACCACGCAGGACCGGGCCAAGACGGTCAACATGCGCCGCGACCCACGGGCCAGCTTCCACGTCGCCAGCGGCGACTTCTGGTCCTACGTCGTGGTGGACGGGCGCGCGGAGCTGTCGGCGGTGGCCGGGGACACCCGCGACGCGACCGTCGAGGAACTGGTCGACCTGTACCGGGCGGTGCAGGGCGAGCACCCGGACTGGGACGACTACCGGGCGGCGATGGTCCGCGACCGGCGCCTGGTCGTCCGGCTGCGAGCCGAGCGGGCTTACGGGATGGTTCACCGCAGCTAACGAAACGCAAAGGGCGGTTGCGCCAGGCAAAGCCTGGCTTCCCTCTCGCTGACGGGAGACGTTATGTGTACCAATGGACCTTTGCTGTCCCGCGTAAGCTGGGACGATGCTGGCTGACTCGTTCGGGCGGATCGCCACTGATCTGCGCGTATCGCTCACCGACCGGTGCAACCTGCGGTGCGCGTACTGCATGCCGCCCGAAGGGCTGGACTGGCTTCCCGCCGCCGAGCAGTTGACCGACGACGAGGTGGTGCGCCTGATCCGGGTCGGGGTCGAGAGGCTCGGCATCCGCGAGGTCAGGTTCACCGGCGGCGAGCCGCTGCTGCGGCGGGGGCTGGCCGGCATCATCGCCCGCACGGCAGAGTTGCGCCCGCGCCCGGAGATCTCGCTGACCACCAACGCCATCGGCCTGGCGCGCAGCGCCGGGTCGCTGCGCGCGGCCGGGCTCGACCGGATCAACGTGTCGCTGGACACGCTGCGGCCAGAGACGTTCCGCAAGCTCGCGCGCCGCGACCGGCTGCCGGACGTGCTCGACGGCCTGGCCGGCGCGGTCGCGGCCGGGCTCAGCCCGGTCAAGGTCAACGCCGTGCTCATGCGGGACCTGAACGACGACGAGGCGGTGCCGTTGCTCAGGTTCTGCCTCGACCACGGCTACCAGCTCAGGTTCATCGAGCAGATGCCGCTGGATGCCCAGCACGGCTGGAAGCGGACCGAGATGGTGACGGCGGCGGAGATCCTCGCCGCGCTCGGCCGCGAGTTCACCCTCACCCCCGACGACCCCCGGCAGCGCGGGTCCGCGCCGGCCGAGGCGTTCCTGGTCGACGGCGGCCCGGCCCGGGTCGGGGTCATCGCCTCGGTCACCCGGCCGTTCTGCGGGACCTGCGACCGGGTCCGGCTGACCGCGGACGGCCAGGTGCGGAACTGCCTGTTCGCCCGGACCGAGAGCGACCTGCGCGGGCCGCTGCGCGCCGGGGCGAGCGACGACGAACTGGCAGGCGCGTGGCGGCGGGCCGTGGCGGTGAAGCTCCCCGGCCACGGCATCAACGATCCGTCATTCCTGCAGCCCGACCGCCCGATGTCCGCGATCGGCGGATAGCGCCGCCGGCCGCCTGGCTGATGGCCGGGCCTAAGGGTCATGGCGGCTATTCCGGTGCCGTGGGGCAATTGCCGGGCCGCATTTATGAAATAGCCCGTTTAAACCCGGGAACAAGGCCGGGGCGGACAACTGGTAACATTGCGGTGAACTGAACACGCACGGGAGCTCGGGCTGACCGGGCTGAGAGGGCGGCTGTGCGGGCCACGGGGGGACGAACCCTGATCCCCTGGCACCCCCCGCTACGCGCCGCCGACCGTCTGAACCTGTCCGGGTAATGCCGGCGTAGGGAGGCTGCCGTGGCGGCGACCACCGCGGAACACGCGAGCGACACCTTCGTCACCGTCCCCGGCGGCCGCCGGGCCGAGGTCGCGCGAACCCTGGCCGAACCGGTGCCGCAGGCGCTGAGCCTGCTGGACCAGTTCGGGCTGTGGGGCAACCTGGGGGTCAGCCTGCTCGGCTTCACCGGAGCGATCTTCGTGCTGCAGCCGGGCGGCGCGGGGACCCCGGAGCTCTCCCTGGGCGCCGCGCTGACGGCGATCGTCGTGGGGACCCTGCTCGGTACGCTGCCGGTCGCGCTGGCCGGGCTGCCGGGCACGCAGACCGGGGCGCCGGCCATGGTGTTGCTGCGCGGGCTGTTCGGCGCCCGGCTGTCGTACCTGCCGACCGCGCTGAACATCCTGCAGTGCGTCGGCTGGGGCGTGTTCGAGCTGGTTACCATCGCGACCGCAGCGCACACGGTGGCGCCCACCCTGCCGAAGGCGGGTTATGTGGTCATCGCCGGGTTCGCCACGGCCTTGCTCACGATCAGGCCGCTCGGAGCCATCAGGGTACTGCGCAAATACGCGACCGGCGCCGTGATCGTGGTCATGATCTACCTGTTCGTCCAGCTCATCCGCCACCCGTTGCCGGGGTTCACGCACGGCACCTGGTCCGGGTACTGGGCGGCGACCGACACCGTGGTCGCGGTCGCCGTCTCGTGGGCCCCGCTTGTCGCCGACTACACCAGGCACTCCCGCAGCCAGCGAGCCGCCTTCGCCGGGGCGCTGGCGGGCTACAGCGTCACCCAGGTGCTGTGCTACGTTATCGGTTTGCTCGCGCTGGTCACCGTGGCGCGCGGCCACCCGGACCACATCTACGGCGCATTCATCGCGCTGCCGCTCGGCTCGCTCGGCTTCGCCATCCTGGCCGCGCGCGAACTCGACCAGTCGTTCGCCAACGTCTACTCCACCGCGGTGTCCGCCCAGAACCTGCGCCCATTGTGGGACCGGCGGGTGCTGGCGGCGGTGATCGCCGCGGTGACCACGGCGGGCGCGCTGTGGCTGAACATCGCCGACTACGAGAACTTCCTCGTGCTTATCGGGTCGGTGTTCGTGCCTATGTCGGCGGTCCTGGTCACCGACTACTTTGTCGTGTCCCGCGGGCGCTGGGACCTGTCGGCGGCCGCCCGCCCGCGCTGGCTGATGCTGCTGCCCTGGGCCGCGGGCTTCGTCACCTACCAGCTGATCAACCCGGGCTACGTGTCCTGGTGGGCCTCGGCGTGGACGTCGCTCGGCCACGACATCGGCTTCATCCCGGCCGGCTGGATGTCGGCCTCGATCCTGTCCTTCGCCGTGGCCGCGGCGGTCACCGTGGCCACGGGTCTCCCGGGTCGGCGCCCCCGTTGACCGAAGGCCCGCACGCCGTCCACGGTATGGGCCGTGAGCTGGCCGAACCCGACTGGCCGCCGCTGACGGACGGCGAACTGCGCGGCGTCCTCGGCCGCGGCGACCCCGGCGGCCTGGGCCGCCAGCCCGTGGTGACCTGGCGCAGCCCGCGGCCGATGTCGGCCGGCGCGCTGGTCAGGCTCGGCGACGCGACCCTGTTCGTCAAGCGCCACCACCTCAGCGTCCGGACTCCCGCCCAGCTCGCAGCCGAGCACGCCTTCGCCGATCACCTGGGCGTGCGCGGGCTGCCCGTCCCGGCCGTGCTGCGGCTGGCCGACGACTCGTCCGTGCTGCGGCGCGGGGACTTCTGCTACGAGGCCCACCAGGTCGCGGCCGGCCTCGACCTGTACCGCGACGCGGTCAGCTGGTCGCCGTACGCCAGCCTGGGCCACGCCTACGCGGCCGGCGCGATGCTGGCCCGCCTGCACCTGGCCGCGGCGGACTTCGGGCTTCCCGCCCGGCCGCCCGCGGTGCTGATGAACTCCAGCGCGATCGTCACCGCGGCCGACCCGGCCGCCGCAGCGGACCGGATCGTGGCTGCCCGCCCCGCCCTGGCCGCCTACCTGGCCGGCCGGCGCTGGCCGTCGGACTTCGCGGACATCCTGGCCCCGCTAATCCTCCGGGCCGCACCGCTGATCGCAGCGCTGCCCGCGCAGTGGGCGCACGGCGACTGGCACCCGTCCAACCTCACGTGGACCTCGGCCGCGCCGGACGCGCGGGTGGCCGGGATCTTCGACTTCGGGCTGGCCAACCGGACGTCCGCCGTGCACGATCTGGCCCTGGCGCTCGAGCGCGCCGTGGTGAGCTGGCTCGACCTGCCGGAGACCGGCACGGCCACCGCCGACCTGGCCGCCGCGGCGTTCCTCCTGGACGGGTACCAGACGGTGCGGCCGCTCAGCCAGGCCGAGGCCGCCGCGCTGCCCCTGCTCCTGCCCGTCGTCCACGTCGAGTACGCGCTGTCCGAGGCGGACTACTTCACCGGCGTGGCGGTCTCGCCGGCCAGCGCCGACCTGGCCTATGAGTACCTGATCGGGCACGCCAGGTGGTTCGGCCAGCCGCCGGGCGCGGCCCTGCTCGGCTTCCTGGCCGAGCACCTGCGCGGCTAGCCGGGGCCATCGCCCGGGCGGTAGGCCGGGCCGTGCTCGTCGTCGCAGTGCTGCTGCTCCAGGCTGACCTGGATCAGCCCGGAGGCGGCGGGCAGGCCGGCGTGGTCCACCTGGAGTGTGGCGTGGGTGATTCCGTACTTATGGGTCAGGTAGTCCTCCAGGTCGGCGCGGACCGCGTGGCAGTCCTCGCCGGGCGCGACAAGAACGTGCGCCGAGGCGGCGGGCATGCCCGAGGTGATCTCCCAGATGTGCAGGTCATGGACCTCGGTGACGTGCGGCCGTGCCGCCATGGCCGCGCCGACCGCCGCCGGATCCAGCCCGGCCGGCGCCGCCTCGAGGAAGATCCGCCCGGACTCCCTGATCAGCCCGGCGCCCGCGCGCACCATCAGCGCCACCACGACCAGGGTGGCGATCGCGTCGGCCCGGGCGAACCCGGTCAGCAGGATGACCACCCCGGCCACCGCGGTCGCCGCGAACGCGTACAGGTCGGTGACGATGTGCTGGAACGCCCCGGCGAGGTTGAGGCTCCGCGGCGCGCCGTGCCGGTCGACAGCAGGGCCGCCCGCCCGCGCGATCAGCATGGTGGCCGCTACGTTGACCGCCACGCCGGCTAGCGCGACGCCGAGCACCGTGCCGCCGGCCACCGTCGGCGGCGCCACCAGGTGCCGGACCGCGGTGTAGCCGAGCCAGGCCGCGAGCAGGACCAGCGTGATCCCGTTGGCCTGCGCGGACATGATCTCGGTGCGCTTGAGACCGTAGGTGTACCCGCCGGCCGGCGGGCGGGCGGCCAGCCGCGCGGTGACCAGCACGAGCGCGATCGACGCGGCGTCGGTCAACATGTGCGCGGCATCGGAGATCAGCGCGAGGGAGTGCGCGGCCACGCCCGCGACGACCTCCCCGGCCATGAAGGCGAGGATCAGCGCCAGGGCACTGTACAGCCACCTGGCGTCCGCGCCCGAGGCCGGGCCGTGCAGGTGCCGGCCGGTGTCTCGCGCAGCGTTTCCCGCTCGCGTGGTTCCCGCCACCATTCGACGATATCTCGGGTGACCCTAGGCTTGTCCTCATGAGCACCATGGACCAGTGGACGGCCGCGGTCTGCGCGGATCTCGGGCTCGACCCGAGCTCCGCTGACCTCAGGGCCGTGCTCGACTTGACCCGCGACGTCGCCCAGGGCGTGGCCAGGCCCGCTGCGCCGCTCACCGCCTACCTGGTCGGCGTGGCGGTCGGCCGCGGCCTGACGCTGCCGGACGCGGCCCGGCGCGTCTCGGCGCTCGCGGCCGGCTGGGGCGGGCAGGAAACGCAAGAGGCATAGCCGAAATCTCGCGTTGCCGGCCCGGAGCGGGCCGGTTCGGCGTACCGTCGCTCCAGGCTGTGCGGGCGGTTACCGGACTCTTACAGATCATGCCTTCGCCCGGCGCCCGCCGGCTGTCCTGCTCTAGGACGTTGTCACGGGGCGGACGCGGACGAGCGAAGGGCGGTCGATGACTCCCGAATCCAGGCAGACCAGTGAATCGGATAGCGGCGGTGACGCTCAGCGGTACCCGCGGCCGACGAGACGCGGAGTGCTGCTGGGCGTGAGCCTGGCCGGCCTGGGCGGGGCGATGGCTGGCTGCAGCACGGCGGCCGTGCCCTACAACGCCAACGAGGCGGGAGTAGCGCCAGGCGGACCGGCCCAGGCCGGGACGCCGGATCCGGGTGTGATGTCGAGCGCGGGCGGCATGCCGTCCAGCGGCGCGCCGAGCCGCAAGCCGAAGAAGGACGCCACCGTCACCGGCACCGTGCTCGGCGCCGCCAGCGAGATCCCCGTCGGCGGCGGCAAGATCTACACGGCCGCCAAGGTCGTCGTGACCCAGCCGGCCCGCGGCCGGTACCGGGCGTTCAGCGCGGTGTGCACGCACGTGGGCTGCCTCATGAGCGAGGTCGCGAACGGCACCATCGACTGCCCGTGCCACGGCAGCGAGTTCAAGATCACCACCGGCGCCGTGGTGACCGGCCCGGCCCCGGCCCCGCTGCCGAAAAAGCAGATCAAGATCGTGGACGGCAAGGTCATCCTGCTCTGACGTGGCCCCGCCCGTGCCTAGGATGGCGGGTGTGGGCTCGCTGATGCTGCTGGACACCGCGTCGTTGTACTTCCGTGCGTTCTTCGGGGTGCCGGAGACCGTCCGGGCGCCGGACGGCACCGCGGTCAACGCCGTGCGCGGGCTGCTGGACATGATCACCCGGCTGGTCCGGGCCCGCCCGCCCGCCGGGCTGGTCGCCTGCTGGGACGCGGACTGGCGGCCGGCCTTCCGCGTCGCGGCGATCCCGTCCTACAAGGCCCACCGGCTCTCCGCCGACGGCGCCGAGGAGACGCCGCCCGCCCTGGCCGCCCAGGTGCCGGTGATCGAGGAGGTGTTGCGGGCGGCCGGGCTGGCGATCGCCGGGGCGCCCGGGTTCGAGGCGGACGACGTGATGGCCACGCTCGCGGCCCGGTCGGCCGGACCGGTGGACGTGGTCACCGGTGACCGCGACCTGTTCCAGCTCGTCGACGACACGCGCGGCGTGCGGATCCTGTACACCCTGCGCGGGCTGATGAACCTGGACGTGATCGACGAGGCGGCGGTGACCGCCAGGTACGACATCCCGGGCCGGGCTTACGCCGACTTCGCCGCGCTGCGTGGCGACCCGAGCGACGGGCTGCCCGGGGTGCCCGGCGTGGGGGAGAAGACCGCCGCCGCGCTGATCAGGACGTTCGGCAGCATCGAGGCGATCACCACCGCCCTGGACGCGGGCCACGGCGGGTTCCCTCGCGGCAGCCGGGACAAGCTCGAGAAGGTCAGGGACTACCTCAACGTGGCCCTGTCGGTGGTCAAGGTCGTCGACGACGCCCCGCTGCCCGAGATCGACGGGACGCTGCCGGTGACGCTCGCCGACGCCGGGCGGCTCACCGCGCTCGGCGAGCGGTGGGGGCTCGGGTCGTCGCTGACGCGGTTCGTCGCCGCGGTGTCGCAGGCCTAGGCTCTATCACGTGACGACGGACGAACTGTATCCCGCGGACCGGCTCGAGCAGGTGCGTCAGGCGGCCGACGCGGCCGGGCTCGACGCCGTGCTGCTGACCCCGGGGCCGGACCTGAGGTACGTCATCGGTTACGATGCCAAGCAGCTCGAGCGGCTGACCTGCCTGGCAGTTCCGGCGCAAGCAGACCCGGCCCTGTTCGTGCCGCGCCTGGAGCTGGCCGCGGCGCAGGCCTCCCCGGCCGGGTCGTTCGGCCTGGAGATGATCCCCTGGGAGGAGACGGCCGACCCGTTCGCTCTGGTCGCGGCCAGGCTCGGGAGTGTCTCTGCGGTCGGTCTCTCCGACCGGATGTGGGCCCTTTCCGTGCTGAAGTTCCGCGACGCGCTGCCCGGCGTGCGGCTGGCCCTGGCCGGCGCCGCGCTGCGGACGCTGCGGATCAGGAAGACCCCGGCCGAGGTCGCGGCCCTTCGGGAGGCCGGCGCCGCCATCGACCGCGTGCACGCGCGCGTCCCCGGCTGGCTGCGCCCCGGGCTGACCGAACGGGCCGTCGGCTCGGTGATCGCCGAGGCGATCCTCGCCGAGGGGCACGCCACCGTGGACTTCGTGATCGTCGGCTCGGGGCCGAACGCCGCGAGCCCGCACCACGAGGTCTCGGACCGCGTACTGGGCCCCGGCGACGTCGTAGTGGTCGACATCGGCGGCACGATGCCCTCCGGGTACTGCTCGGACAGCACCAGGACGTACAGCCTGGGCGAGCCGCCCGCCGAGTTCACCGCCTACTACAAGGTCCTGTACGACGCACAGGAGGCGGCGTGCGCGGTGGTGCGGCCCGGCGTGACCGCGGAGTCGGTGGACGCGGCCGCCCGCGAGCCGATCACCAGGGCCGGCTTCGGCGAGGCGTTCTTTCACCGGACCGGCCACGGCATCGGGCTTGAGGCGCATGAGGACCCGTACATCGTGGCCGGCAACGGCGAGCCGCTGGCGCCCGGGATGGCGTTCTCGGTGGAGCCGGGGATCTACCCCGGCCCGCACGGCGCCAGGATCGAGGACATCGTCGTCTGCACCGAGGATGGCTGCGAGCGGCTCAACCACACTCCGCGCGAGCTCGTGATCGTCGGCTGAGCCCCCTAAGCCGAGGCCTCAGCGCTCAGGCGACCCGCCCGGCGGGCCAGGGGGATCGGTGCGGTCCTGGTTCTCGGCCAGGAAGCGCTCGAACTGGGCGGCCAGCTCGTCGGCGGTGGGCATGGGCTCGCCGTCGGCCAGCAGTCCAGCCGCCGCGTCGGCTTGCTGGCTCTCGGCCGCGGTGTCGTACTGCTGTTCCAGCGCGCGGACCAGTTCCGCGACCTCCGCCGACTCCTCGACCTGCCGCTCGATCGCTTCGTTGGTGCGGTCGGCCGCCTCGCGGAGCTCGGCGTCGGGCAGGTCGAGCCCGGTCGAGGTGGTCACCGAGCCGAGCAGGGCCAGCGCGGCCGGGGGATACACGGCCTGGGCCAGGTAGTGCGGCACCTGCACGGCGAAGCCGAGCGCGTCCCGGCCCGCCTCCCCGAAGCGCAGCTCGAGCAGGGCGGGCGCGCTGCCAGGCACCTGGATCCGGCTCGGCAGCCGCTGGTGCCCGGCCAGCAGTTCGTCGCGGGTGGCGTGCGCGATGACCCCGAGCGGCCGGGTGTGCGGCATCCCGGCCGGGATGCCGAGGAAGCTGATCGCGGGACCGGTGTCCAGCCGGGTCGCGATGCCCAGCACCGCCTTGGTGAACAGGTCCCACTCGTGGTCGGGTTCCGGCCCCGTCAGCAGCAGGAACGGGTGGTCGCCCTGGTCGTGCAGCAGGTGCAGGGCCAGCTCGGGCGACTCGTAGCTCTCCCAGCGGCTGTTGTCGTAGGTCATCAGTGGCCGCCGTGACCGGTAGTCGATCAGCCTGTCGGCGTCGAAGCGCGCCACCGTCTCGTGCGAGAAGGTGCGCAGAAGGTGCTCGGCGAGCAGGCGCCCCGCGGTCCCCGCATCGATGAAGCCCTCCAGGTAGTGCAACATCGGTGCGCCTGCGATGTCGGGCGCGGCCGGACCGAGCTCGTAGAGTTCCTCCGGATTCCGCTGCATCCCTACAGTTTCCCACGATCCGTGGACTACTGCGGCCTGGCACCGGCGACGGAGCCCAGGCCGCGACCGCGTGACCGGCGGTACGGCCGCTGGTCCTGCTAATCCGCCAGCGCGGCGCTGGCCTTCGGGTGTCCGATGGACAGCCCGCTGGCCGGGTCGAAGAACTGCAGGTAACGGGTGTCGACGCGGAGCTCGAGCGGTGTTCCGTGCCTGACCCTGCTCTCCTTGGCCACCCGGGCCGTCCACAGCGACTTGCCGCCGACCAGGGCGGCGGTCGCTTCCTCTTCCTCTTCGGAGGCCTCGGCCGCCTGCGCGATGCTGGCGTGCTCCACGTGCGGCGCGTCGATGGTGAAGATCACGTTGATGTCGCTGCCGAGCTCTTCGGTGACGCCGGCGACGACACGTATCGTGTTCGCTCCGCCGTCCACGAGGCTGGCGTCCTCGAAGTCGGACGGGCGGATGCCGAGGATGACCTTCTTGCCGAAGTAGTCGGCGAGCCCCGGCTTGCTGTCCAGGACCGCGGGCGGTACCGCGAGCTTGTAGTCGGCGAAGGTGACCGCCGCGCCGCCGTTCCTGACCAGGTCCGCGGTCACGAAGTTCATCGCGGGGGAACCGATGAAGCCGGCCACGAACAGGTTGACCGGGGCCTCGTACAGGTGCTGCGGCGTGTCGACCTGCTGCAGCTTCCCGTCCCGCAGGACGCAGACGCGGTTGCCGAGCGTCATGGCTTCGACCTGGTCGTGCGTCACGTAGACGGTGGTGACGCCGAGCCGCTCGTGCAGCTGGTTGAGCGAGGCTCGCATGGACACGCGCAGCTTGGCGTCCAGGTTGGACAGCGGCTCGTCCATCAGGAAGGCCTGCGGCTCGCGGACGATGGCACGTCCCATGGCGACCCGCTGCCGCTGGCCGCCGGACAGCGCGCCCGGCTTGCGCTTGAGGTACTGCTCCAGGCCCAGCATCTGGGCGGCCTCGTCGACCCGGCGCTTGATCTCCTCCTTGGGCGTCTTGCGCAGCTGCAGGCCGAAGGCCAGGTTCTGCTCGACCGTCATGTGCGGGTAGAGCGCGTAGTTCTGGAACACCATGGCGATGTCCCTGTCCTTCGGGGGCAGGTCGTTGACCACGCGGTCACCGATCGTGATCGTGCCGCCGGTGATCTCCTCGAGCCCGGCGATGGACCGCAGCGCGGTGGACTTGCCGCAACCGGACGGACCGACGAATACCATGAATTCGCCGTCTTTGACGTCGAGGCTCAGGTCGTTGACCGCCTTGACGCCACCTGGGTAAGCCTTCTCTACGTGGTCCATGATGATCTGTGCCATGCCGGCAGCGTAACTTCGCCGTGACCTGCTGGTAAGACCGCGGACCTCGATGTTACGTTAGCGTAAACGCCGTGACTGTTTCGTTATATTGTGATGAACTCGCAGCCTGGAACCGTTGGCGCTAACGTGACCACGTGGAAGAGATCGACCGCAAGATCGTGTCGTTGCTGACCCGCAACGGCCGGATGAGCTTTACCGAGCTGGCCAGGCAGGCCGGCCTCTCCGTGTCAGCGGTCCACCAGCGGGTCCGTCGGCTCGAGCAGGACGGCGTGATCAAGGGCTATGTCGCGGTGTTCGACGCGGACGCTGTGGCCTTGCCGCTGACGGCCTTCGTGTCGATCAAGCCGTTCGATGCCGCCGCTCCCGATGACCTGCCGCAGCGGCTCGAGCAACTGGCGGCGATCGAGGCCTGTCACAGCGTCGCGGGCGACGAGAACTACATCCTCAAGGTGCGGGTGCCCTCCCCGGCCGCCCTGGAAGACCTGCTCCAGCAGATCCGGACCATCGGCGGCGTCTCCACCCGGACCACCGTCGTCCTCAGCACCCCCTACGAGAACCGCCCCCCCGCCATCTGACCACCCAGCCCCGCCAGCAACATCCCACATGCGGTGGGAGTGGCCTTCTAGCGGATAGAGCCATCAGGGCTAAATCCTCCAGCGGTCCGGTCAGCCGGGCTTTGGCCCGCCGGCCCCGGCGCGGGGTCGGGGGCCCCCGCACCCCGCGTGGCGGGCCCGGGCGTTCGGGGTCATGGGCCCCTTGGCCCCGCACTACGGGGCCAAGGGGCCCCGCACCCCAGACGGGGACGCGCCATCCTCGCGAGAAAACGGCACCCTGACGGATAGATCCGCTAGAACGTCACATTCAATGAATCGAGAGAGCCGAACGAGTCAGGCGCGCGGCGCGCGGAGGCCGTCGAGCAGGACGGAGAGGAGCATGTCAGCGCGCTCCGGGGCCTTCTCCGTGCTCACGGTCACCCCGTGTACCAGGCGCATCACGTCGGTAGCGTCCACGTCCTGCCGGATGACGCCGGCCTGCTGCGCGTTCGCCAGCAGGCGCTCGGTGGTCTGGCGCATCGCCATCCAGCACGAGGAGATCAGCTCGGACTCGATGCCGACCGCCTCGATCAGCGCGTGCGACAGGCCTCGCTTGGTCACCAGGTACCCGGCCAGCGAGCGCATCCAGGCGCTGAACGCCTGCCCGGGCGGCGCCGTCTCGAGCAGCGCGTCCGCTTCCCCGCAGACCGCGCCCACCTGGCTGCGGAACACGGCCGCCTGCAGGTCGGTCCGGGTGGGGAAGTGCCGGTACAGGGTGCCGATGCCCACCCCGGCGCGCCGGGCGATGTCCTCCAGCGGCGCGTCGGCGCCCTTCTCCGCGAACGCGGCCGTGGCCGCGGCGATCAGCCGGGCGTGGTTCTGCCGCGCGTCGGCCCGCAACTGGTCGGCGGGCTTGGGCGGTACCTGGTCAGGTGTCCTGGTCATTGCCTTCGGGGTTGACGCGTAATAGGCTTGCAAAACGGAGGCTGCCTCCGTATAGTAACCGGAGTAGACCTCCGCTTCATTCCTGATCGTACCGCCCGGCCAGCGGTATGTCAGCCACCGGAGGCCTGCCTCCGCCGCGGCGACATTCATCGGGCGGCGGCGAGATCGCATGACCAGTCAACCATGGAGGCATCTTGTCTTCTTCGCATGCTCCGCATGGGGCTGACGATGCCAGAGGGGGCAGCGGGATTAACGTCAGCGGGGTTAACGTCAATGGGGTTAACGGGGACCGCGCACGGCCCGGCATCGCCCTGGCCATCATGCTCAGCGCGCAGCTCATGATCATCCTGGACATGACGGTGGTGAACATCGCCTTGCCGCATATCCAGGCCAGCCTGCATTTCTCCGCCACCAGCCTGTCCTGGGTGCTGAACGGGTACACGCTGACGTCAGGCGGCCTGCTGCTGCTCGGGGGCCGGGCCGGCGACATCCTCGGCCGGCGGCGGATGTTCATCG
>WNGL01009481.1_pt1 | contig 15382 bp, 23 predicted proteins | sample 5400591 | NCBI WGS metagenome assembly WNGL01 (sample SAMN13153377, study PRJNA577476) | soil metagenome | isolation source: 80 cm soil or saprolite under Garry oak tree replicate 1 | place: USA:California | collected 2016-06-15
CAGAGATTCTTTGGGGGGGTTTCAAGACATTATCAACGTGAAGAGGTAGCGGCGTTTCGGCTTCGTAACAGTCCGGGCTGAAACTATTGTTCTTTGAACTGGCCCGTGTCAGGGTTTCTCGGCCGGAGTTTATATTCCGGGTTTTTGGGTCTTCTGGAAAAATACTATTTGTTGTGTGTCGGGTTCTCTTGGAGTACAAGTGGGTTGTCCTGACGGTCACTACCGTCGGGATTTTCATGGCGACGCTCGACTCCAGCATTGTGGTGGTCGGGCTTCCACAGGTCGTGTCTGACTTGAAAACAAACTTGGTTGTTGGTGTCTGGATTATCACAATTTATCGTCTCATGATCACTGTTCTCCTTGTGGGCATTGGACGCTGGGCAGACATGCACGGGCGGGTCCGGCTCTACAACATGGGATTTGCCGTCTTCACCGTAGGTTCCCTTCTCTCCGGTCTTTCCCCCACGGCCGAAGCGCTTCTTGCATTCCGACTTGTCCAGGGCATCGGAGCCGCTCTCTTATTCGTCAACAGCGTTGCCATCGTCACCGACGCTTTTTCCGGAAAAGATCTTGGTAAGGGAATCGGGATAAACCAGGTCGCGATCAACGCCGGCACGATAACAGGATACACTCTGAGCGGTGTTCTTATCCAGCTCTTCACATGGCGCTCAATCTTTCTAGTGAATGTGCCAATAGGAATCTTTGGAACTTACTGGTCCAGGAAGCGGCTGAAGGAGATTTCCCGCCCGGCCGTAGGAGAGAAGTTTGACGCGGCGGGAGCCATCACATTCTCCGTCGCCATCACTCTCCTACTCTTGGGTCTCACTCTCGGTAGCTTAACGGACTTGGCAAACCAGGCCGTGGTCGGTGCGAGCATTCTTTGCTTTGCTCTTTTCATTGTGATCGAGCGAAAGGCTAGGTACCCGGCGCTTGACCTATCCCTGTTCAAGATCCGATTGTTTACAGCGGGGAACATAGCCAACCTCCTCAGCGGACTAGCCTTCGCGGCACTAGCGTTCGTTATGACTCTCTACTTTCAACTGGTGAGAGGGTACGACCCCTTGCACGCGGGGATATTTCTGATTCCTCTAGATGTGACTCTGATTCTGGTCGGACCGATAAGCGGGTGGCTCTCCGATAAGTGGGGTGCTAGAGGATTGAGCACAATGGGCTTGCTTATCGCTTCTGGCGGTTTCTTCCTGCTCGCAGGGTTCACTGTGGATACGCCCTATTCCGAGATTGCGCTCTGGCTATCTCTGGTTGGATTCGGTATCGGACTTTTCCGTAGCCCTAACGCGAGTTCGGTAATGGGTTCGGTTCCAAGTGCGAAGAGAGGCATCTCGTCAGGCGTCCGATCCACCATCATCAACACGAGTATCGTCGCCAGCATTCCACTTGTCTTGGCACTGATGACCGCGGATGTTCCATACTCCAAGCTCGTGAACTTGGGAAATGTGGGTCTAGGAGAGATAACCCAGCTAGCTAGCGGTGATGTGGGAATCTTTCTTTCCGGACTCCAGCACTCTTTGATCGTCCTGTCGTTTCTGATCCTGGGGTCGGCAATATTCTCGTTTCTCCGCGGACCGCGTACAGACTCTGAAGAATCCGTTCCTCGTCAGGCTTAATGGAGCCCCGGATGGGGGTTGAACCCATGACCTACGGCTTTTTTGGCGTTTACAAAGCCGTCGCTCTACCACTGAGCTACCGGGGCAAGCATCGAACTTTCTCGAAGCCCCGACCAAGATAAAATCTCTCGGCACACCCGCATTCTATGCGGGCGGGTTTGCGGTGCGCATTCTATTTGCGGCCCGTACCAGCGCGTCTACTCCTGGGAGGCTTTGACCGGACAAGAGGGAGAGCATTGCACCGCCAGCTGTGCTGACGTGGCTGAACCTTTCTTCAATGCCCTGGATTGACGCGAGGCCGACTAGGTGTCCTCCTCCGATGACCGTGTAGCCGTTGCTCTTGGCCATTGACTCAAGCAGTTCCTTTGTTCCCTTGTCAAACCCGTTTCTCTCGAACACTCCGAGAGGGCCATTTGCAACTGTTGTGGCTGCTCCTCTTACGATCTTAGAATATTTCTCTAGTGTCTTGGAGCCGATGTCGAGAGCCTCTTCTTCAATGTGGGGTGAGTTGATGGGCTGATCGACTCTTTTACCCTGTTTGTCTTCGTATCCTAGGTCCAACGGGACTTCTATGTGATCTCCGTACGTCTTGGTCAGTTTCTTTGCTCGGTCTAGGAATTGTTTGAAGTCGTGTATTTCTTCATCGTTGATCTTTGTCTTTATCTCTCGGGCTCGGAGGAACAGTTTCGCCGGTACTCCTCCAAGAAGGACCTTGTCTGCTTTTCCGCGTGACAGTATGTTTTCGATGACGGGGATCTTGTCTTCAATTTTTGATCCGCCGAGAGAGTAAACGCATGGTCTTTTTGGTTCCTCGAGAAGAGTTGACACCGCGTCTAGTTCTTTCTCCATCAAGCGGCCGGCTGCGCTTGGCAAGAGTTCTGGTAGGCCTGCGATGGAGGGTTGTGATCTGTGAGCTGTTGCGAAGGCGTCGTCAACGTAAAAGTCGAAGAGAGGTGCGAGGCGTCGGACAAAATGCGTCTTGACCAGTTTTTCGCGTTTGTCATCGATGTTTTCTTCGGCGCAGAATCTCAGGTTGTCGAGGACTAGGATCTCGCCAGGCTGAACCTTGGTGATTTTCTGGATGGCATGGGGGCCGATGACATCTTCTACGAACTTGATTTGTTGGGAGCAGTATTGAGCTAGGAGGTTCGCGTGGGGTTCGAGCGAGGTGAAGTCATCTTTTCCAGGTCTGCTCTGGTGAGAGCCGAGTGTGACCCGTGCCTCGTCTAGCTCGGCGAGGGTTTTGGAGATGGCCTTGATCCGGGTATCGTCTAGTATCTGGTGTGTCGAAGGGTCTAGGGGGACGTTGATGTCGACTCTGAGAAAGATCTTCTTGTCTCTCGTTTCTATGTCGTCGAGGGTTAGAAAGTCGTATTTTTTCAGATGAGGGGCCTCTCGTCGACTTCCAATGCCTGGTCTCGGGGGTTCTGTTTAATGATTGTTAAGGAATGCTTTTAGCCGCAGGGCGCTCGGCGGCTTGTTTTGCCGGGGTGGCTCAGCCTGGTCAGACCCCGAAAGGGGAACCACAGCGCCGGACTCATATCTTCGATGTGGGAGATCCGGAAGTCGCGGGTTCGAAAACACCTCTGTCCGAGACTCCCGCCCCCGGCATTTGATTCCTAAAGGCAATAAATCCCGAGTTGGAAGAGGAGAGTTATGGCCTCCGAGGGACGCAAGTATGGTCGGCCTGAGTCACTGGCAAATTTGGGGATTGGTCATGTTGGTCTAAGGGTGGATGATCTCGAAACCTCTGTGGAGTTCTATCGGAATATTCTTGGGCTCGATAGCAGGGCGAGCGGGCGAGGAGTAGCACGTATTCCTTCCGGCCGGGACACTCTCGTATTGCACGAGAAGGGCCTGGGGATATCCGGCTTCCACTTTGGTTTCCGCGTCGATTCATCCTCGAGGGTGGACGAGTGGCAAGCTTGGCTTAGAGCCAGAAACATAGTTATTTACGAAGACGTGACGGAGGAGAAGTACCGAAGTATCAAGATTAGAGATCCAGACGGTTACTTGATAGAGATCTTCTGTGATGAGAGAACGATCGCGGAATGATATGGTCATCCAACCGTACCACCCCATCCGCACTTCTGACCGTTCGGCCAGGCGCGAACGCCGAAACATCGTACTTTCTCACGTGAAGCCTGGAGTCTCGACTGCCCCTGCCTCTTCTAGCCAATAAACGATACAAACGTGGGCACCGTTTGTCCCTGAGGGAAGACTAATTTGTCACGTTATCACACGGGTTCAGGATCACTCTTTGGTTCTGGAAGAATGCCCCTTCTGCCACAAGTTCCTCGCCGCCGAGCTATTGTCGAAAGAGGAGATAGACACGGCCGAAGCGCTCAAGGAGAAAGACGCTTTTTTCAAAATGGGAATAACCATCGAAACCGGAGAGAGAGTAGCAGACCATCCGGAGGCCTTTATCACCAATAGATTTGCCTACCGGTGTAGAGACTGCGGAAAGGAGTGGGCCAGGTTCAGCGTTCGAGAGGTCGGGATTCCTAGGGAATACCCTGAGGATGAGGAAGAGAAGACTGACTACGACGCAGGTAGGGAAGAAGAAGACGCGAGAGAGGAGCAGTATGCTAGGGAAGGATGATTGGGTTTACGGACTGGGATACGGATCTAGATCGCTAGCGTTCTAGCTTCGGCGCAGAATATCCACTTTACCGTCCTTCCTGCCGACATACGCGACGTCGCACATCTCTAGGAAGAGCCCTGTTTCCACTACTCCAGGGATCTTTCTGAGTTTTTCGTTGATGATGTCCGGCCGTCGGAGGTTTCGGTAGTATGCGTCTACGATCAGGTTTCCATTGTCAGTTACCACTGGGCCTACCTTGCCGCTCGGTGCTTCCCGCAACGCAGCCTTCTCGGACATTTTGTTGATCTTTGCGAGTGTGGTGTGGTAGGCGAACGGTGTAATCTCGACCGGGATGGGCTGTTCTCCGCCCAGTGTCTTAGCAAGCTTCTTTTCGTCGATGATGATGACAAGCTTCTTGGTTGTGGAGTCCACTATCTTCTCTCTCAGAAGGGCTGCCCCGCCACCTTTTACGAGATCTAGAGATCTCCACTGGACTTGGTCGGCACCGTCCAAGGCTAAGTCAAGTTCAGTATCTTCGGACATTGTAGTTGTTTTCAGGCCAAGTCGTCTCGCAGCGATCTCCATCTGGTAGCTTGTCGGGACCCAGTTGATGTTGAGGTGTTCTTTCTTGATTCTCTCCGCGGCCAGGTCGAGTGCTTTGAGGACGGTGGTCCCGCTACCAAGACCGACGGTGGTGCGGTCTCTCAGTTCCCGCACGGCTTGTGCGGCTGCGCTGAGCCTTGCTTTTTCTATCCAGCTCATTCTTTGTCCGCCTATCCTTCTGTCTCTATTTGTTCGAGTCGTTCCATGGCTTTGAGTACTTCTTCTCGGATGGTTTCGATCTTCTCTTCAGCCTTGTTTCTCGCCTTTTCTCTTGGAGGTTTTTCTTTTGGAGGAGGATTTTCGCTTGCTTGTGGATCTGTGGTTTCAGTCTTGCCCGGGGTGGGTTCTGGCTCGGCTGGTTTGGTTTCGGTTGAGGCTGGTAGGTTGAGTGTTGGCCGGATCTTTTCGATCCGGGCTTGTATGTCGAGGAATGTTTCTTGGAATCTCTTGAACAGGTCCTCTTTCGCTGCTTCTAGCTCGTAGAGGTCCACTGTCTTCTTGTAGGTTTCGATCTCCGCGTCTACCCGTTTGAGATCGTTCTTGTAGGGTTGTATCATCTGGTTTTTTTCGGGCTCATTGATGGTGCCCTTGGCTTCTGCTTCATAGATCTTTGTGAGAGCGTCTCCGATGATGTCTCTTTCTAGGTTGGCGACTCTGAGCCTGTTACGAGCTTTGGCGATATCTGATTCTGTTATGGTCTTGCGAATTGTATCGGGTATGGGGAATGGTTCCAGTTTGCTCGTGGTCGCTGGGACTGGTTCTTCTAGGGGTTTCTTTTTTCCGAATAGGATTAGCTGTACGAGAAGTTGGAACGGGGCTCTCTGGCCCTTACCCCGCAATAGAAGCATTCCTCTAGTGACAACTCGTGATAGACTGGGTCCCAGATTATTATAGGTTTAGCAAAACCTGATGATCGTTTGTTACTGGTGGTTGCTGGCGTCTCGTCCAGTTAGGTTATTAGTTCTTGTAAGGGTCCTTCTCTTGTCGGATATGTCTCTCGCTTTGCGCTGTGAGAGCTGCGGGATGCCTATGGCAACCAGTGAGGAGCACGGGGCTCAGAACCCGAACAATCCTTACTGCATCCACTGCACCGATATCAAAGGGAAGCTTTTGCCTTTTGAGACGAAGTTCGAGCAGTTGGTGAAGAGTGCGATGGACACTCGTTGGATGAACAGGGAGCAAGCGGAGAAATATGTTCTTGGGCAAATGGCTGAGTTGCCTGCGTGGCGGGGCATTGCGGCCCAGATGAAAGCTGGGCAGAAGACCGCTTAAAGAGGCCGTTCGCTGTTCTGGATCACGTTAGCAGGATGCCTATTCGCTAGATAGTGTCCTCATAGTGGACTGCATTCCTTTTCGGTTGCGGATACTCGTGCTAGCCAATAATCGGCGTTCCGAAGGAATACGCCAGTATTGAAGCATCTACAAGATTTACTGTTCCATCTCCATCGAGGTCCGCGCTCGGATTGTACATCGGGGAACCTTGCGAGGCTCCAAAGGAGACTGCAAGCTGTGCTGCGTCAGCTATGTCCACAATCCCATGGTGGGCTATGTCCGGGTCTCTGGACACGAAGGATGAGGCTTGTGCTGTTGAGTCGACTGTGCATATGGCTCCGAGTGGTATGGGAGAGTTGGGTATCGTGAGTATGAACTGGGTGAAGTTGTTTGTGAGGGGTAGTGTAATGTCGAATGTGTTCGTGTAGACGGTTGCGCCTGTAGTGGAGTTCACCGCGGTTATTGTTATGGATCCGGATATCGTCTGGCTTGTGGCGTTGACTGTGAAAACTCCTGTTACCGTGATGTCGAGGCCATCGAAGTTGGTATGGACGATGATGATATGCGGTTGGATGATGATATTTTGAGAGATTGACGGGTTGCCTTCGGTGGTCACGAGAAGTAGTGTCACCCTGAAAATTCCTGTTGAGATGTAGACGTGTTTGGCGATGATTCCTGTTCCGTTCGTGTTGTCTCCGAAGTTCCACTTGTAGGCTTCGATTGTTCCCGGGGTTGTGTAATTTCTCGTCCCGGAGGCGTTGAATGTGACTGTTTGTTGGACCATTGGATGTGTTGGGTGGTAGTTGAAGAGTGGTGCGATGTTGAAGATTACTAGTTGACTTACCGTGTCCGTTCCACCAAGAATGTCTTGGATTGTTAATGTCACGAGCCATTTGCCCGGGCTGACCAAGAGAAAATCGTGGGTCGCGTAGGGGCTCGTCGTCTTTGAGAGTGGTGAGCCGTCTCCAAAGTTCCACGTGTACGAGAAAATTCGGCCCGTGGGGCTAAAGCTGGTGTTAGCGTTGAAGAATACTATGCTGCCCGGGGCGGCGCACATTACGCACGGGTTGTATGTGAACGCCGCTAGCGGGCCCAAGCTTTGCGCGGCACTAGTGGATGAGTTTGCGGCCGCCACTGGGATGCTGATGAGCACTATGAGAACTGAGATCTGTGTGAATGAGCTAATCCTCATTTTGTACAAACTAACCCTGTTTGCTACAGCTTTTTATTCCTAACTGTTTTTCGGGGTAAGCCTGTTCCAACGCAGCCTGGAGCCGCTGCAAAGACTTAGTCCCTCAACGGCAATGGTTGGGCGGGAAACTGTCTTCGAGAAAAGAGGAAGGCATGGGCAATGGGGAAAGCGGGAATTTGTGGAGCCCCGGACGAGGTTTGAACTCGTGACCTTTGCCTTTTTGAGGAGTCTACCAAGGCAACGCTTTTGGCTGAGGTTCAGCATCTACCAGGCTGAGCCACCGGGGCATTTCCGATCGGCGTGGCACAACATGAGTTATATCAATTACTAGCGACCTGTTTACCTCGGCTAAACTGTCTTGGTCGGAATTTTTCTGTATCCAATCGGCTCTGGTATCGGCAATGACTGAGAGTCCCGAGACGATAATGGGAAAGATTCCCGTCTCCGCACGGTTGACCGTAGGTTCGGAACTTCTAACCCTCTTTTTTACGAGCAACAGGATTATCGCGGCTAGAGTTGGAAAGAGAGGCTTAGGAGAACAGGCACCTTCTCTCTTGGGAAAGCTGGCTGCCACCTTCGAGGATCTTTTCAAAGGCGGCAAGGAGTCCGTAGCCAAACGGGGATTGAAGAGCATTACTCCCGATGAGATTCTTGCGAGTGGTAAGGAGAACTTTGCGATGCTCTACGAGGACGTTGTCAGCGTTGAAGTCGAACAGACTTTTGATCTTACCAAGATGATCATGCTTACGAAGGAGGATAAGTTTGAGTTCTCTACAAAATCGGAGTTCGAAAAGGTTCTAGGCTTGCTTGAGAGGACTTTGTCGAGCAAGCTTAGCGTCCGACGACTCGCTTCCGGCGGGCCCTCTCCTTCCAAGTAGCGCGATGGCCCCACCGGTTCTGTGGTTGAACCTTTTTTTTCTGATGATCTCTGATCGCGACATTACTGGTTGCTCTGACGAGTTCGGCCTGAGTTAACGATGGCTTCGCCTTGGTCGGTCCTTGCAAGAAACTTGAGTAGATTCTCTTTTCTAGATCCAGGAGTCCACCTGCGTTTTTCTTGCGGGCCGGTTTTGTTTCTAGATGTGGTACCTCGTGATTATCTTCGTTTCCATCTGCGGCGTCCGAAGAATAGTCCAACTGGGATGACAGCGAGGAGGAATAGGTCGAGGGCGTATGTGCCCAGGAGCGTGGAGCCGGTGTCTGAAACAATTACAGATTGGGAGCTGGCAGCGAGATGCCCTCTATTGTCGGCAATGTTGAGAGTTACCATCGCGTTTCCTATATGGGAGTAGGTGTGTGTTGTGGTTGGCTGAGTTGAGGTGGCTGTTTGGCCGTCTCCGAAACTCCAGGTGTATCTTGTGATACTGGTCCCACTGCTGCTGGGGGTACTAGATGATGCGTCGAACGATACTTGTAGAGAAGACATCAGGTTGGCGGAGAAGATTGCGGTTGGGCGGTCTAGCATGAGTGCTACATCATCAACCCATGCCGTCTCTCCGTGAGTGTAGTTTCCGAGAGCTCCGAAACCGATGCGGGTAAGCTGGAATGAGGTTACGTTGGCGAGGCCGAAGGTTTGGATGTCCCTGTACACATCTCTTTGAGTATTGAACCAAGTCCCTCCGGCCGGGACGGGTCCGAGATCGAGGAATATTTCACGCGTGCTATTCGGCGCGCCACCGTTTGATCCGTAGAAGTATTTCAGAACATAACTGGGAACGGTTCCATCTGAGAAGATGAGTTCTATGTGCAGTGAGTAAGGGCCGTTGGGCCCAGGCAGTACATACCACCAGGTAGACAGACCGTTTGTGGAATCAGGTAAGTTGACAAGGTTGTAATTTTGAGAAGTAAGTGATTGGCCGACGAAGGCTGCGATCTGGTCTCCGCAAGGCGAGCATGGTGGTGGTCCCGTCTGGCTGGGTGCGGTGAGTTTGGCGGATTGGCTTCCCGTGGATGCGTCGCGTGTTGTGTCGTACGGGTTGACGTTGGCGTTTCCACCTTGGGTCACGGTATCCCAAAGTGTATTCTGGGTCTCGAAGCTCGGGTCGACTATTCCGTTGATGAGGCTGGAACTCGCGTGAGAGTTGATAATGGGAGGATAGGCTGTAACGAGAAGAATTGAAAGGCAGAGGGTCAATGCCTTCACCGGAAACGGTCTCGTTTAGAGCCCCTCGCCAGAGATTTTTGCGGGGAGGGTTTTCTGTGATGTCACTGTTTCACGCTAGGGGCATTACTGTGTTCGCCTATATTTACATCGCCGAATATGCTGAGCTTTTCCGTGGTTTTCCTTGGACTTTTACAGGTCGGAAAAAGTAGCGATCTCTAATTGGACCTAACCAGGTTTGCTTTGAGAAAATCTTGTATCTTGGGCTCGACTTGGATTTCTTAGAGGTAGCTCTCGCCTAGGGATGCTCCTAGGAACGTGGCGAGCAGAAAGCCCAGCAAGGGAAAGGGGAACAGTGAATCGAATACGACAATGATCCAGAGGTTTGTGATCACAACATCGCCGGGGGGTGGGATCACCCCGAGAAATGCTGGTAGTGTGAGCAAAACTAGAAGGAGTATGAAGGCTAGCACCATGGCGCCTAGGTAGCTGGCTAGTGCTCTGGTAAGGTCGATCGTCACTGCTCCTGCGAGTACACATATGGCGAATGCGATGCCGTAATCGAACCATGTTAGGTAAGCTCTCTGTAACAGAGCTTGTGCGAATGTGAATGTTATTCCGAGACCCCAGAGCAGGGTTACCAGTACTGCTTTCTTCCTCTCTGTTGCTACTAGCCATTTCCAGTTTGGAGTCTCCATGCTATGCTCCTCCGCCACCGCCCGATGGTAGGCCGGAGGTGCGGAGTGTAATCGCTGATTGTTGGCAGAGTTGCGGCCCTCCGGTGCTCGTGCATTGATAGGTGAGTTCAAGGGTCCCGGCTTTGTCGAGGAATGTTCCGACGGTGAATCTCGGGTAGAAGGCGAACTGCAGATTCGGGTTTGAATGGTTGGCCAGATTTGCTGCTGTTGGAGTAGCGTTGAAGGCGCGGAGGCTTAGGGTGATTTGTTTTCCAGGGTCGAGTGGAAAAGTTACGAGCTGGTAGGGTAGTGAGCCTTGGGGAATGATGGTCCCTTGGGCCGTGATGTCCAGGCTTGTCGAGAACAGTTCCATTTTCAAGCCGTTGTAGCTTGTAGGGTTCATCATTGTGAAATTCGCGCTTGTGATTTCTAGTGTGGGAGTGTTCGTGTTCTGGTCGACGAGCCGCCAGTCCATCGAGCTAAGTCGGACTTCGAACCGTGCTAGGGCTGGTAGAAATTGGTAGTAGTTGACCATGCTGACGAGGGCGAGAATCATTATGATTAGGGTTAGACCTGCGAGAAGTATTGTAACGCTATCTCGTGAGGAGATTTTTTTCGCGGTCAATCGCACTGCTCTTATGAGGTGGTTTCTTTCCCTAGGACTTAAGGTTCGCGAGGAATCTGTTCGGCCTGGCTGTTATCACGGTCGGACTATGACTTGAGTGAGAGGTTATCTGTGGTATTTTGCGGCTTATCCAGCCTCGGGTCCTTCGGAATTCTCTTCTTTTCGTAGCCAGACTGTCATAACGATGCTCGTCTAATCCTCTTTGTTCGTTGGTGTATCAGTTTAACAGTGACCATTGGGTGCAAACGCTTGCCTGAAAGAGTTGTTGTTGTGCCCGATCATTTGACTTAGAGGAAGGGGGCCGGGCGTATCTCGCAGTTTCAGACGTCGATTCGTCCCGTCTGACTAGTCTGGCACGGTGATTTTCTAGACCAAAGCGAAGCGTGGAGGTTCGGAAGGTCGGGTGTTTTTTGGCTTTGGGTCTTCAGATGTTATCGTGTTTACATCGTTGATTTTCTGGATTGCACTTGGTCTTTGTCCGGACTCTTTTGTGTTGTTTGAGGGAGGCAACACTGGGAATACGACGCTGTCTTGGAACAACTCAGGATATACGAAATACGTTCCCGATAGCAAACTCTTATATTGAGTGTTGAGGCCAAGCCCGCTGAACCTGCCCCTTGTCACCTTTACATCCACGTTTTCAGGTGGAACAGCGCCGTTCAGCTTCGCGTGGAACTTCAACGATACCACGAGCGCAACGGGTAATCCCGCTACGCACTCGTTCACGTTGCCCGCCCCGCCCGCTCCTCACGATTTTAACGTCTCGCTTACTGTGACTGATTCTTCGGCCCCACCGCAAGTGGTGAAGGTCGCTCATATTATCACGATAACGAACCTCCTAATCGGAATTAACTGTGGTCTAGGAAGCACCGTTGCCGTCACCAATCCGGTCTCAGGCCAGAATCCTCCTTTAACAGGATCAAGGAGCTTGGACACTGCCTGTGTTTGGAACGGTGATGCTGACGGCCCTACGCAACCTGATGGCGTTCCGCCTAACCCGAATCCTGCCCCTTGTCCTGGCCTCGGCTGCACTTCCGAACCCCTTGTCTCAGATCTTCCCGAATCGCCACAATACACGGGAATTATTCCCAATTATGGCGGAGGTTTCAACGTTGAAGTTCGACTTCTGAATCTTAACGCGACCCTTGGCGGTCCCGACAAGATCGATGGTTTCGATGTAACGGTCGCGTTTAATCCGCACCTTCTGAGCGCAGTGAAATTTGACGAGAATGGACTCGTCTTCGATCCAAATCATCCTCCTCCTGGTTCTGGAGGGATCTCGCAGCTTGCAACCGTCATCGACAATAATATCGGCACGGCCAGGCTAGCTCAGACTATTCTCGGAGTGAGCACGGGCGGTGACGACCTGGGTGGGTCGGCGTTAGCCCGCTAACTGTCCAGGCTGATCAAGTTACTCGACCCTCTATTGTCCCACACGTGACCCAGTCAGCCTCCTTCGACAGCGAAGCCTTCTATGATCCCACGGCTACATTGGGTTGGAGTGTTTTCTGGAGCTTCTCTCCAAGTCCTGAGATTCCAGGATCTCCGATAACATTCACCGCCACCGGTACATGCACTGGTTGCGTTCTCCCCCTCGTTTTCCGTTGGGACTTTGGCTCACGCAACAACGGTGTGTTTGACGCAATGGGTGCTACTGTAACCATTCCGACTCCGCCAACCGGATTCGCGATTAGCCGAGTTATTTTGAATGTTACAGACTCAAACACGGCCGGCCCCCTGAATGAGGTGGCCGCCGTTAGACGCCTGCCACTCGTTGTGGCCCCAGCAACAGGACCTGCCACACTTGCCCGCGGAACCGCGGGGACTTTCGCTGAATCGTGGCTTGGAGGAATTACACCGTACTCTGCCAACTGGAGGTTGTGCCCTGGCAGTACGACCCCTGTTGAAACGCGGGTTTGCAATTTTCCGAACCCCTCAACGGGTGGTATTGCCCAGTCGAGTTCGGTGAGCAACACCTACAATTTCGCTGGCGTGTATACTAACACAATAACTGTGAAGGATACTGCTGCGGGTGGCTATGCGGGAGGGTTAGTCTCCCAGACGCTAGTGACCAGTGTTACTGGCACTCCGGTTGCCTATAGCGTTACGACATTTTCCAATTCCACAAACGCGCCGGTTAACACTCCGGTGAAAATCAGCGCAAGAATGGCCTATGACAGCACTTACCCCGCCTACTCTAAGGCAGCAGACACCGTCGTAAATGGAACAGCCCCGGCGGTTGGGACGTCCCTTAAGACTGACGCCAATATCAGATTCTGCGACACCCTCGTCTCAGGCGGAGCGTGCGTAACTAATGGTAACAAGGTTTGGGATCCCACCGAATGGGTCTTCTATTCGACTACTACCACAATTTCTGGGTCTAGCATCGTACTGTATCAAGGGGCCGGAACCCGGCCGATTACGGGGAGCCTGACGAGTGAGTCGCCTAACCACTTCAGATTCATCGGTGCTGGAACACTATGGGTTTCTGGTAACGTCGTCACCTATGATGTCAACGTTAACAACATATTTGATGCGAGCTTCCAGGCAATTTTCAACTTCGGCGACGGCTCTGCGACGGTTACAGTAAACGGAGCTTTCACGATCAATGCGACCCACACGTATACCGCTGCAGCTACGTACACGGTTGGCGTAACGGTCGCCGAGTTTTCCGTCACAGCCCCATCCAAGATCGGCGAGACCGGTACTCTCTCACAAGTAATAGTGCCACCTGTCACCTTCGATTATAGTCTAAGCGTTGCCCCTACTACTGTGAACCTGGTTCAAGGCACGACTAGTTCCGCCTCCACTGTTTCGGCCTTACTGGTCTCTGGCACTTCTCAAGCCGTTACCCTGTCGATATCGGGTCTGCCAACAGGCGTGACCGCATCGGCGTTTATACCGAACCCTGTCACTCCTGCCAGTCCAGCGGCCACATCCACTTTCACTTTGACAGCAACTGCTTCTGCACCAGTAGTATCGGGTGTTACTGTGACGATCACAGGCACATCTACTGGCGGAGTTGTTAGGACAACTACATTCACCCTGAACGTTGTCGCCTCATTCGACTACAGTCTGAGCGTTGCTCCAACCACAGTGAATCTAGTCCAAGGCACGACTAGTGCTGCATCTTCAGTCTCTGCATTGCTCGTTGCAGGCACTTCTCAGGCGGTTACCCTGTCTATATCCGGTCTACCAACTGGTGTGACTGCTTCTGCGTTTACGCCGAACCCTGTTAGTCCGGCGAGTCCAGCGGCCACTTCGACGTTCACTCTCACGGCTGCTTCTACTGCTACGGTCGTGTCAGGTGTCACTGTTACTATAACGGGCACCTCTACAGGCGGCGTTGTTAGAACTACGACTTTCACTCTTAACGTCGTTGCAGCATTCGACTACAGTCTGAGTGTTGCTCCAACCACCGTGAATCTGGTCCAGGGCACAACTAGTGCGGCCTCGACTGTCTCAGCTTTGCTGGTCTCTGGCACTTCTCAAGCCGTTACCCTGTCGATTTCCGGTCTACCTACCGGTGTAACTGCTTCCGCGTTTACTCCTAACCCTGTCACTCCGGCATCACCAGCTGCGACCTCCACATTTACCCTGACTGCCGCGGCTACTGCGCCAGTGGTGTCGGGTGTAACCGTAACAATTACCGGCACCTCTACTGGTGGTGTGGTCAGAACTACTACTTTCACTCTGAATGTTCTGGCCGCGTTCAACTATAGTCTAAGCGTTGCTCCAACGACCGTGAACCTGGTTCAGGGCACGACTAGTTCCGCTTCGACTGTTTCTGCCTTACTGGTTTCCGGCACTTCTCAGGCTGTTACCTTGTCGATTTCTGGTCTGCCTACTGGTGTGACCGCATCGGCGTTCACTACTAACCCTGTGACTCCGGCGAGTCCAGCTGCGACTTCGACCTTCACTCTGACCGCCACAGCTACTGCGCCAGTTGTATCCGGTGTAACTGTGACGATCACGGGCGCTCCTCTCGGTAGGACTACAACCTTCACATTGAACGTTGTTGCTTCATTCGACTATAGTCTCTCAGTTGCACCTCCGAGTGTGACCTTGGTTCAGGGCACTACCAGCTCCGCTTCAACAGTCTCAGCGTTGCTCGTTGCTACGGGTGCGGGGGTTCAGACTGTCACTTTAGCGATATCCGGTCTACCAACAGGCGTGACCGCCTCCGCGTTTACTCCGAACCCAGTTACTCCAGCAAGTCCTGCTTCCACATCGACATTCACGCTAACTGCAACCGCCACTGCTCCGGTCGTGTCAGGTGTCACTGTGACTATTACAGGCACATCTACAGGCGGCGTTGTCAGGACGACTACTTTCACATTGAACGTTGTCGCCTCCTTCGATTACAGTCTGAGTGTTGCACCCACCACAGTGAATCTGGTCCAGGGTACGACAAGCAGTGCTTCCACGGTATCGGCCCTACTTGTCGCCACAGGCGCGGGTGTTCAGACCGTTACACTATCGATATCCGGTCTTCCGACCGGTGTGACTGCTTCCGTGTTCACTCCGAACCCTGTCACTCCTGCCAGTCCAGCTGCTACATCCACATTCACTCTAACCGCGGCAGCCACCGCCCCAGTTGTCTCCGGCGTTATTGTGACGATTACTGGAACATCAACTGGTGGTGTGATTAGGACCACAACATTCACTCTGAATGTTCTAGCTGCGTTCAACTACAGTCTGAG
>WNGL01005994.1_pt1 | contig 15381 bp, 14 predicted proteins | sample 5400591 | NCBI WGS metagenome assembly WNGL01 (sample SAMN13153377, study PRJNA577476) | soil metagenome | isolation source: 80 cm soil or saprolite under Garry oak tree replicate 1 | place: USA:California | collected 2016-06-15
GGTTTTCGGGCGTTGCGTCGGGGTACCACGATTTCGGAAACATGTGGTCCGACGTAAGCTCGACGCCTTCCTTAAGGCAGTGAACACACTTTCCTGTTTTGGCTTTACTCATCAGGTCCCCCGGCGGCTCTACACATCGCTATGGCGGACTAGAAATCGGACGCCCTCGCCTGTCCGAGAGAATGCGCAAAACCTCTTTCCGCGAAGGTTCGTAAGCATCTCGAAACGTTCGAATTTCGAAAACCGTACCGAATCGGCGAAGTCCAGAGCTTCGGAGAGAAACGGGTCTTTCGGAGAATAACAAGCCGGCTCTAGCGATCGGGAGTCCAAAGATCAAACGAGAAATCGCTACTGTTACTGGGCTTAGTTGCCCGCTAGATCGCCTGGAGAGCACACAACCTTCGGCAAGCTGGCGGAGCGAAAGGGATTCGAACTGTCGGTGCGATTTACCTCTGCCTAAGCGCCCCCCGATCACAATTGAGTCATTACATCGCAGCCAACCCCGCCGGCTTTACGCTGCGACTTTCCTCCTGCCGCTTCCACGACGCTTCCACGAACGAAATTTCAGGCTCTAATTCGGGCAGCAAAAAGCCCTCGAAAACGATGCGTTTTCAAGAGCTTAAAACTTGGTTGCGGGGATAGGATTTGAACCTGTGACCTTCAGGTTATGAGCCTGACGACCGACTGCCGGCATCGAACCGCTAGTCACGAGCGACCTATTCTGGCCGCCGGTCCAACCGCTAGAAAACTTCCCCAGATCAGGACCCAGACTGAAATGATTTTAAGTCTGGGCCAATTCCGACGATACCCTGAAACGCATTTGTTTTGAGCTATCGGGCGCATTAGCGAAAGGTCGCACCATCGGACGAAACCACCGATTGACGCGCTAAGCTTTCCGTCTTTGCTACGCAAGGTAAGCCGCCCTTTCGTGGATGTGCTGGCGGCGGCATGTTGCACGCATGGTTGGTAGCTTCACCACTTCATTGGCCGTGGATCAAGAACCGGCGCGTCGGCGATATCGTCGCACTGATCGACGCCGCGCTGACGCAGGCCCGACGCGTCGGCTCCAATCCGGCGATCACTCCCGCGCCGGTCACTGCGGCGGCTGCTGCGCCAAGCGGGGGCGCCGCTTTTTCGTCAACCGACGGGATCACGCACCCGTACTCCGCGTGCTTTTCTTCCCTCCGGCGAGTGCCGCTGGAGCGCTGGAAAGGCCGCTGGCGGTTCGGCATCGCCTGGATCGGTGACGACGTGATGGACCACCTGGTGGCCAACAACAAAGCCATCCGGATCGGCGACCGGGTCATTCTCGCCATGGTTCCGAGCGATGCCTCCGGCCGTTAATCCACAAAAACTGCAAAATCCGCTCGACGAGGACGTTCTCGCCGTGGTCAGAGCGCTTGCCAGACTGCGCGCTCGGATAGATCATGAAGCCGAAATCGCGCGCAGATCAGTTCAAGCCCGCGCGACCGAGCCGAGTGCATGATCCGCGTCGCCATCTACGCCCGCTTTTCCAGCGATCTACAAAACGACAAATCGGTCGATGACCAGATCGCGTTCTGCCGCGATGTCTGCGCTCGCAATGGCATGACTGTGGTGTTGACCTTCGAAGACCGCGCTGTGTCCGCGTCGTCAGCAAAGAATCGTCCCGGCTTCATTGCGCTGATGCGCGCTGCAGCAGCAAAGCTGTTCGACGTCGTCGTTGCCGAAGACATGGATCGCATTTTTCGCGACCAGGCCGATTATCACGCTGCCCGCAAGGAACTCGATTTTCTCGGCATCACCATTCATACCGCAACCGGTAAGGTGACCAAGATCGACGGCGCGCTGCGGGCGCTGATGGGCGAAATGTATCTCGAAAACTTGGCACTGCATGTACGACGCGGACTCGAGGGCGTGATCCGCGACGGCCGCCACGCCGGCGGACGTGCCTATGGCTATTCCATCGTCCCCGGTTCGCCGGGCGAGCTCGTCATCGACGACGCGCAAGCCGAGATCGTGCGACGGATTTTCGCACGCTTTGTTGCCGGCGCCACGCCTCGCGCCATTGCTGCCGAACTCAACGCCGATCGCATAGCGCCGCCGCGCGGCGCCAGGTGGAACGCATCCACTATCAATGGCAACAATGCGCGGGGCCACGGCATGCTGCTCAATGAGCTTTATGTCGGCCGCATCGTCTGGAACAAGGTCCGGATGGTCAAGGATCCGACCACGGGCAAGCGTATCTCGCGGATCAATGCGAAGGAGCAGCATCGCATTACCGAGGCGCCGCAACTGCGCGTTATCGATGATGCGACGTGGAACGCGGCGCAGGCCATCAAGCTGAAGCGCTCGCACCTCGGCGCACCTCAATCCCGCGCGCCGCGGCGTCCGCTTTCGGGGTTGCTGCGGTGTGGATCCTGCGGCGGCGGAATGGTATCGATCGGGAGTCACAAACGGACCGCACGACTGCAATGTGGCACACACAAGGAAAGTGGATCCTGCACCAACAGCCGGAAGGTCAACCGCGACGCCATTGAAGCGGCCGTATTCGCGGGACTGAAGGACGAACTGGCCAATCCGATTGCAATTACGGAATACATCAAGGTCTATAACGAGGAGCGTCGGCGCCTGGCGCGCGAAGCTGGCGACCAGATGAGCACGTTGACACGCCGCAATGCCGAGGTCTCACGCGAACTCGAGCGGCTGATCGACGCGGTAACGCAAGGCGTCAACCTCGCCACCCTGGTGCCGAGGATCAAGGCGTTGGAAGCCGAGCGCTCCGATATCGCCGGGAAGCTACAGTGCGCCGGTGCCACCGATAGCGTCACATTGCATCCTGGCGCGATCGAGCAATACCGCGCCGATGTCGAAGGATTGGCCGCCCTCGCCGCTGAGCACAGCGATTTTGCGGAATCGGCGGAACTGATCGAAGCGGTGCGGCGGCTGGTGGCCGGGGTCATCGTACGCGCCGAGCCGCACGGCCGAGGCTTCAGCGTCGAAGTGCAGGGACGGCTGGCACAATTGACGAATTCGGCTTTGTTCCCGAGCCGTTCTGAGGGAGGGGGGATTAGTGGTAGCGGGAGAGGGACTCGAACCCCCGACCCCAGGATTATGATTCCCGTGCTCTAACCAGCTGAGCTACCCCGCCACGGCGTCCGCCGTCCTAAGGCTTTATATACCGCAGTCGCGAACGCGCGGCATATAAGAAGCCGGTCACGGGCATGTCAAGCGAACCCGCCCTTTCCGCCAAGTGATTGCAAAGCGTAGTTATTTCGGGCGGACGGTCGGATCGCCGCCGGGGCTGCCGGGCGGCGGAATCACCGGGGTGTTGCCGGTATCTGGTGTCGGAGCACGGATTTCGGGGTCAACACCCGCGGGCGGACACAGCACGCCGTCGGACCTTGCCAATTTGTCGCCAAGCGGCTCGGCGCGCTGGCCGGTGGTCGTGCCCTCCGGCGTAGCCGCGCCTTGGTTCGGCGTCGGCTGCATCGGCGCGCAATTCGTGGAGCGCGCCGGCGCGGGCGGTGCGGTCTGGGCGGGGGGTGTGGCCGGCGTAGGCGGAGCCTGGGCGCTCGCCAAGCCGGACGCCGCGATCATTGCGCAGGAGAGAAAGAGTGGGTGTTTGATCCGCATCCCGATAAAACGGGCTACCCGGACGGAAGTTCCGCCCGGACATTCCGCAATCTTTAGAGCATGATCCGGAAAAGCATGCCCTCGGGCCACGACCCCATGGGCGGGTACCGGTTTTCCCTCGGGACAAACGCGAAGCGTTTGCCCGGAGATCATGCTCAAACAAAAAGATAGAGCGGGATGACGATTCGAAGAAAAGTCATCCCGCTCTAGGACTTGCGGTAACGGATCAGCGAGAAATGCCCCATCGGCGGCATCGGGCGGCGCTCGGTCAGGCTGACGCCGCCGTGTTTCGCGGCCCAATCGGCCAGACGCGCCCAGGGAAATTCCGGCCGCCAGCCGAGCCGCCGCGCCAGCGGCGCGAATGCCAGTTCGAAGATGCGGCGCGGGCCGCTCTCGGCGCCGATATGATTGACCAGAATGAGTTCGCCGCCGGGTTTCAGCACACGAATGAAATCATCCAGCGTGGCTTCGGGATCAGGCACCGCGGTGATGACATATTGCGCCACCACCGCATCGAAAAACGAATCCGCGAACGCCAGGTTCTTGGCGTCCATGACCGCCAGCGCCTCGACATTGCCGAGCCCAAGTGCACGCACGCGCTGTTGCGCCTTGCGCAGCATCGGTTCGGAAATATCGACGCCGCACAATTTCGTGGTCCGCGAATAATCCGACAGCGACAATCCGGTGCCGACGCCGACATCGAGAATCCGTCCGCCGATCTTGTCGGCCTCGGCGATGGTCGACTGACGGCCGTGATCGAAAACCTTGCCGAATACCAGATCGTAGACCGGCGCCCAGCGCTCATAAGCCCTTGCGACCCCAGCGCGGTCGATATCTGACGCCATGCCCCCGCCCTGAAATTTTATCCGCGCATTGCCTCGACGAGCGACTGCCGGGCGATCGCGTCGCGCGCCGCTGCCCTCGCCGTTGCGCTCTTCGCGGTCGCGCTTTGGATGAACCCGCCGCCCAGCACGCGCGCCTGGCCTGACGGCGCATCGTAGAACACGCAGGCCTGGCCGGGCGATACGCCCTCTTCGCCGGCGACGAGTTCGACTTCATAACCGCCGCCGGCCGCGCGCAGCCACGCCGGCTGCGGCGCGCGGGTCGATCGCACGCGCGCGAAAATCTCTAGGCCGTCGCCGACCGCGCGATCGAGCGCGCCGTCGCCGATCCAGTTGACATCGCGCAGCACGATGCGATCCATCCGCAACGCCTCGCGCGGGCCCACCACGACGCGGCGGCCGACAGCGTCGAGCCGCACCACATACAGCGGCGCGTCGGAGGCGATGCCCAATCCTCGCCGCTGGCCGACGGTGAAATGAACAATACCCGGATGCTTGCCGATGACGCGGCCGTCGAGGTCGACGATGTCGCCGGGTTCGATGGCGTTCGGCCTCAACCGGCTGATGATGTCGGTATAACGCCCGGTCGGCACGAAGCAGATGTCCTGGCTGTCGTGCTTGTCCGCGACCGCAAGGCCGAAGCGCCGCGCCAGTTCGCGCGTTTGCTGTTTGGTCATGTCGCCCAACGGAAAGCGCAGATAATCGAGTTGCTCGCGCGTGGTCGCGAACAGGAAATAGCTCTGATCGCGATCGGCGTCGGCGGCGCAAACCATCGCGCGCGATCCATCGCTGAGGCGGCGCGAAGCTACATAATGCCCGGTCGCAAGCGCCGAAGCGCCGAGTTCGCGTGCGGTCGCCAGCAGATCGCGAAACTTGATCGAACGGTTGCACTCGATGCACGGCACCGGCGTCTCGCCGGAAGCGTAGCTGTCGGCGAAATTGTCGATCACCGATTCACGGAAACGGTTTTCGTAATCCAGCACGTAATGCGGAATGCCGATCCGCTCGGCGACATCGCGCGCGTCATGGATGTCCTGCCCGGCGCAGCAGGCGCCCTTGCGATGGGTGGCGGCACCATGATCGTAAAGCTGCAGCGTGATGCCGACGACGTCGTAGCCCTCGGATTTCAACAATGCAGCCGTCGCCGAGGAATCGACGCCGCCGGACATGGCGACGACGATCCTGGTGTCCTGTGGACGGCCTTTGAGATCCAGACTGTTGAGCATGGTTCCGGTCATCGGTGCGATCGCGGCGGCATCGGGCGCTTCGCGATTAGAACGCCGCTTGGCGAATAGTCAAAAAGCCTTGCAGTTAGAATGCCTTGCAGCATCCCCCGGGCCGACTTCGGCCTGCCGGAACGGCTGAAAGCTACCCTTTAATATAGGCCGTATTCCCGCGAAGCAATCAGCCGAGCCTGTTTTGCACGCCGCGGACGGCAAATCTTGCCGCCGGGCAGAAAAGGCTGTTGCCAGGCTGGCTCCGTAGTTTCCCCGATGGGAAAATAAGATATTGAAATACATAGGTATTTTTTAAAAAACGGGATGGCCCGGTCCTTGCTGATTACTGTTCCAGTATCATTCGCGAGAGGCCGCCCGTGTCCAGTTTGACGTCAGAAGCACTAACAAGCGCCTCCTTTCAGGGCGCGCCGCCGCCTCGGCCTGCACGCTCCGACCCATCCCCCGGAAACGATAGTTTCGGGGCGTTGGTCGACAGCAGCACGGCCGCCGACACGAGCTATGATCGCGCGAACTCCACGGCACAGGAACAATCCGCGTCGCGACGCCGCTCCGACGATGCGTCCGCAGCCGCCGACCGCAGACAGTCGCGCAACGCCGCGTCCGCCGACAGAGCCGCACAAAACGATTCAGACGATCGCGACGCCGCTATCAGACAGCGCTCCGACACCAATGCCGATGCGCACACCGATGCCGTCCAGCGTTCCAAAACCAAGTCCGGCGCCTCGAAAACCGAAGACGCGAAATCAACCGCAAAGTCGAATTCAGACGACGCCCCTACGGCCCATGCTGAAGCCGCTTCGGTAGCCGATCCGGCGGCCCCAGCCCAGCACGACGGACCCGCCATAACGACGCCGAACCCGGTCGCCGTTGCGATTCCGGTTACCGTGGCGGCGGCGAATGTTCCCACCGCTTCGCCTGCGTCCGGCAAGGCGACTGAGCCGCTGGCGATCGCGGCGGCCGCAATCGCGGCCAGTTCGGCAGCCACCGACGCACCGGCTGCATCCGCAGCGCAGACCAAAATCGATGCCAGCGCGACAGCCGCGACAGCATCGGCAGCCGTCAACGCAACCACGGCAGACGCAGCCGCGGCTGCAAAAATCACGATCCAGGCGGCAAGCGAGGCGACCGCCACGCCCGTCAACCAGCCAGCAGCGCAGACCGATGCAACCGCGGCGACCGGTGCGGAATTGACCGCGGCCGTCGCCGCGCCGGCGCCGGTCGCGCCAAAAGTGACAACCAAGACTGCTGGCGTTACTCAGACCGGAGCCGCCACATCGAGCGACCCGGAGGCCGCCCCAGGCACGGCCGATCCGTCGGCAACGGCGATATCGACCGGTTCGGCCCGCAACGGCGTCGCGCAAGGACCGGCCGTCGCAGGCAAGCCGAAAGCCGGCAATGGCGGTATTGACGGGATAAAAGCAGATAATCCTTCCGCCAATTCCTCATCCACCATCGCAACCAACATATCGGCCCGTGAGCATTCAGCGGCCGCCGAGGCGGGACATGCAGCGGCGGACCCAACCGACATCGGCGTACAAGCCACGGGCGCGATCCAGCCGCAGCTCCACTCCTCTGCTGCCGCGCCCACCCCCGTCGGACCATTAAGCGTCACGGCGGCGACGAACGCGGCGGTGCCATTGAGCGGGCTCGCACTTGAGATCGCGGTCTCGGCAAAAAGCGGCAAGAGCCGCTTCGAGATCAGGCTCGATCCCGCCGATCTCGGCCGCATCGATGTTCGCATCGATGTCGATCGCAACGGCCAGGTGACTTCACATTTGACAGTTGAAAAACCGGAAACGCTGTCGATGTTGCGCCAGGATGCACCCCAATTACAGCGCGCGCTGGATGATGCCGGCCTGCGGACGGGTAACGGCGGCCTGCAGTTCAGCCTGCGCGACCAGTCTTCATCCGGTCAAGACAACGGCAGCGGATCAGGCCGCAACGCACATCGCCTGATCGTTGAAGAAGACTCCATTCCCGCGGCCGTCGCGGGACGCACGTATGGCCGCATGCTCGGATCGAGCAGCGGCGTAGACATCAAAGTCTGAGGAGCTCACCATGTCAGTCGATGCAACAATGCCGACGACGGTCGTATCGGCACCGGGAACGACAAGCGCAGACAAAACCACCACCGCTTCCACCGCGACGACCGGTATTGCGGATAATTTCCAGACCTTCCTGACGCTGCTGACGACGCAGCTGCAAAACCAGAATCCGCTCGACCCGCTCGATACCAATCAATTCACCCAGCAACTGGTGCAGTTCGCCGGCGTCGAGCAGCAGCTCAAATCGAACGATCAGCTGAAGTCGCTGATCGACATCGAAAAGAGCGCGCAGGCGACGCAGGCGTTGATCTATGTCGGCAACACCGTCGCCGTCGACGGCAGCACCACGCAGTTCGATGGTTCGGCAACATGGAATCTGAAGGCCCCAAAAGGCACGAACGCCACGGTCACGATTACAAATTCGACCGGGCAGACGGTCTATAGCGGGAAATTTACGCTGGCCAACGGCAATTCCAGTTTCGTCTGGGATGGCAAGGGCAACGACGGCACCCAATACCCGGCCGGCGACTACAAATTGACAGCAACGGGCACGGACAGTTCGGGAAAGAACGTCGCCATCGCCAGCGAAGTCCAGGGTGTGGTCGACTCGGTCGATCTGACCGCCTCCCCGGCGCTGCTCTCGATCGGCGGGCAGAACTATACGACCGATCAGATCAGGCGCGTCATTCGCCCCTCCACGACGACTTCCACGACTTAAGCTGGAGCTGGTTCCGCAAGCTGGCCGCACATCCACGATGCGGAAAAGCGGCTCGCAGCAGCTCTCGCCGGGCGTCATGTCTTAACGATGGATTAACAAACGGGCGGCTTGATCGCGCCCCGCGGCATTTTGCCGACCAATTTCAAGGAGATTCGGATTGAGCGGTCACGCTTAGGTAAATTTTAAGTCGTGGGGCGTAGGTTGCTAGGGTGAGTTCAGTGGTTGAGAGTTTGTGAGTACGCCATGACAGAACCCCATCGCCCGAGGGTAAAATACGTCATCGGGCCTGACGGCAGTCCGTTAACAATTGCGGATTTACCCGCTCCCGGGACCAAACGGTGGGTTATCCGCCGTAAAGCCGAAGTCGTTGCCGCAGTCCGCGGCGGCCTGCTCTCCCTCGAGGAGGCTTGCAGCCGCTACACACTGACCGTTGACGAATTCCTTTCCTGGCAGTTTTCCATCGACCAGCACGGCCTTGCCGGACTGCGCACCACCCGCATCCAGCAATATCGCCAATAAGCGCGCTCTGGAATCGACGGCATTCGATAAAAAACGGCTTCGTTTTGCGAAGCCTATTTTTTTCATGTTGAAGTTTTGCCACGGCTGTTAACCCCCGTTAACCATATCGAAACCATCCCATAGGCAATAATTGCCCAGTCGGCGCGCGGGGCCGAATCTGAGGGGCGGTTAGTTTTGCAGGGTCTTGCAGGTTTCCTAAAAGGTCTGGGCGCTTCGCGGTTGATGGCGATGGTCGCGGTGACAGCCGCGCTGATCGGTTTCTTCGGCTTTGTCATCATGCGCGTCACCACACCGCAGATGACCACCCTCTTTACCGACCTCAGCACCGAGGATTCCTCCGGGATCATCAAGGACCTTGAACGTCAGGCGATTCCCTTCGAGCTGCGCAACGATGGCGCCGTGATCATGGTGCCGAAGGACAAGGTCACCCGGCTGCGCATGAAGCTCGCCGAGGGCGGGCTGCCCAAGGGCGGCGGCGTCGGCTACGAGATTTTCGACAAATCCGACGCTCTCGGCACCACCAGCTTCGTCCAGAACATCAATCACTTGCGCGCGCTCGAAGGCGAACTCGCCCGCACCATCCGCGCCATCGACCGCGTCCAGGCGGCCCGTGTCCATCTGGTGCTGCCCGAACGGCCGCTGTTTTCGCGCGAGACACCCGAACCATCGGCCTCGATTGTCGTGCGCGTGCGCGGCGCCCTCGATGCGCCGCAGATTCGCGCCATCCGCCACCTCGTCGCCTCCGCCGTCAACGGCCTGAAGCCGCAGCGGGTGTCGATCGTCGATGAAGCCGGACAATTGCTTGCCGACGGCGCAAACGGCGACGCCGACAACGCCATCGGCGACGAGCGCCGGGCCGGTTTCGAGAAGCGGATGCGCAATCAGGTCGAGGCCATCGTTTCTTCGGTGGTCGGATCCGGGCGCGCCCGCGTCCAGCTCTCGGCCGACTTCGACTACAACAAGATCACCCAGACCTCGGACAAGTTCGACCCCGAAGGCCGGGTACTGCGCTCCAGCCAGACCCGGGAAGAATCCAGCGCGACCGCCGACAACACCGGTCAGGTCACCATCAACAACGAATTGCCCGGCAATCAGAACCGGGACAACCCAGCGCCCGCGCGCGACCAGAGCAAGAAGAGCGAAGAGACCAACAACTACGAAATCTCCCGCACCACCAAGACCGAAGTGACCGAGGTCGGACGGGTCAATCGCATCTCGGTCGCCGTGCTGGTCGACGGTAGCTACGCCAAGAATGAAAAAGGCGAGATGGTCTATCAGGAGCGCGGCAAGGAACAGCTGGACCGCATCGCGACGCTGGTGCGCTCGGCGATCGGCTTCGATCAGAAGCGCGGCGATCAGGTCGAGGTCGTGAACCTCAAATTCGCCGAGGCTCCGGCAGCCGTTCCGGTCGCCGAGCCGACCGGACTGCTGGGCATGCTGCAGTTCACCAAGGATGACGTGATGTACGTTATCGAACTCGGCGTCATGATGCTGCTCGGTCTTGTGGTGCTGTTCATGGTGATCCGGCCGCTGGTCAGGCGCATCCTCGCTTCCGAAGTGATCCCCTCGCTCGCGAACGACGATTCGCTGCCGGCGCTGACCGACGGCAGTGCAACTTCCGGCCCAGGTGGCCAGAGTCTGATTCCCGGCGCCAACGCCACCGCGCAGATGATCGACGTCGCCCAGGTTCAAGGCCAGGTCCACGCGCAGTCCGTGCATCGGGTCGGCGAACTGGCCGAGCGAAACCCGAACGAGACCGCCACCATTGTTCGTCAATGGCTAACCGAGTCGGCGACCTGACATGGCCGTACCGCAGACCACAAACACCAACGATATCGCCAGCGTCATCGCCACGCTGGCGACTCGTCAAAGCAATCGCCCGAAAGGCGCTCAGCTGAGCGGCCCCAAACGTGCCGCGATCCTGATGCTGGCGCTGGGCGAACAATATGGCGGCAAGGTCTGGGCGCTGCTCGACGACGACGAAGTGCGCGAATTGTCGATGGTGATGTCCACGCTGGGCACCGTCGAGGCCGACGTGGTGGAAGACCTGCTGCTCGAATTCGTGTCGCGGATGTCGGCATCCGGCGCGCTGATGGGCACATTCGACGGCACCGAACGGCTGCTGCAGCTATACCTGCCCGCCGATCGCGTGACCGGCATCATGGACGAAATTCGCGGGCCCGCGGGCCGCAACATGTGGGAGAAGCTCTCCAACGTTCAGGAAGAAGTGCTCGCCAACTATCTCAAGAATGAATATCCGCAGACCATTGCCGTGGTGCTGTCGAAGCTGAAGCCGGAGCACGCCGCACGGGTGCTGGCGATCCTGCCCGAGGACATGGCGCTCGACGTGGTCGGCCGTATGCTGAGAATGGAAGCGGTGCAGAAGGAAGTGATCGAGCGCGTCGAACAGACGCTTCGCACCGAATTCATGTCGAACCTGTCGCAGACCCGCCGTCGCGACGCCCACGAGGTGATGGCCGAAATCTTCAACAACTTCGACCGCCAGACCGAGACCCGCTTCATCACTTCGCTGGAGGAAGAAAACCGTGAGTCAGCCGAACGCATCAAGGCGCTGATGTTCACCTTCGACGACCTCGTCAAGCTGGACGCCGGATCGGCGCAGACCCTGATGCGCCACGTCGACAAGGACAAGCTCGGCATCGCCCTGAAGAGCGCCAACGAGGATGTCCGCGGCTTCTTCCTCGGCAACATGTCGTCCCGCGCCGGCAAGATGCTGCTGGACGACATGGCCGCGCTTGGACCGGTACGGTTGCGCGACGTCGACGAGGCGCAGGCGTTGCTCGTCAATCTCGCAAAGGACCTCGCGGCCAAGGGCGAGATCATGCTGACCAAGAACCGCGCCGACGACGAACTGGTGTACTGATGGCCGCTCCCGCAAAATTCCTGTTCGACATGGACTTCTCCGCGCCGGACAAGACGCGCGAACGGCCCGCCACGCCGGCGGAAATCGCGCAGAAGATCGCATCCGCCGAGGCCCGCGCCTATCGCGACGGTTACGACGCTGCGCAGCGCGAGGCAAAGGCGGAAAGCGACCGCCGCACGGCGCTGGCGCTTGAGGAAATCGGATTGGCCATTCAAGGCATCGCGACACGGTTCTCCGGTATTGAAACCCGGATGGAGACCGAAGCCGTTGACGTCGCGGTCGCGGTGGCACGCAAGCTGTGCAGCGAGTTGATTGCGGTCGAGCCCCTGGGTGAGATCACCGGACTGGTGCGCGACTGTTTCTCGCACCTGGTTTCGACACCGCATCTCGTGGTCCGGATCAACGATTCCCTCTACGACGTCGCACGGGAGCGGATCGAACAATTGGCGAAACGAAGCGGCTTCGAGGGCCGTCTTGTGATCCTGGCGGAGCCGGAGATCGTGACCGGCGATTGCAGAATCGAGTGGGCCGACGGCGGCGTCGTGCTGGAGCGCGCGGCGATCGAAGCAAAGATCAACGAGCTTGTCGGGCGCTACATCGCGTCCCGCGGTCAGGCCGGAACCACGACCATGAGGATTGAACCATGAGTGATACCGACGGACAGGTTCCGCTTCCGGATCTCAACGCCGCCGACACGCCGGCGATCGATGACGTGGCATATAACGAGGACGAACAAGCCTCGCGCGTCGCCGCCGACCTGGAAGCCGTGTTTGACGTGCCGGTGCAGGTTTCGGCGGTGCTCGGCCGCTCCAAGATGGATATCGGTGAATTGCTGAAGCTCGGGCCCGGCACCGTGCTGGAACTCGATCGCCGAGTCGGCGAAGCCATCGACATCTATGTCAACAACCGGCTGGTGGCGCGCGGCGAGGTCGTGTTGGTGGAAGACAAGCTTGGCGTAACCATGACGGAAATCATCAAGGCGGAACGCGCCTGATTCACGACACGGCGCATGACGGGCGCGAACAGACGAACAGGAGATTACCATGCGGCTTCTCATCGTTGGCACACTGAAGGGCCAGCTTACGACGGCCACCAAGATCGCCATGGAAAATGGCGCTTCCGTTACGCACGCGGAAGATCACGAACAGGCGATGCGCGTGTTGCGCGGCGGCAAGGGCGCCGACCTGTTGCTGGTCGATGTCGCCCTCGACATCCGCGATCTGGTGATGCGGCTGGAGGCCGAACACATCCACGTGCCGATCGTCGCCTGCGGCATCTCCAATGACGCCCGCGCCGCGGTCGCCGCCATCCACGCCGGCGCCAAGGAATACATCCCGCTGCCGCCCGATCCGGAATTGATCGCCGCGGTGCTCGCCGCCGTCGCCAACGACTCGCGCGATCTGGTCTACCGCGACGAAGCGATGGCCAAGGTGATCAAGCTGGCGCAGCAAATCGCCGGCTCCGACGCCTCTGTCATGATCACCGGCGAATCCGGCACCGGCAAGGAAGTGCTGGCGCGCTATGTCCACACCCGCTCCAACCGTTCCAGAAAGCCGTTCATCAGCATCAACTGCGCGGCCATACCCGAGCATCTGCTTGAATCCGAGTTGTTTGGCCACGAGAAGGGCGCGTTCACCGGCGCCATCGCACGGCGTATCGGAAAATTCGAGGAAGCCACTGGCGGCACGCTGTTGCTGGACGAAATCTCCGAAATGGACGTGCGATTGCAATCCAAATTGCTGCGCGCCATCCAGGAGCGCGTGATCGATCGCGTCGGCGGTACCCGGCCGGTGCCGGTCGATATCCGCATCGTCGCGACCTCGAACCGCAACCTGGCCGATGCCGTGCGCGAAGGCACGTTCCGCGAGGACCTGCTGTTCCGGCTCAACGTCGTGAACCTGAAGATACCGCCGCTGCGCGACCGCCCGGCGGATATTCTCGAACTGGCGCAGCACTTCGCCAAGAAATATGCCGACGCCAACGGCGTGCCGTTGCGCCCCATTTCCGCCGATGCCCGTCGGGTGCTGACATCGAACCGCTGGCAGGGCAACGTCCGCGAACTGGAAAACACCATGCATCGCTCGGTGCTGATGGCGCAGGGCGACGAGATCGGCGCCGACGCCATCCTGACGCCGGACGGTGACCGTCTCGACCTTGCCAAAACCGTGCCGGCGGTGGCGCATGCCACTTTCGCCGCCGAACAGGTGACCCGTGCGCTGGTCGGACGCACGGTAGCGGATGTCGAGCGCGATCTCATTCTGGAGACGCTGAAACATTGCCTCGGCAATCGCACCCATGCCGCGAATATCCTCGGCATCTCGATCCGCACCCTGCGCAACAAGCTCAACGAATACGCCGACGGCGGACTGCCGATCACGCCCGCGGGCGCCGGCGAATATCAACGGACCGCCGCGACGGTGTGATCAGCGTCTCCGCCGTCATTGCGAGGAGGAGCGCAGCGACAAAGCAATCCAGACTGCGTTTCCACGCCGATGGATTGCTTCGCTTGCGCTCGCAATGACGTCGGTATTTCTAGGAATAATCCGGTGCGTCGGGCTTGCGGAAGATGTGGATCGGATCGCCCGGTTGCAGGTCGCGCCCGGTGAATGCCGCATAGGCATAGAGCGCGAGGTAGCCGATCGCGAGCGCGCCGACCGCGTAGAACGTCCAGACCGCGATGCGTTTCATTCAGGTCACGTCATTGATGCGTTTCATCAGGTGACGCCCGCAAGATCTGCAACCGCTGCCTGAAGAAGCATGCGTTCCATCGCGCGACCTCCTCCCGGTCCCGAAATCGCGGGACGCTGGCGCGGTTTTAGGCTGCTATCGCACAAAACACCACTGCTTGAATTTTGTCAGACCCTTGCACACATTTCTGCAAAACCGAAGGGGTTACGGCCTCGCATTTGCGTCTCAACCGGTTTGGGCTAAGCTCCCCAAGCCAAAATCGGCCGGTGCGATCGTCAGCGTTGACTGGAGAGCCGAACATGCAGCCGGACAACGACATTTCTTTCGAGACGGCTCTGGGCCAACGCGTCGAGGACATGCTCGACGCCTGCACAAAGTGCGGAAAATGTGTCGAGGTCTGTCCGAGCGTGAAGCCTGCCGGTATCGCGGATGCGAGTTCCGAAGACATCATCAGCGGCGTGCTTGACATCGTGCGCAACGGCAGGGGCCCCGAGGCCTCGCGCAAATGGGCAGCGTCCTGCATGCTCAGCGGCGAGTGCATCAAGGCCTGCGACTACGGCGTCAATCCGCGCTTCCTGCTGGCCATGGCGCGCGTCGCCATTGCGAAAACCGACAATGAACTGCCCGACCGGCGCCGCCACGGCGTTGCGCGATTCCGCGATATCAGCCGGGACGTGACGGTGCTCTCACGTTTGCAGCTCGATGGCGAGGTGCTGGAGCGGCTCGGCCAGAAGTCGGCGTCAGTTTCGGCGCCGGTCGAGGCGCCCGACTTCGTGTTCTACACCGGCTGCAACGTGCTCAAGACGCCACACATCGCGCTGCTTGCCCTCGA
>WNGL01011465.1_pt1 | contig 15380 bp, 10 predicted proteins | sample 5400591 | NCBI WGS metagenome assembly WNGL01 (sample SAMN13153377, study PRJNA577476) | soil metagenome | isolation source: 80 cm soil or saprolite under Garry oak tree replicate 1 | place: USA:California | collected 2016-06-15
CTGGGGCCGGAAACCGCTCCGTACACGCCCCCGTCGTGGATCGCGATGTGCGCGGCCTGCGCGGCGGCGAGGCAGCGAGCCCTCAGCGCGCCGCCGTACGGCTGCGTGAAGTCGACGTGAACCACTTCGCGATCGCCGCCATCGAAGAACGTCTGCTCGCGCCCGCCGGTGTAATCGATGAGCTGATGCGGCAGCACCAGGTCGCCCGGAGCGCAGGTTCCCGTGATCGCGCCGACCGATGCGACCGCAAGGATCGCATCGACATCGCGGTGCTTCAGCGCCCACAGGTTGGCGCGGTAGTTGACCCGATGCGGCGGGATCGTGTGTCCGTGGCCATGGCGTGCCAGGAAGGCGACGTCACGGCCCGCCAGCTGGCCGAAGACGAGCGCGGACGACGGCTCTCCGTAAGGCGTGCGGACGACTTCGCGGTGGGCGACGGCGAGCGTCGACAGCCGGGTAAGCCCGCTGCCCCCGATGATAGCCAGCATGGAGATTTCTGCGCAGGAATCGGATAAACGCACCCGCCCGGCGCGGAAAACCGCGCACGGAGCCGCCGTGCCAGTTGTTACTTTGCTTGAGCTTGGTTATTCTTGTCAATTCATGACAATGGCAAGCCGCCTGGAGACGCCCTGAAATAGGCGCCCCGCAGGCCGGCAGGATGACAGCTGAGCGACATGTACCTCGACCGACTTGGCATCAGACCTGTTCGTCTCCTGCGGCGCGCCGATCAACATAAAGATCAATGGCGTGGTGTCGGCCATTTCCACGCAGCCGATGGACGTCGAGACGGTGCGTCGCATCGCCTACGAGCTTATGACCAAGGACCAGGCGCGCGAGTTCGAGAACGAGATGGAGATGAACCTGTCGTACCTCGACCGCACCGTCGGCAACTTCCGGATCAACATCTTCCGCCAGCGCGGGACGATCTCGCTGTGCGTGCGCTACGTCCGCAGCCACGTTCCGCCGTTCGAGGACCTGAAGCTGCCGCCGGTGCTGCTCAACCTCGTCATGGAAAAGCGCGGCCTGGTGCTCATCGCCGGCCCGACCGGCTGCGGCAAGTCGACGACCCTGGCGGCGATGATCGACTACCGCAACCAGAACAAGCCTGGCCATATCCTCACGATCGAGGACCCGATCGAATACCTGTTCGAGCACAAGCAGTCGATCGTCAACCAGCGCGAGATCGGGGTCGATACGCAGAACTACGGCAAGGCACTGGGCAACGCCCTTCGCGAGGCGCCCGATCTGATCATGATCGGCGAGGTCCGCGACCGGGAGACGATGCAGCAGGCGCTCCTGCATACGCTCACCGGCCATTTGTGCCTATCGACGCTGCACGCCAACAACAGCTACCACGCGCTGTCGCGGATCATCAACATGTTCCCCTACGACGCGCGCTCGGGCCTGCTGTCAGACCTGTCGATCGGCCTGCGCGCCATCATTTCGCAGCGACTGGTCCGCAACAAGGAAGGCGAGCAGCGTCCCGCCGTCGAGATACTGCTCAATACGTCGCTCATCGCCGAGTTGATCAAGAACGGCGAGATCACCCAGATCAAGGAAGCGATGGAGCAGAGCCTGTATCCGGGATCGCAGACCTTCGAGCAGGCGCTCTGCCGACTCTACCTCGACGGCCAAATTGCCTACGAGGAAGCGCTCTCCGCGTCGGACTCGCCTACCAACCTGGCGTGGCTCGTCAACCAGAACGCGCCGGCGGCGCGCCACGAGTCTGTCGCCGAAGCTGGCGACGATGCTGCGGGGGTGACGAGCCCGAGTTTCGCCAAGTTCGAGATCGATCCGGAGTTCCTGAACCGCGACCGTTGACGGCGCAACGCGCGTCCGTTCCTTCCCGGTTTCATTTTTCCAGGTGCGGCGACGATGGGTCCCACGGCAACGCTCGACCTCGCACGCGAGTTGATCGCGCGCCGGTCGCAGACGCCTGACGACGCCGGGTGTCAGGAGCTCCTCAAGACGCGGCTTTCGCGCGCAGGATTCCGCTGCGAGACGCTGGTGTCGAACGGCGTAACCAATCTCTGGGCGCGCCGCGGCACCACGAGACCTGCGGTATGCTTCGCCGGGCACACCGACGTCGTCCCCAGCGGACCGCTCGACGCATGGACGTCCGACCCGTTCGCGCCGACCATCCGCGACGGGTTCCTCTACGGGCGAGGTGCCGCCGACATGAAATCATCGCTCGCGGCCTTCGTGGTCGGCATCGAGCGTTTCGTCGCTGAGCACCGCGCACATCCCGGCTCGATCGCGCTCCTAATCACTTCCGATGAAGAGGGGCCTGCCACCGACGGCACCGTGCGCGTCGTCGATCGCCTGAAAGCCAGCGGCGAGACACTCGACTATTGCATCGTCGGCGAGCCCTCCTCGACCGAGCGATTGGGCGACATGATCAAGAACGGCCGCCGTGGGACGCTCTCGGGAACGCTCACGGTGCGTGGCGTCCAGGGTCACGTCGCGTATCCGCACCAGGCCGTGAATCCGATCCACAAGGCGGCACCCGCGATTGCCGAGCTGGCGGCACTGTCCTGGGACGAGGGCAACGAATACTTTCCACCGACGTCGTGGCAGGCGTCGAACATTCACGCCGGCACCGGCGCCACCAACGTCATTCCCGGCTCGCTGATGCTCGCCTTCAACTTCCGCTACTCGACCGCGAGCACGCGTGAAAGCCTTGCGGCACGGCTCGAGGCGGTGCTGCGGCGGCACGGGCTCGACTACGACCTTGCGTGGACTGCCTCCGGACCGCCCTACCTCACGCCGCGCGCGAAGCTCATCGCCACCACCTCCGAGGTGGTGCGTGAAGTCTGCGGCGTCACGCCCGAAATCTCGTGCAGCGGCGGTACCTCCGACGGTCGCTTCATCTGCGAGATCTGTCCCGAGGTCGTCGAGCTGGGTCCGGTCAACGCGACCATCCACAAGCTGAACGAGCGCATCGCCATCGCCGACCTCGAACCGCTCGCCGGGCTGTATCGTGGCATACTGGAACGGCTGCTGCTCGCTCCGGCCACCCGATGAGCATCGCCCAGGAACTCGAAACCGTTCGTGACTGGCTGCGTTACGCCGTCTCGCGTTTTACCGAGGCTCGCCTTTTTTTCGGGCACGGCACGACCAACGCCTACGACGAGGCCGCGTACCTGATCCTGCACACGCTACATCTGCCGCTGGATCATCTCGAGCCTTTCCTCGATGCGCGGCTCCCGCACGTCGAACGCGAGCAGCTGCTGGAGATCGTATCCCGGCGCGTAGACGAACGCGTCCCGGCCGCATACCTGACGCACGAAGCGTGGCTGGGTCAGTACCGGTTCTATGTCGACGAGCGGGTACTGATCCCGCGCTCGTACATCGCCGAATTGCTGCGCGAGGGCTTGAGTCCCTGGATTCCCGATCCGGCCAAGATCCAGACCGCGCTCGATCTGTGTACCGGTTCGGGTTGCCTGGCGATCCTACTCGCTCATACCTTCCCCAACGCCGACGTCGATGCGGCGGATATCTCGTCGGATGCACTGGCGGTAGCTCTTCGCAACGTGGCCGATCACAGCCTGCAGGGCCGCGTCAATCTCATCCGCTCCGATCTGCTGTCCAACCTCACCGAGAAGCGCTACGACCTTATGGTCAGCAATCCGCCCTACGTGACGGCGATGGCGATGGAGGAATTGCCGCTCGAGTATCGCCACGAGCCGGAGCTGGCGCTGCGGGGCGGCGATGACGGTCTCGATGCCGTGCGGACGATCGTCGGGCGCGCCGCGGACTTCCTCACGCCCGACGGGCTGCTGGTGGTGGAGGTTGGGCAAAACCGTGTCGCCGCCGAGGCGGCATTCCCGCGCCTGCCCTTCACCTGGCTCGCCACCGAATCGGGCGAGGACAGCGTCTTTCTTCTCAGGCGCGAAGAGCTCGTCGCCGGAGAGCGCGCCGCGGCCTAGTCACTCCGGCGAGCGAAAGTCGCGCCGCGTCATCCCAGGCCGAAGAACTGGCGGATCCTGCGTACCAGCTCGCTCGCCCGCGTGCCCGTCGCCTGTGCCCGAGCCTCCGCGGAAAGCGAAGCCAGCGTCGCGTCGTTTGCGGCCGACCTCGCCGCGACCGTTCGCGACATCGCCTCCGCGAGTTCCGGTCGTGCCTGGATAATCGCTTCGAAACCGCGTTTGTCGAGGCGATAGCAAAGCGCCTCGGACTCGGCGACGATCGTTGCGGTTCGCGCCTGACCGGTGAGCAGGCCCATCTCGCCGAAAAATGCCGGCGCCGCGAGCTTCGCCAGGAGCTTCCGGCCCTGCTTCGGGTGCTCGCCATCGCGGAAGATGGCCACCTCGCCGCGCGCCAGGATGTAGAGCGAATCCGAGGGTTCGCCCTGCTTGGTCGCGATGTCGCTCGGTGCGAAGGGCGTGGGCGTCAATTGGGTGGCGAGCGCATGTGTTTCGTCATCGGTGAGCGGCGCGAACAATTCGAGTGATCGCAACAGCTCGACCCGCGATCTCTGCTCGCTCGCGCCCATGGTCGCGGCCATCGTGCGTGCCGAATGCAGGTAGAGGTCCGAGCGCGAGATCGGAATCTCCATGCCCGCCCGCCCCAGTGCGGCGTACACGTGCACTCTCACCCGCGAATCGGTCTCCAGGTAGGCCTTGAGATCGGTCAACCAGTAATAGACGACGTACTTGATCGCGCTCGAGTCGAAGCCGGCGCACACGCAGTGCGCCATCGGCTTGGGAGCCACAAGTGGTATCTCGAGGCGTTCGAGCGCCGCGCTCACCACCGCCAGCACCTGTCCGGGAGTCCATTCGTAGCCGATGCCGAACTCGATCGGCCGCCGCCACGGCACGCGCTCGTCGCCGCGACGCCCGAGCAGCGTGACCTTGCTTTTCATGAGCTCCGCATTCGGGATGACGATCGTTACGTTGGTCACGGTCGCCAACGCGGTATAGCGCCAGCGGATGCTCACGACTTCGCCGGTGAGGCCATCGACCTCAATCCAGTCGCCAATGCGGTAGGTGTTGTCCAGCTGCAGCGAGACCCCACCCATAAGGTTGCCCAATGTGCTTTGGGCCGCAAAGCCGATGATCGCTGTCAGGGCAGTCGCCGAAAATGTGATCGCGGTCAGATTGACGCCCAGCGCGTCCATCCGGAACAGCGCATACACGACGAGCGACAAGGCCATGCTGACTTCGTAGAGAATGCGCGGGACCGCGCGGCGAGCGAGCAGAACGTTGCCAAGGAACGCGATCCATATACGGAAATTGCCGAGGGCGACGATCAGGAGGCAGATCTCGCGCGGGATGACCGCGATTGCCAGATGCGGCGGAATGAACTGGAAGCGCGAGAGCAGCGCGAGCGCGGCAAGTCCGATCACAATGATGAACATCGTGACCAGTTGCGGCAGCTCCGGCCGGAAACGCGCCGTGATCAGCCCCAGAAGCAGGGCCACGGCGCTGAACCCGAGTGCCTCCTGCAGCGTGATCGTCTCAACCATCGGCGAGATTCCCCCTGGGCCGACGGGTGGCGGCGGCCAGCGCGGATTATACGGCCGGCCAAGCAGTCTGCCGAATCAGGCTCGGCTCGGTTATCCTTCACTCCTGATGCGCACCGGCGGTCAAATACTCGTCGACAACCTCGTCGCTCAGGGCGTCGAGCTCGCGTTCTGCGTTCCCGGCGAGAGCTATCTGCCGGTGCTCGACGCGCTCTATGCAGTGCGCGAGAAGCTCCGGCTGATCGTCTGCCGTCAGGAAGGCGGCGCCGCGTACATGGCCGAGGCCTGCGGCAAGCTGACCGGTCGTCCCGGCATTGTGTTCGTCACGCGAGGACCGGGCGCCTCGAACGCCGCGATCGGCATCCATACTGCCGCGCAGGACTCCACACCGATGATCGTATTCGTGGGCCAGGTCGGCGGCGACTTTGCCGATCGCGAGGCCTTCCAGGAGATCGACTACCGCCGCATGTACGGCAGCATCGTCAAATGGGTGGCGCAGATCGATCGCGCCGAGCGCGTTCCCGAGTATGTAGCGCGTGCCTTTCGCGTGGCGCAATCGGGCCGCCCCGGCCCGGTCGTACTCGCCCTGCCCGAGGACATGCTTGCCGCGACCGCCGATGTCGCAGATACCACGCGGGTCGCGCCACCGGCGGTGCATCCGAGCTCATCGCAGCTTGGCGAGCTGCGGTCGTTGCTGGCGGCCGCGAAGCGCCCGATGGTGATCGCCGGCGGCAGCGGCTGGAGCGCTGCCGCATGCGCCGATCTCGCGCGCTTCGCCAAAGCGAATGCCCTGCCGGTGGCCTGCGCGTTCCGCAACCAGGACGTTTTCGACAATCGCCACGCGAACTATGCCGGCGATGTCGGCATCGGCATCAATCCCAAGCTCGCGGCCCGGGTGCGCGACGCCGACGTCCTGCTGGTGATCGGCGAGCGGTTGGGGGAGATGGTGACCGGCGGCTATGCGCTCCTCGAGGTGCCACAACCGAAGCAGGCGCTGATCCACGTGCATCCGGGCGCCGACGAGCTGGGGCGCGTCTACCAGCCGGCGCTCGCGATGGAAGCATCGATCGCGCCTTTCTGCGCCGCGCTCGCGGCGCTGCCGCCGATCGCCGCGCCCCAGTGGGCGGCAACTCCTGCCGCCGCGCACGCGGAGTACGTCGCGTGGCAGAAGCCGCGGCCGATGCCGGGCGCGCTGGATCTCTGGCACGTGGTCGCGACCCTGCGCGACCGGCTACCCGAGGATGCGATCCTCACCAACGGCGCCGGAAACTATGCGACCTGGTTGCATCGCCTGTATCGCTATCCCCGCTTTCGCACCCAGCTCGCGCCGTATAACGGGTCGATGGGCTACGGCGTCCCCGCAGCGATCGCCGCCAAGGCGGTGCACGGCAATCGCGTCGTCGTCTCGTGGAACGGCGATGGCTGCTTTCTCATGAACGGCCAGGAGCTCGCGACCGCGGTTCAATACCAACTCGCGATCGTCTTCATCGTGATCGATAACGGCATGTATGGAACGATCCGCATGCATCAGGAGCGCCAGTATCCGGCGCGCGTCTACGGGACGGAGCTCCTCAATCCCGATTTCGCCGCGCTGGCTCGCGCATACGGCGCGGGCGGCGAGACCGTGCGCCGCAGCGACGAGTTCGCACCGGCCCTCGAGCGCGCGCTCACCGCGAACCGGCCGACGCTGCTGCATCTCATCGTCGATCCGCAGGCGATCACGATGAACGCCACGATTGACGAGCTGCGCCGGCAGGCGAACAGCGCGCATCGCACCTGACGCCGACCACACCGGATCATGAGCATCACTGCGCGCGACACGCTGCTTGCGGTTTCTTCGCTGTCGGTCGAGTTCCGGACCTCCGAGCGCGTCGTCGCCGCGGTGCGCGATGTGTCGTTTACCGTCGGCCGCGGCGAGACGATCGCCATCGTCGGCGAATCCGGATCGGGCAAGTCGGTGACCGCGCTGTCGCTGATGCGGCTGGTCGAGCACGGCGGGGGGCGCATCCTGTCTGGACGGCTTGACTTCTCGCGGCCCGGCGGGGAGCGGATCGACCTCGCGCGCGCGGACGCGACGACGATGCGCGCGATCCGCGGCGCCGAGATCGCGATGATCTTCCAGGAGCCGATGACCTCGCTCAACCCCGTGTACACGGTCGGCGAGCAGATCGCCGAGTCGATCCGCCTGCATCAGGGCAAGGATCGAGCCGCGGCGCGGCGCGAGGCGCTGCGGATGCTGGAGCAGGTGCGCATTCCCGAAGCGAAGCAGCTCCTCGACCGACATCCGCACCAGCTCTCCGGCGGCATGCGGCAGCGGGTGATGATCGCGATGGCGCTGTCCTGCAAACCCGCGCTGCTGATCGCCGACGAGCCCACGACCGCGCTCGACGTCACGATCCAGGCGCAGATCCTGGAGCTCGTTCGGACGCTCCAGGACGAGATGCACATGGCGGTCATCTTCATCACCCACGACATGGGTGTAGTCGCCGAGGTCGCGGAGCGCGTCCTGGTCATGTATCAGGGCGAGAAGGTGGAGGAAGGCCAGGCCGACGCCATTTTCCACGCGCCGCGGCATCCCTATACGCGGGCGCTGCTGGCGGCCGTGCCGAAACTGGGGTCGATGCAGGGCAGCGACGAGCCGGCGCGCTTTCCCTTGCTCGCGTCGAACAGCGCGCAAGCGCCGCCGGCGCCGATCGGGGCGCGTGCGCCAGCCGCGACGACGCCGCTGCTCAAGGTTCGGTCGCTCACGACGCGCTTCAACCTGCGCTCGGGTCTTCTTGGCCGCGTACGCCGACGCGTGCACGCCGTCGAGCAGGTAAGCTTCGATCTCAACGCCGGCGAAACGCTGGCGCTGGTCGGCGAATCCGGGTGCGGGAAATCGACCACGGGACGATCGCTGCTGCGGCTGGTCGACATCGACGGTGGCAGCATCGAGTTCGGTGGCCGCGACATCGCCCGTCTTCCCACGGCGGAGGTTCGTCCGTTGCGCCGCGAGATCCAGATGGTATTCCAGGATCCGTATGCCTCGCTCGACCCGCGGCTCACGGTGGGATTTTCGGTCGCCGAGCCGCTCTACGTACATGGCATCGCCCGCGGCGCGGAGGCCGAGGAGCGCGTCGGGTGGCTGCTCTCCCACGTCGGACTCGCGCCCGAACACGCCAAGCGCTATCCGCACGAGTTCTCCGGGGGACAACGCCAACGGATCGCCATCGCTCGCGCACTCGCGCTGCAACCGAAGATCATCATAGCCGACGAAGCGGTGTCCGCGCTCGACGTTTCGATCCGGGCCCAGATCGTCAACCTCATGCTCGATCTGCAATCCGAGTTCGGGCTGTCGTACCTGTTCATTTCGCACGACATGGCGGTGGTCGAGCGCATCAGCCACCGGGTCGCGGTCATGTACCTCGGCCAGATCGTGGAAATCGGTCCGCGACGCGCGATCTTCGAGAATCCTCGTCACCCCTATACCCGCAAGCTCCTGGCCGCGGTGCCCGTCGCCGACCCAGCGCGACGGCGCCGCAAAAGGGCGCTATCATCCGACGAAATCCCGAGCCCGGTGCGCGCCGTCGGCGACGAGCCGACCGTAGCGCCGCTCGAGCAGGTCGGGCCGGGACATTTTGTGGCCACACATCGCGTCGGCGGAGCCTATTGAACCGTCACGAGAGGCGTGGTCGCTGGCGTCAGGCACCCGTGCTGCACCACCCTGGAGAACCCGCATGAAACCGTTGCTTCGTTCGATATTGCTCGCCGCCCTGGCGCTGGGCGCACTCGCCGGCGCGCCCGCGTTCGCCGCCAAGGACGTCGTCTTCGCCGTCGCCTCGACTTTCACCACGACCGATCCCTACGACGCCAACGACACTCTGTCGCAGGCGATGGCCAAGTCCTTCTACGAAGGCCTGTACGGGTTCGACAAGGACATGAAGATGATCCCCGTGCTGGCCGAGAGCTACGAAGTCAGCAAGGACGGCCTCGTCTATACCATCAAGCTGAAAAAGGGCATCAAGTTCCACGACGGCACCGACTTCAAGGCGGATGCGGTCAAGGCCAACCTCGACCGGGTGACCAATCCGGAAAATCATCTCAAGCGCTACGGGCTTTACAATAACAACATCGCCAAGACCGAGGCCGTCGATGACTACACCGCGCGCATTACCCTGAAGACGCCGTTTTCGCCGTTCATCGCCCAGCTCGCGCATCCCTCGACGGTGATGATCAGCCCGGCAGCGCTGAAGCAGTACGGCAGCAAGGACATCGCCTTCCATCCCGTCGGCACCGGCCCATTCAAGTTCGTCGAGTGGAAGCAGACTGACTACCTCAAGGTCGCGAAATTCGACGGTTACTGGAAGAAGGGTTACCCGAAGGTCGACACGATCACCTGGAAGCCGGTCGTCGACAACAATTCGCGCGCGGCCATAATGCAAACGGGCGAGGCGCATTTCACGTTTCCCGTACCGTACGAACAGGCCGAGGTCCTGAAGGGCAAGCCTGACCTCGAAGTGGTCGCTGCGCCGTCGATCGTGCTCCGCTATCTGTCGATGAACACCCAGCAGAAGCCCTTCGACAACCCGAAGGTGCGGCAGGCGATCGCTTACGCGATCAACAAGGAAGCGCTCGCCAAGGTTGCATTCAACGGCTACGCGACACCGGCTGAAGGGGTCGCACCGCAGGGCGTCGAATACGCGGTCAAGATCGGCGAATGGCCCTACGACATCGCTAAGGCGAAGGAGCTCATGAAGGAGGCTGGTTATCCGACCGGGTTCGAGACCGAGCTGTGGTCGGCCTACAATCACACCACCGCGCAAAAGGTCACGCAGTTCCTGCAGCAACAATTGCAGCAGATCGGTATTCGCACCAAGATCACGTTGCTCGAGGCGGGCCAGCGGGTCGAGAAAGTCGAGAGCTGGCAGGATCCGGGCACCGCCCCCGTGCGCCTGTACTACGTCGGCTGGTCGACGTCGACCGGCGAAGCGGACTGGGCGCTGCGTCCGCTGCTCTACGGCGAATCCTGGCCGCCCAGGCTCTTCAACACGGCGTATTACAAGAACGCGAAGGTCGACGCCGATATCAAGGGTGCACAGCTCACGACCGACGGTGCGGAAAAAGCAAAGCTCTACAAGGACGCGCAGGAAACGATCTGGAAGGATGCGCCCTGGGCGCCTCTGGTCGTGGAGAAGCTGCTGTCGGCGCACAACAAGAAGCTCAGCGGGGTCTACGTGATCCCGGACGCGTCGTTCAACTTCACCGAAGTCGATTTGCGCTGACGCGCGGCCCCTCACCCCGACCCTCTCCCCGCACACGGGGAGAGGGTGCAAGTCGCGCCTATGCTGCAGTACTCCGTCAAACGCCTGCTCGGCTTGATTCCTACCCTGGCGCTGGTCGGCGTGCTGGTGTTTCTGTTCGTACATCTGCTGCCCGGTGACCCGGCCCGCCTCGCCGCCGGACCGGATGCGAACCCGGAGACCGTCGCGCTGGTGCGAGCGGACCTCGGCCTCGACAAGTCGCTGCCGGAACAGTTCCTGCGCTTCAGCGGGGGTGTCCTGCGAGGCGACTTCGGTCGGTCGTTGCGCACGAAGCGTCCGGTAAGCACCGAAATCGGCGAGCGCTTCATGCCGACCTTGTGGCTCACGCTGGTGGCGATGGCGTGGTCGGTGGCGATCGGCATGCTCATCGGGACGCTTTCCGCCGTCTGGCGCAATCGTTGGCCGGACCGGCTGGGGATGACGCTGGCCGTGTCGGGCATCTCCTTCCCCGCGTTCGCGCTGGGCATGGTCCTCATGGAGATCTTCTCCGTGCAGCTCAACTGGCTGCCCACCGTCGGCGCAGATACCTGGCGCCACTACATCCTGCCGTCGTTGACGCTCGGCGCCGCGGTCGCCGCCATCATGGCGCGCTTCACGCGCTCGTCGTTCGTCGACATCCTGCAGGAGGACTACGTGCGCACCGCGCGGGCCAAGGGCCTGCCCGAGACCATCGTGGTCGTCAAGCATGGACTTCGCAATGCGTTGATCCCGGTCATCACCATGATGGGACTGCAGTTCGGGTTCCTGCTCGGCGGATCGATCGTGGTCGAGGTTGTCTTCAACTGGCCGGGCATGGGCAGGCTCCTGATCGACGCCGTCGACATGCGCGACTATCCGGTCATTCAGGGCTTGGTATTGCTGTTCTCGCTCGAATTCGTCCTCATCAACCTGATCGTCGATGTCCTTTACGCGGTGATCAATCCCACGATCCGTTATCGCTGATCCCATGAACGAGCAGGTGGAGCTCCAGCCGGCGCAGACCGACATTCCGGTCATCCCCGCATCGACCGCGGTGCGGACGCCGTGGTCGGAATTCCGGCGGAAATTCCTGCGCCAGCCGGTGGCGGTCGTCGCGGGCGTGTTCGTGCTGCTGCTGGTCGTGCTGGCGCTGGCCGCGCCCTGGCTCGCGCCCTACGACGCGGAAAACTTCTTCGACTACGACAGCCTGAACGCGCTGCCCTCGCTCAAGCACTGGTTCGGCGTCGATCCGCTCGGGCGCGACATCTTCAGCCGCATCCTGGTGGGGTCGAGAATCTCGCTGACTGCGGGCTTCGTGTCGGTGGCCGTCGGCGCGCTCATCGGCACCGCCCTGGGATTGATCGCCGGGTATTACGAAGGCTGGTGGGACCGGATCATCATGCGTATCTGCGACGTGCTCTTCGCCTTTCCCGGGATTCTTCTGGCGATCGGCATCGTCGCCATCCTCGGCGGCGGAATGTTCAACGTGATCATCGCCGTTGCCATCTTCAGCATTCCGACGTTTGCCAGGCTGGTTCGCGGCAACACGCTTGCGCTCAAGCACCTGACGTTCATCGAAGCGGCACGGAGTATCGGCGCATCCGACTGGACGATCGTCACCCGGCACATCTTTCCGGGAACGATCGCTGCGGTCGTCGTGTACTTCTCCCTGCGGATCGGGACCTCGATCATCACCGCCGCAAGCCTGTCCTTCATCGGCATGGGCGCGCAGCCGCCGACGCCGGAATGGGGCGCGATGCTGAACGAAGCGCGTGCAGACATGATGACCTCGCCACACGTCGCGCTTTTCCCCAGTCTCGCGATCTTTCTGACCGTGCTCGCCTTCAACCTCCTCGGCGATGGGCTGCGCGACGCGCTCGATCCGAAGATCGAGCGCCAATGACTCCGCCGCCGCGGCGCGGGCGGCCCGGCGTGAAGGTCGCGATTCTGCTGCTCTTCGTCGCGGGGATTGTCGCCTTCCTCGCCTTCGGCGGGACGCGCTATCTCACGCTGGAGACCGCCAAGCAACACGCGGCATCGCTGCGCACCTTCACCGAGGCGCACTACGCCGAGGCGCTCGCGCTGGGCTTCGCGACATACGTGATCGCGGCCTCGCTGAGCCTGCCCAGCGGGACGGTGCTGTCGCTTACCTTCGGTTTCCTGTTCGGGCGCTGGGTCGCGACCGCGCTGGTCGTGACCGCCGCCACGCTTGGCGCCACGATCCTGTTTCTCTCCGTCCGCTACCTGTTCGGCGAAGCCGCGCGCCGTCGCCTCGGGCGCTTTGGCGAGCGCATCAACGAGGAGTTCACGCACGAGGGATTCAACTGGCTGCTGTTCCTGCGTCTGACGCCGTTCGTCCCCTACTTCCTGGTCAACCTCGTGCCCGCGCTCACCGAGATCCGCGTCCGGACATACGTGGCGGCCACCGCCCTCGGCATCCTGCCGAGCACGCTCATCGTCACTAATCTCGGGCAGGCCTTTGGCAACATCGAATCGACGCGCGGCCTTCTGGCGCCGGAAGCGCTGGTGGCGCTGAGCCTGTTCGGCTTGCTTGCGCTGGTGCCGGTGCTTGTCCACCACCTGCGAGGCAGACGGGCGTAGCCCGGGGTGAGCGATAGCGAACCCCGGGGATCAGCGGCGGCGAATCCGAGAACGACGCCAAGTAGACCGCTCCCCCCGGGTTCTCGTGCTCACGTGGTCACCTCGTCCCGGGGTTCGCGCTGATGCGCTCACCCACGGGCTACTGAACTACCGGCGATCCAAACGGGTCTGATCAGCGTACATGGGATAGCGAGCCATGCGTCCCATGATGTCTTATGCCCATGCCCAGAACCTCCAAGCGCGCGTTGCGTCGCGTCCTCCTCGGAGCCGCGATCGGCCTGACCGTCGTGGTCATCTTCGGCGTCGCCCTGGTTTGACCGCGCGGCCGGCGGCCGCGATTTGTTATGCTTCGCGCTGCTGCCCCGCCGCCGGATGAGACCCAAGCTCCTCTTTCTGTTTCCCGCGTGCTGGGACCGCAGCGCTCTGCGCGACGTCGCGCCACTCCGGGCCGAGTTCGAGGTCGTTACCGAGGGCTTCGACCTTTCTAGTTTTCCCGAGAACGCCAGAATCCTCTGGCTCGATGCGAGGGCGTATCTCGATCGCCTGGTGCGCAAGTACCGTCGTGCCGGCATCGCGGGCGTGGTCAGCACCAACGAGCAGTACGGCGCGCTGATCGCGGCGCGGCTCGCTCGCGAGCTCGGCCTTCCCGGCACCGATCCGCTAGCGATCGTGCGTGCGCAGCACAAGATCCTGGCGCGGCAGCTGACCAGCGCCGCGCTGCCCCACGCATCGCCGCGTTACGTCGCAATTCCGTGGACCATCGATCATGCGGCCGCCGAACAACTCCCGTACCCGCTGTTCGTGAAGCCGGTCAAGGCGGCGTACTCGGTACTGGCGCGCCGCATGGAGCGCGCCGCAGAGCTCATCGGCCATCTCCAGTTCGGACCTTGGGAGAAACACATCATCCGACGCCTGGTGAAGCCTTTCAACGATCTGATGCGCGATCTCGTGCCCGGCGCGGATGTCTGCGACGCACATCACCTCATCGGCGAGGAGCCGCTCGAGGGCGTACAGGTCAACGTCGACGGGTACGTCCATCGCGGCATCGCGCGTTGCTTCGGGGTCGTCGATTCCGTGATGTATCCGGGAACGATCGCGTTCCAGCGTTTCGAGTACCCGAGTCGCCTGCCCGAAGTAGTACAGCGCGAGCTCGAACGCGTCGCTTGCCGTGCGCTCGACGCGATCGGGTTCGATCATGGGCTGTTCAACGTCGAGCTGTTCTGGCGCCCGCGCGACGGCGCGATCTCGATCATCGAGATCAATCCGAGGCTCGCTGCCGAGTTCGCCGGTCTGTACGAGAAGGTCCACGGTACCAATCCGTATCGACTCCTCGCCGACCTGGCGGTCGGCCGCGAGCCGAGCTGGGTGGCGGGGGCGGGTACCTACGGCGCCGCGGCCAGTTTCGTGCTTCGCGAGTTCGACGGTGCGATCAAGGTCGCGCCTTCCCGAGCGGAAATCCGCTGGCTCCGAGCAGCGCAGCCGGACGCCGGCCTGCAGACGTTCATCAAGCGGGGTGGAAGTCGCGCGCGCGAGATGAAATGGCTGGGTAGCTACCGCTACGCGACCGTGAACCTCGGCGGCCGCGATCGCGAGGATCTCTTTCGGCGCTTCGAGGCGGTGTGCGCCAACCTGTCTTTCGAGCGGCCGGTCTGGGCTGCCTTCGGCGCTACGCTACACGCGCTGCGGTCCGGGCAATAGACGGGCGAAAGGTCAGCCGCTTCGATCCGACGACGCGACACGGGTTACGCGTCGGTCGTGGCACAAGCAACTGACGGACCGAGCTTCTCCTTCGCGATCGCCACCTGGGTGATGTCGGGCAGAGCAACGTCGTTCTTGGCGGCGGTGATTTCGGCCAGGATCGAGATCGCGATCTCCGGCGGCGTGCGGCTGCCGATGTAAAGCCCTATCGGTCCGTGCAGGCGCGCGATCTGCTCGAGCGTCAAGTCGAACTCTTCGAGACGCTTCCGCCGCTTGGCGTTATTGGCGCGGGAGCCGAGCGCGCCGACATAGAACGCAGGTGACTTCAGCGCCTCCATGAGCGCGAGGTCGTCGAGCTT
>WNGL01030305.1_pt1 | contig 15376 bp, 16 predicted proteins | sample 5400591 | NCBI WGS metagenome assembly WNGL01 (sample SAMN13153377, study PRJNA577476) | soil metagenome | isolation source: 80 cm soil or saprolite under Garry oak tree replicate 1 | place: USA:California | collected 2016-06-15
ATTCGTGCAGGGACAAAAATACTTTGCGCGCCGGGTGAGTACGGGACGGCTACTTCGATCGTGGTCGCCTCGCGGTAACGCTTGCGGCTCTTGAAACGAAGCCCTCCTCGCGACATGTCTTCACAGACAGCAATGTCGTCCTCAAAACCAGAACGCCGGATGCACGCTTTGAAGTTTACTTTGGTGCGGGGGTGCTTGCGCCTGTTTTCCGGAGGTCCTGCAGGTCTCGGCGCGGGCGCAGGTTCGGGCGGCGCTGGGCCCGGGGACGCGGCGGGCTCGGCCCTTCGCGCGGTTTCCGGCGAAAGGGACTCGTCTTCGGCAGCGCCTGTACTTCTCGTCCAGACGGTCGAGTATCCGCAGCGCTTACAATATCGGACTAAGCCTTGATTAATGGCATAGACGTCCGATTCAAGATCACTTTGCTCAACCATCTCGCGGCTCTTACAACTGCTGCATTGCAGCAAGAAGCGGCTCGCTTGTTTTTCGGATTCGGTCCGGGGCGGAAACTCGGCATCCCAAAAATCGGCGTTGGGGTCCAGAAACGCCACCCCGTAGGTGTAGATGTCCGTCTGAAATCCGAGCTGCCCAACGACGCGCACCTCTGTCTCTTTATTCGTCTCCACGCACCGTAGGATCAGCTCTTGCTCCGCGGACAGCTTATGCTGTGAAACAATCCCCGCTCCATGCCGGCTAAGCACCACGGTTTTTGTCTGCTCTGAAAAGACCTTGCCCTCCGTGTCGCTTCCCACCAGCTGGATGGCGACCTGTTTCGGAATTCGGCTACTTCGACGTAGCCCTGGGGGAGACATTCTGAACACTCGGTAGTCCAGTGCTTTGCCCCATGGTACTCACAATCTTCCGTTTAGGTCATTTATTTTGTGGTTCTGGTCCAATCAGAGGACGGTAAAGCTAGAAGAAGACGCGCTTGCCAGGTCCTCCAAAGCCGGATTCCCGGAGACAGACCGACAGGCGAAGCATCGGGCCGGGCGGACTGCGGGGGTCATTCGTACGCGAGTGCGTCCACCGGGTCGAAGCCGGCGGCGCGATAGGCAGGGACGATGGCTCCGGCAGCCGCCCCGAGCAAGGCCAGGCCGACCGCCTTCAGAACCCAAGCGGCGGGAATCAGGACGGTCAGCGTCGGAGAAGTCTGTTTCAGCACTGCCTGAGCAGTGTACGTAGCCGCCAAGCCGAACGCCGCGCCGGAAACCGCCATCACCAGTGTCTCGCTCAGCAGCAGACTAAGAATGCCCCAGCGGGAGGAGCCCAACGCCTTGAGGATGCCGATCTCCCGCGTGCGTTCGAGCACCATGGTGTGCATGGTAAGCAGGACCACCAGAAAACTGATCACCACGCCGAGCCCCACCATGGTGCGGATAAACGGTCTCAGTTCCGGGAGGTTCGAGGAATTCATCAGGGTCACGTACTCGGCCACCGAGAGGATGCGGTCATCGGGCAGAATGCGCACCAGAGCTTCGCGGGTGCGTTCGGTGTCGCCGGTGCTGCGCACGTAAAACATGGAAACGCGCTTGTCGGCCCCCGCGATGTCCTGAGCCTCGTGCAGCGGGAGAAAGAACCTCGCGCCTTTTCCATTCGCCACGATGCCGCAGATGGTGAACTCGTGATTGAGCAGCGTCACCGTGCTACCCACTTTCAGTTTCCGGGCGCGCGCCACGATGTCATCGGCCATGGCTTCCCCGGGATGCTCGAAGGGGCGCCCCTGCAAAAACAGAAATCCTTTGCTGAGCGCGTTGAAGCGCGGGTAGTCAATCCCATACACCACGCTGAAATTGTGAGTGTCCATGATAACGAGCGTCGGCGCCACTTCATCCACGCCTTCCACTTGCGCGATGCGCTGCGCCAGGGATTCCTGCATTACGGCACTCGAAAAAGCAAAGAAAATGGACGAGTTGGGGGGCTGCACCAAGATATCTGCGCCAACGCCTTCCACGCGCTTGCCCCACTCTGAAACAACTCCGGAGGTCAGCCCGACAACCAACAGAATCAGGACCACTTGAATGGAAATGGCCACGATGCTCAACCCGCTCCGCAGGGGCCGCACCGTCAGATTGCTCCAGACCATTTTCAACGGGGAAAAACCGTTGGCTGACTTTTGCGGCACGCGAGGGCTCACTGCGCGCTACTTTAGCACTTCGCGCGCAAGGCGGTCAAAACCTTGCACTTGGACGGATTTCGTGGAGCGCTGATGTTTGCAGATGCGCGAGTTCACAAGAGAGCTGTGCGGCGTTCCAGCAGGCCTTGCACGAGTTGTGCCGCAATGATCTCTCCTGCATGGAAACTTCGTTAGTTTTCAACACAACTGTTGAAAACTTTGTGGAAATCGGCGCTGCGCGATGCCTAAGCGTACCCGAATCAAGACGCTGAAGCTGTTTGCACTTTTTTTGTGCAAAGAATGCAAGATTCATGGCCGATAAATTGCCTGCGAGGAATCTTAGACGCAACTTGTGGGGAAAATTTTCGAAACGGGAAAAAAGGGCACGAAAATTTTATGTTTGATGGGCCCTAGTACCAGCGATGCGGCTTTTCCAGATGAATCTGAATCGCCTGGGGCGGACCTTCAAGGTCATAATATTGCCCAAATGTCTTCCATCCCTCGGGAGGCACTACCGCAATCCAAACGCGTCGCTTCGGCGGATAAGGAACATGCGCGACGCCGTCTTGATTGGTTTTCACATTCATCTCAATCTTCTTGTCTTTCTTCAGTCTGCGTTCCTGGTAGTAGCTGATGTAGACGCTGGCACCTTCTACGGGCTGGTTCTTCTCTCCACCGGTTACCACGATGCGCAAGCGGTCTGCCGCCGACGGTTTCGGCGGCTTCTCTTCCCGGGTTTGCGGTTGCTGCGACTGGAATGAAGTCTTCCCGGCCGCTGCCACAGCGCAAATCAAAACGGCAACGAACACACTCGCAGCAATCAACCTTGCAATTTTCTTGGGATTCATCCCCATGGGGACCAATTCTACCTCAAGACCTCCTTGCCGGGCCCGCGCCTCATCCACCATCATTCCGATGCGCCGTGAAGCCCAGACTGTGTCCCAGGGGCATCCGGGTGATGGAAACTGACTCCTGCGCCGTGAATTGACTCGTTTGCCGTCCTGAAGTACCTTCAGAAGCCACCGTACAGCGCCGCAGTTGGCCGGTGCGCTGCGACCTCTTCAGAACTTTTATACCCGCGGCGAAGTTTCTGCAATCGAAATCTGTGGCGGCGCGCTCGCGGCTGAATCGTCCGCCGCGCGAACCGAGATTCGCACAGGGAGAGCCCACATGGGATTTGCCACTGACGCCATACACGTCGGGCAGGAGCCGGACCCAACCACCGGAGCAATTGTCGCGCCCATCTACCAGACTTCGACGTACGTGCAGGAGGAGTTGGGCAAAGACAAAGGCTATGACTACGCGCGCACCAATCACCCGAACCGCAAGGCGCTCGAACGCACCGTGGCGAAACTCGAAGGCGGCGAAAGCGCCTACGTGTTCACCTCGGGGATGGCGGCGATTGACGCCGTCTTCCGGCTGGTTCGCCCCGGGGACCACGTAATTGTGTCTGAAGCCGTCTACGGCGGCGTGTTCCGCCTCTCCACGCAGCTTCTCGCCCAGTTCGGCATTGATTTCAGCTTTGTGGACACTGCCAATCTCGACGCCGTGAACGGAGTGCTCAGCTCAAGGACGAAATTGCTCTACGTCGAGACGCCCACAAACCCGACCATGCGAATCACGGATATCGCCGCGGTGAGCAAAATTGCCAACCGAAACGGCGTCACGCTCGCCGTGGACAACACCTTTCTGAGTCCTTACCTGCAGCAGCCGATCTCGCTCGGCGCGCACATCGTGGTGCATTCCATGACCAAGTACCTGAACGGCCACAGCGATGCCACTGGCGGCGCCGTGGTTCTCACCCGCAAGGAAGACGCGGAAAAAATTTACTTCATTCAGCGTTCGGCAGGCGCAGGACTCTCGCCGATGGATTGCTTCCTGGTGTCGCGCGGGATCAAGACGCTGGCGGTGCGGATGACACAGCACAACGCCAATGGCGCGGCCGTCGCCCGGTTTTTGGAGGCGCATCCAAAGGTGAAGCGCGTTTACTACCCCGGCTTGGCTTCGCATCCGCAGCATGAAGTGGCGCGGAAACAGCAACGCGGCCCCGGCGCGATGCTTTCCTTCGACGTGGGCTCGCTCGAGAGGGCGCGGCGGATGCTCAACGCCGTGCGGCTATGCTCGCTTGCGGAAAGCCTCGGCGGAGTCGAGACCCTGATTTCTCTACCCGCGCTGATGACGCACGCCTCAATGCCGCGCGATGTCCGCGAACGCATCGGCATCACCGAAGGGCTCATCCGGCTTTCCGTGGGCATCGAAGACGAAGAGGATCTCATCGCCGACCTCAATCAGGCGCTGATGCAGGTGTAGCTCGCCGCTCCGCCGGTGACGCTATTTCGTTTTTGAAAGACACTCCTCCATCCACTCCAAGTAGGATGGCGACCCCATGGCAATCGGCAGCGCAATAAACTCCGGCACATCGTAGCTGTGCAGGCGCTCGACTTCGGCCTCGACCTTGGGCAGAAGACGCCGCGCCGTCTTGATCAGCAGGAGATGCTCCGTGGCGGTTTCTACGCTGTCTTTCCAGCGATAGACCGACCGCATCGGAGATTCGATGACGTTCACGCACGCGGCGAGGCGCTGTTCGACCAGCCCCTCGGCAATCAGGCCCGCGTCTTCGGCAGACCCGCACGTCACCAGCACGACCACTTTGTCGTTTTTGGCCACGTTGTGCTCCTTTCTCCTCGTTGTGTCCCCTGCGTTGACCGATTGGCGCTCCCCGCCACGGCCCTCTGGTTGCCCCGCGCGCCGCACGCTACAATACCGCGCAATGGCGACCGCTTCCACAAAGTTTGCCGCCAAGCCCAGAATTGAATTCGGGACCTCGGGATGGCGCGCGCGCATTGCCGATGAATTCACCTTTGCAAACGTGCGCCTGGCCGTTGCGGCCATCGCGCAGCACGTATTGAGCCGCACGGCAAAGCCCACGGTGATTGTGGGGTTTGACAGGCGATTTTATTCCGAGGAGTTTTCCCGCGCCGCCTCCGACGTTCTTGCCGGGCATGGCATCCGTGTGTTGCTGTGCGACGCCGCTGCGCCGACGCCGGCGATTGCCCATGAAATCCTTCGGCGCAAGGCGGACAGCGCGATCAATCTCACGGCGAGCCACAACCCCGCGGAATATCACGGGCTGAAATTTTCCTCCGCCGACGGCGGTCCGGCGCTGCCCGAAGTCACCCAGGATATCGAAGCGCGGGTGGCGAAGCTCGCCGCGAAACTTCCCGTTCCGGCGCACGAAACAGCCGCGTTTGCGGGCGCCGACCGTTTCGAGAAGATCTCGCCGCGCGAGCCGTATCTGAAGCGGCTTGGCGAGTTGGTGAACTTCGAAGAAATCCGCGCGGCGAAGTTGGCCATGGTGTACGACGCGCTGCACGGCTGCGGCGCGGGCTATCTCGACCGCGCGCTCGCCGAGCGCGGCATTCCAGCGATCACGCTGCGCGCCGACCGCGATGTCTTGTTCGACGGCTCCGGGCCGGATGCCTCCGAAGAAAACCTCGCGCCGCTCAAGCGCTCCGTGGCCGAGCACAAGGCCGCCGTGGGACTGGCCACCGACGGCGACGCCGACCGCTTCGGCATATTCGACGCCGGAGGCGCGTGGGTGTCTCCCAACCATATTCTCGCGCTGCTCTACGATTACCTGCTGGAGACTCGCGGGTGGAAATTGCCTGCGGCGCGCAGCGCGTGGCCACGACGCACCTGCTCGACGCCGTCGCGCGGCATCACGGGCAGAGGATTTATGAAACGCCGGTGGGCTTCAAATATGTCGGCGAGCTCATCAAGCAGGACAACATCGCGTTCGGCGGCGAAGAAAGCTCCGGGCTGACGATTCGCGGGCACGTTCCGGAAAAAGACGGCATCCTCGCCGGCCTTCTGGTCGCGGAGATGGTTGCGCATCGCCGCGCCACGCTGGCCGAGCAGATTCGCGCCCTGTTCCATCGCGTGGGAATGGAATGCTGGCCGCTGCGCGAGAACCTGAACCTGAGCGAGGAAGTAAAAGCGCGGACCATCGAACGGCTGAAGAAAGATCACACGAAGATATTCGGCCGCGCGGTGAAGCGCATCGATCGCACCGATGGCGTGAAGCTGATCTTCACGGATGGGTCGTGGGTGCTCTTGCGGCTCTCAGGAACCGAGCCGCTGCTGCGGTTGTATGCCGAGGCGTCGTCGCCGGAAGCATCGGCGGGGTTGGTGCGCGCGGCCCGTGCATGGATTTTCGAATGAGGGTGGGAAGAAAAACGCCGCCGAAACGCAGCGAGCCGCCGCCCTTCTTCCGGCGGCATGCGCGAACGCTGCTGGCTGCCGTGCTCGCGCTTCTTTTCGTTCACGATATTTTTGGCGCGCACGGCTTTATGGCCATGCGGCGCACGCAGAAGGAAATCGAACGGCTGCGCAACGACATTGACCGCCTCAACAAAGAAAACGAGCAGCTCGGCGGCGAGGTGAAAGCGCTGCGGAGCGATCCCAAGCTCATTGAGCGCATCGCGCGCGAAGAAATGGGTCTCGCGCGCCCCGGTGAAATCATTATCCGCCTCCCGCCCTCGGCAAAAAACGCTAAGCCGAAGCCGTGATTCGCCCACACCATTTCTGCGCCGAAGAACTGGACTGGCGTGGACACCTGTCCTAGGCGCGCTTCTTGCCGAGGCGCGTTCGCGCGAGCGAGAGCAGGAGCATGGCGGAGAAAATCGTCGCGAGGCCAAGCGTCGCTGCGGGAATGCTGTTCAGGCGCTTGGGAAGAATCGAGAAGCGGCCGTACACGAATTCGATGTGCACCCAATAGACGAGCAGCGACGTTGTGCCCATCTGGATGAGCGGGCTGAAGCCCCATTGCCCTGCGCCCCAGCGGCACCAGACATAGCTGAGCGTGAGGATCAGCAGCATGACACCGACGCGGATGAAAAAGAATTCCGGGCTGCTGTGCCAGAAATCGTAGACGGCATAGAGCCGCTCGGGCCGCGCATCAAGCCAGAGGCCGAGCGCCCAGAGCGCCGCTCCGCCGCCGCCGAGCGAGAGCACGGCCTTCGCTTACGCCGTTGACGTAGGACTCGAGATACCACGGCAGCCAGCGCGGACGATGCGTCGTCCAAAGCGGCGGAGTGGCGAGAGCGATCGTCAGCGCGACGAGCAGCGACACGACGATGCTGATGGCCCGTTCGCGCGAAATTCCCGGAGTGGCTTCGGCAGCGGACGGCACATGGGGAACGCTGGCGTAACAGACCGCGCCCATCAACACCATCGAAAGGCCGATAATGTTGAGCACGTCCACGCGAAGCAGGTCGGTCCACGGCACCCACCTCCAGCCCAGCAGAAATTCCTGCACGCGAAACAGCAGGCCCAGCCCGAAAATCTCCGCGCCGCGGCGGATGGTGGTGCGGGCAATCTCTCCTGCGGCGATTCCTTTGCTGCGCAGGCGGTCGGTGACCAGCGCGAAGGAAATTCCCGCCAGAAACAAGAACAGCGGCGCGGGGAGCGTTCCGCCGAGCTGCGACCATTTAAACCAGGTGGAGTGGCGCGCGTCGTCGCTGAGCCACGAATCGTAGCAATGCGTCTGAAACATGAAGACGCACGCAAGGCCGCGCATCCAATCAATGTAGCTGAGCCGCTGCTTGCTTTTTTCCGCCATGGCCGTGGGTTACACTAACTCCCCTGTCCAGCGGACGCCAACTCGGTTTGCTCCCCGGCATCGGGCTCTGGGCGGTGCTTTGCTTGGCCGGTGCATTTTATGGCATCTGGCTGGGTTTTGGGGGAAGAGGTTTTGGCGTAAGCCTCGCGGCGTTTTCCTTGTTTTTCGGCATCGAGATACTCCTGGCTTGCGGGAATACCCAAGAGCGGCTGGCGAACTCGCTCGGCGTCGGCGGCGGGTTCCTCCTCAGCGTGCTCGTGCTGCTGGTGTATTTGATTTATGCGCGCCAGACAGGAACGTTCGCGTGGAAGCATGCGGCCATGGCCACGGCGTTCGTTCTCGCTCCCGTGGCGCTCGCTGCCCTGCGCGAACGCGGGGCCGCGCCCGGGTGGCAAGACTACGCGGCGGTGCTCGCGCTATTTCTTCCCTTCAAAGCTCGCATGCTCGCGCCGTTGTGGGCTTATCCCGAAGGCCGCCTGAGCTACATACTGGCCATCCTGATGGCGCTCGACGTCGGCATTGCGGCGTTTCTCCTGGTGTGCAAGTTGGATGGCGTGGGCTACTCCCTTGCGTGGGCGAAAAGCTGGGCCTTTACCGTCATGCTGAGCTTCGTGCTCTTCGGAGCGATCGCCATTCCCCTGGGTCTTGCGCTTGGATTCATCCGCTTCGGCCCCGACTGGGCGCATTGGAAGACGCTGCCGCCGTTTGCGCTCGGCGTTTTGTTCTTCACCGCGTGGCCCGAAGAATTTCTGTTTCGCGGAATTCTGCAGAACCTGCTTTCGAAAAGTTTGAAGAATGAATGGAGGGGCCTGGCCGCCGCGTCTATCCTGTTTGGTGCGGCGCATCTCCCCAACGGGGTGAACTTCCCGCACACTATGAATTGGCGCTACGGAATCCTGGCGGCGATTGCGGGAGGGTTTTACGGCTGGACGTGGAAGAAGACCGGCTCGATCTTTCCCGCCGCGCTGCTCCACGCTGCGGTGGACATCTCCTGGCACTTCTTCTTCCCTGCAATCTGATACAATTGAAAACGCTGGTTAGTGTAATGAAAAAAACTTCCCGCAATAGAAAGAAAAAGTCTAACCGTGCGGGAGAACGCCCACGCGGCGAAAAAAGCAGGGGGATGGTTCCGGCTTTTGAGTTGCTGGCTGGGTTACCAGCAGGCTTCCTCAGTCCCCGCGAAGATGGCGTGCCTCAAAAGCGCGCGGGCAACCGCGCGCGGCTGACGTAGGCGACCATAGGATGCTCACGGTCAGAGAACGCGGAGACCGTGGGCGGCAGCAAGCTTCGCCTGATTCCGGTCGAATGTGTAGAAGGTATCCGCCCGCAGCGCCAGTGCAGAGGCGACGTGTAGAACATCCAGGGCGCGCGTGCCCAGGACCGGTGTATTCGTGCGCGCGATTTGCTTGCCATGCTCGAAAGCGCCAGCGGAAAGCGGTGCAACACGCACGACGGTATTTTCGATGTCCTTTTGAAAAAGGCTGAGGGCGGCACTTGCTTCGGCAGTCGTGATTTCCGTCCGGAAAAGCCTCAGCCCGACGGCATTGATCAACTCGAGCTCTCCCAGTTCCGTTACGAGCAGCGGGAGTTCGGCAGTTTTCATTTTTTCTCCGGCGGCACGGGAATTCGCGTCCTGAATGCAGGTCGAGAGCAAAAAGCTTGTATCGGCGTAGGCGCTCAAAATCGTTCTCGTTCTGCAGCCAGAAGTTCCGCTCCCGAAACCTTCATTTTCTTCTTGCCAAAAATCTTTCTCAGCCGCGCGGCCACATCCGGGCGGCCAACTGGAGCGGAAGGCGCGGGCGGGAGCAGGCGCGCAATGACGCGCTTGCGCTTGGTGATCAGGATTTCTTCGCCGTCGCGAAGCAGATCCTCCACGACGGAGAAGCGGTAGCGAAGGTCGCGCACGGTGGCTTTTCTCATGTGATGCATTCTAGCATCACACCTTCTCCATGGCAAGAGAGAAAAATCAGCGGACGACGCCGGTGAGGGGACTGGAAGCCGTGGCGTAAAGTTTCTTCGGGATGCGCCCGGCGAGGAAGGCTTTGCGGCCCGCAGCGACGGCGTCGCGCATGGCCTCGGCCATGAGCACCGCGTCATGCGCTTCGGCGATGGCGGTATTCATCAGGACGCCGTCGGCCCCCAGTTCCATGGCAACCGCGGCGTCGGAGGCCGTGCCCACTCCGGCATCCACGATGAGCGGCACTTCGGTGATGCGCTCGCGGAGGATGCGCAGGTTGGCGTGGTTCTGAATGCCCATGCCCGAGCCGATGGGCGCGCCCAGCGGCATCACGGCCGCTGCGCCCGCGTCAATCAGCTTGCGCGCCACCACCAGGTCGTCGTTCGTGTACGGCAAAACGACGAAGCCTTCTTTCACCAGCACGCGTGTGGCGCTCACCAGCTCTTCGGTGTCGGGAAACAGCGTCTGCTGATCGCCAATCACTTCGAGCTTCACCCAATGTGAGAGGCCGACCTCGCGGCCCAGGCGCGCCGTGCGGATGGCTTCGTCGGCGGAGTAGCAGCCGGCGGTGTTGGGCAGGATGAAGAATTTGTTGCGGTCAATATAATCGAGCAGCGATTCCTTGCTGCGGTCGGTGAGGTTCACGCGGCGCACCGCCACCGTCACCATCTCCGCGCCCGAGGCTTCGTGGGCGCGCGCCATCTCCGGGAAGCTGCGGTATTTGCCCGTGCCCACAATCAGCCGCGAGCGGAAAGCCCGGCCTGCAATCACCAGCGAATCGTTCATTGCTGTACTCCTTTGAACATTCTACTCCCCGCGCCGGGGTTCCGCCAAAGCGGCCGGGCCGTATCTCCGAAGAGGTTACGCCGGGCGGGCGCGCTCGGCGCCGTCGTAGAGGCGCTCGATGAGCTCGCGGTAGCGCTCGCCGATAACGCGGCGCTTGAGCTTCATGGTATAGGTTAGGCTGCCATTGTCGAAGGTGAAATCTTCGGGAAGCAGGGCGAAGCGCTTGATGGTTTCATACTGCGCGAGGTTCGGGGTGAGCCGCGCGATTTCCTTTTCAATCAGTGTGTGCGTCCACGGGCTTGCGGCGATTTCTTCATCGGATTTCAGCTCGATGCCGGCCGCGCGCGCGGCCGCAGCCACGCTCGCGAAGTTGGGCACAATCAGCGCGGAAATAAACCGCCGCTTGTCGCCAATCACCGCGGCGTTGAGGATGTACGGGCTGGTCTTGAGGGAATTCTCAATGGGCTGCGGCGCAACGAATTTTCCCGCGGCGGTCTTGAGCAGCTCTTTCTTGCGGTCGGTGATGTACAGGTAGCCGTCGGCATCGAGATAGCCGATGTCGCCGGTGCGCAGCCAGCCGCCCTCGCCGATGGCTTCCTGCGTTTCCTGAGGACGCAGATAATAACCCTCCATCACGCACGGCCCTTTGACGAGGATCTCGCCGTCTTCGGCGATGCGGATCTCGACTTTGGCCAGAGGCGCGCCGCCGGAAAAGACCACGCGAGGGCGCCCGCCCAAGCCCGCGTGAATCTTCGAGAAGACCAGGAGATTGGCCAACGTCCATTGCAGGCGCAGCCCAAGCGAAGCGCTCTTGCCATAAGCGCGCCAGGGAATGGACCGCTGCGTCACTTCCATGGCCCAGTCGAAAACCTTTCGCCGGAAGCCCGTGGCTTGGTGGCCCTGCTCCATCACGCGCGCGTAGAGTTTTTCAAACACGCGCGGCACTCCGGAAATGATGGTCGGGTGGACTTCGAGCATGGCCTGCGGCACGTGGTCAATCACCTCGACATAAGCGATGGCCACGCCCTCGAACAGGAACACGTAGTCCATCATGCGCTCGTACACGTGCGCGAGCGGCAGAAACGAAAGCGCCAGATCGTCGGTGGGGCTCAATTGCATTTCCGTGCGCGAATCCACCGAGTTCGAGCTGAGATTGTTGTGCGTGAGCATCACGCCCTTGGGCTCGCCGGTGGTGCCCGAGGTATAGATGATGGTGGCAAGCTGCTCGCCGGTAGCTTCCTGGGCGCGCAGGCGGTATTCGCGGACTTCGTTCTCGCCTGCCGCCGCGATCAACGATTCGTAGCGGAGATATTCCCCGGCCAGATGCTTCAGCCCCCCGGCAACGATGACCTGCTCGACGGTCTTCAGTTTTTCGCGGACCCCCAGCACGCGCTCCGCTTGCACCGCGCCCGCGGCAAACACAACCTTGCAACCCGAATGATTCAGGATGTAGGTCATGCGCTCGGGCGATTCGTTGAAATAGACCGGTACGCTCACCGCACCCAGGCCGAGAATGGCGAAGTCGGCGATGTGCCATTCGGGGCGGTTCCCGGAGAACAGGCCGACGCGGTCGCTTCCCGGAGAACAGGCCGACGCGGTCGCCCTTCTTGACGCCCAGCTCGTTGAGGGCATTGGCAAGCCCAGCGATGCGCCGCAACACTTCCGCCGAGGAAATGCTCTCCCAGTGGTCACCGGCCTTGAACATTTGCGCGCGCAGGCTGGGAGTTTTATCGAAGCGTTCGAGCAGACGCTCAGTGAGTGTCGGGTAAGGCATGGCGCGAGGTTCACTTTACCGCAGCGGTGTGTGCCGCGCAACGCAGCTTGGACGCTGATGCGCGGGCTTCGAAATGTCGTCTCCTGTTACAAGCACGCGGCAGGTGAGATATGATGGCGGCGGAGAATTTCCCCGATGAGGGAAACGGTGAGCGAGATGGCCATGGATTCGGCTGCTCCGGCGCAGACGGTGCGCGCGCCGCGCGGCACATCGGTTTCCTGCAAAGGCTGGCAGCAGGAAGCGGCCTTGCGCATGCTCATGAATAATCTCGACCCGGAAGTGGCCGAGAAGCCGCAGGAATTGATCGTCTATGGCGGCACGGGCAAGGCCGCGCGCAATTGGGAATGCTTCCATGCAATCGGGCAAGCCCGTGGGCGTGTTTCGCACCCACGAATACGCGCCGCGCGTGCTCATCTGTAACGCGAATCTGGTGGGCCACTGGAGCAACTGGGAAAAATTCGGCGAGCTCGAGCGCGCCGGCCTGATGATGTACGGTCAGATGACCGCGGGAAGCTGGATCTACATCGGCACGCAGGGAATTCTGCAAGGGACCTACGAAACGTTTGCGGCCGCGGCGCGCAAACATTTTGGCGGCGGCCTCGCCGGAAAGCTCGTCGTCTCGGGCGGCATGGGCGGAATGGGGGGCGCGCAGCCGCTTGCCGCCACCATGAACGGCGCAGCGTTTCTGGGAATTGACGCGGACCCCGGGCGTATCAAGCGGCGCGTCAAGGCCGGCTACTGCGACGTGATGGTCACCGAGCTCGACGAAGCGTTGCGCATCTTGAAAAACGCGGTTCGCAAACGCGAAGCGGCGTCGGTCGGACTCGTCGGCAATTGCGCGGACATTGTTCCGGAGCTGGCGCGGCGCGGCATCGTGCCGGACTTGCTCACCGACCAGACCAGCGCGCACGATCCCATCGGCGGCTATGTGCCGAACAGGATGACCCTCGAAGCGGCGCTCGAGCTGCGCAGGAAAAACCCCGAGGAATATAAAAAGCGCTCCCTCGCGGCGATAGCCGAGCACGTCCGCGGAATGCTCGCGCTGCAAAAACTTGGCGCGGTCACGTTTGACTACGGCAATAACATCCGCACGTTTGCCTTCGAACAGGGCGTGAAGGATGCCTATAGCTTTCCCGGCTTTGTGCCCGCATACATCCGGCCGCTCTTCTGCGAAGGCCGCGGACCTTTCCGCTGGGCCGCGCTCTCCGGCGAGCCTTCGGATATATACCGCACCGATGAGCTGGTTCTGCAATTGTTTCCGCACGACGAAATCCTCAGCCGGTGGATACGCCTGGCGCAGAAACGTGTGCGCTTCCAGGGATTGCCCGCGCGCATCTGCTGGCTGGGTTACGGCGAGCGCGACAAATTCGGCCTCGCTCTAAACGACCTGGTCGCGCGCGGCGAATTGAAAGCGCCCATCGTGATTGGCCGCGACCATCTTGATTGCGGCTCGGTGGCTTCGCCCTTCCGCGAAACCGAAAAAATGCGCGATGGCTCGGACGCCGTTGCCGATTGGGCGCTGCTCAACGCTCTGCTCAATACCGCCAGCGGCGCATCGTGGGTTTCGATTCACAATGGCGGCGGCGTGGGCATCGGGTACTCTCAACACGCCGGACAGGTGACGGTCGCCGACGGCACCAAAGAAATGGCCGCGCGCATCGAGCGCGTGCTCACCAACGATCCCGGCATCGGTGTCGCCCGACACGCCGACGCCGGCTATCCCCAAGCCATCGAGTTCGCGCGCAAGACCGGCGTGAAGATTCCCATGCTGTAGCGGGTAGCAACACGCGGCGGGCCGCGTCGAATCGAGAATCAAGGAGAGCGCCATGTACGTAATTATGGGAGCGACGGGAAATACGGGTTCGGTGGCGGCGGATGCGCTGCTGGCGAAGGGCGAGAAGGTTCGTGTCCTCGGGCGCAGCGCGGAGCGCCTGGAGCGGTTTGTAAAGCGAGGCGCCGAGGCGTTTGTCGCAGACGCGAAGGACGCCGCGGCGCTGGCGAGCGCGTTCGCAGGCGCGCGCGCCGTGTACACCCTCATTCCACCGGATCCGATGGCGCAGGATTATCGCGCGGAACAGGAGACCGTGAGCGATGCCCTAGCCGCGGCGCTTGATGAAGCCGGCGTCACGCACACGGTGGTCCTCAGCAGCCTGGGTGCGGAGCACGCCTCGGGCACCGGCCCCATTGCCGGCCTGCACAGCCTGGAGCAAAAACTGAATGGTATTGCCGGCCTGAATGCGCTGTACATTCGCGCGGGATACTTCATGGGAAACTTTTTTATGAGCATCCCGCCGCTCCAGAAGATGGGCATTTTCGGCGGAGCGATCAAGGGCGAAGTCAAGATTTCCATGATTGCGACGCGCGATATTGGAGTCCGCGCCGCGGAATGGCTGGCGAATCCCGGATTCACCGGCAAGCAGACCCGCGAACTGCTGGGCCAGCGGGATCTTTCCTATAACGAGGCCGCGCCGATTATCGGCAAAGCCATCGGTAAACCGACCTTGAGCTACTCGCACTTTCCGGGGATGCTGGTGAAAATGGCCATGAGCCAGATGGGCATGCCGGGAAAGACGGCGGACCTGATCCTCGAAATGTTCGAGGCCATCAACAAAGGCCTGGTTGCGTCCCGGGAAGGGCGCACGGCGGAGAACACCACGCCCACGACTTTTGAAAGTTTTGCCGCAGAGGAATTCGCGCCGCGCTTCCTTGGCAAGGCCGCCAGCGCTTGACGCCGCTAAGGCTTCGGCGCGTAACCGGAGCATTTAAGAACCGGCAGGCGCGGGTACTTCGGGAACGCGGGGTTCATCGCCGAAAGCTCACAGAGGACAAAGTTCGAACCTCGCGTGGATTCCACCTTCCTCGCGTGCGTGCAATCGGCGCACAACCCGGCGCGTTCGTTTTCCGCCGGTGCTTTGCCCGCCTCAGTCACGCAACCCCCCGCAAGCTAGCGTGACGCAATCGTCCGCGCGGTTTCGGCGATGCGCTTCCATGCGGCCTCGACGTGGCGCCTTTGCGTATTCGTCTGGCCGATGGACATGCGCAGCGTCAGACGATCGTTCAGCTTGGTGTGCGTAAGATAGAGCGCGCCGCTGTCATTGAGCCGGTCCATCAGCTTTTGATTCACCGCGT
>WNGL01005265.1_pt1 | contig 15375 bp, 15 predicted proteins | sample 5400591 | NCBI WGS metagenome assembly WNGL01 (sample SAMN13153377, study PRJNA577476) | soil metagenome | isolation source: 80 cm soil or saprolite under Garry oak tree replicate 1 | place: USA:California | collected 2016-06-15
ACGCCGACCTTTTCCCGCAGCTGGTTGATGAAGATCGCGGTGGTCTTGGTCTGGTTCAGCGCGCCGGTGATCTTGCGCAGGGCCTGGGACATGAGCCGGGCCTGGAGCCCGACGTGGCTGTCCCCCATCTCGCCCTCGATCTCCGCCTTGGGCACGAGCGCGGCGACCGAGTCGATGACGACGACGTCGATGGCGCCGGACCGGATGAGCATGTCCGCGATCTCCAGCGCCTGCTCGCCTGTGTCCGGCTGGGAAACCAGCAGCGCGTCGGTGTCGCAGCCGAGCTTCTTGGCGTAATCCGGGTCCAGCGCGTGCTCGGCGTCGATGAACGCCGCGATGCCACCCGCCCGCTGCGCGTTGGCTACGGCATGTAGTGCCAATGTAGACTTTCCGCTACTTTCAGGACCGTATATCTCGACGATGCGGCCGCGCGGCAGGCCGCCGAGGCCCAGCGCCACGTCCAGCGCGATGGAACCGGTCGGGATCACCTCGACCGGCACCCGCGTCTCCTCGCCGAGGCGCATGACCGAGCCCTTGCCGAACTGCCGCTCGATCTGGAGGAGAGCGGCTTCCAGGGCCTTGTCCCTGTCGCCCGCCCGCTCTGGGCTCGACTTGCTGTTTACTGCCATGGAGGACTCCCTGCCGGGTTTAGGGGCCTGCGGGCACCTCCCGCACCGCCCAGGTCGTCTGAGTTTCGGTCCCGCCGGACATCCCCCGGCGGTTATCGATGGACACGGTATGCGCCACCACTGACATTTCCGTCTGGCACCGCGCGACGCCCGGCCCCGAGGGATTTTCGCGGCTGTTTTCCCCAGCCTCCGGGGCCGGTGATCACCGCCACCCCACTACTATAGGACGAACGTGTATTCGATCATGAGCGACACGCCGAAAGCGGCGCCAGAAATCCAGGAAATGCAGGCCCGCGGCCGGGATGGGCAGCGGGGCCGGGACCTGAGGGCAGCCGCGACCTGAGGGCGGCCGGGACCTGGGGGCGGCCGGGGGCCGGGACCTGAGGCCGGCCCGGATGGGCGGCGGGGCTACCATCGGCATCAGCCAGGCCTGCCAGCGTAAGGAGATCCGTGATGCCGCTCGACGAGGACGTTACCCGGCTCGCTAAGGGCAAGAACCTGGCCACGGTGGTGACCCTGATGCCGAGCGGCCAGCCGCAGGCGCTGCTCACCTGGGTCGACGCCGACGACGGGCACGTCCTGGTCAACACCGAGCCCCAGCGGCAGCGAGCCAGGAACGTCGCCCGCGACCCGCGCATTACCGTGCTGATCCACGGCGAGAACCCCTACGACTGGGCCGAGGTCCGCGGACACGTGGTGGAGACCGTCGCCGGCGACGAGGCCCGGCGGCACATCGACGAACTGTCCCGCAAATACACCGGGCAGGACTACGCCCCGCCGGTCGGCCCGCACGGCCGCGTGATCCTCAAGATCGTCCCGGACAAGGTCAACACCCCGCGTCTGCTCGGTCGCTGACAAGGCTGCCGTCGCGGGATCGCCGTACCCAGTCGGTTCCGCCGGGCCTGGAGACAGAGGTCCGGCACGGCCCAGGAGTGTTCCGGCAATTTCAGGCGCCCCGGCTCGGTCTCGCCAGTTAGCCGCAGCAGGCACCGGAGGATCCGGCGTCCGCCCCGGCCGCCTGAGGGCCGCCGCAGCACGAAGTGGCCCGCCCGGCCGGGGTGGCGTCCAGTTCGGCCTGGACCGCGTCCCAGCGCTGCCCGTCGTCGTCACCCCAGAAGGTGGGGCTGTCCTGCAGGACGGTATAGATCTCCCACCGCTCGGCGCCGGGGGTCCCGGTGACCCAGAACTTGTCCTGCCGGGCGTAGCAGCAGGTCGTGTCCCGCTCCTCGACCACGGCCAGGCCGGCTTCGGCGAGCCGGGCCTGCTCGGCCTCGACGGCGCCGGTGTCGGGTACTTCGATGCCGAGGTGGTTGAGGGTGCCGCCCTGACCGGGGTTCTCCAGCAGGACGAGCTTGAGCGGCGGCTCGGTGATGGCGAAGTTGGCGTAGCCGGGCCTGCGCTTGGCAGGCCCGGTGCCGAACAGCTTGGCGTAGAAGCTGACGGCCTCGTCGATGTTGTTGACGTTCAGCGCGAGCTGCACCCGGGACATGGCGACCTCCAGAGGGACATTGATGCCTGTCTATTTCCTGTCTGCGGCCGAGCTTGCCACAGACATCGATCTATGTCAATATAGATGTGTGTCTAATTTCCTGACGGTGATCAGCCCGGCGGAGTCGGCGGCCTGCTGCGCGCCGCTGACCGCCTCGCCGCTGACCATGGAGCAGGCCGAGCAGGTCGCGCCGCTGCTGAAGGCGCTGGCCGATCCGGTCCGGCTGCGGCTGATGTCCCTGATCGCCTCGCGCGAGGGCGGCGAGGCGTGCGTGTGCGACCTGAACGACGCGTTCGACTTGTCCCAGCCGACCATCAGCCACCACCTGAAGGTGCTGCACGAGGCGGGACTGGTCGACCGGGACAAGCGCGGCGTGTGGGTGTACTACCGCGCCCGGCCGCAGGCACTGGCCGCCCTCGGCGCCCTGATCGGCTGCCCGACTTAGCCGCCAGGCCGGGCTTCCCCTCCGCCCTTTCATCGTCTATCGTCGATTAACGATGAATGATGCGCAGCCGCTGGATCGCCAGGCCGCCGAGACCTACGCGGCCTGGTTCAGGGCGCTGGCCGACGGCACCCGGGTCCAGGTGGTCTCCCTGCTGGCCCGCAGCGGCCAGCCGCTGACGGTCAAGCAGATCGCGGCGGCCGTGCCGGTCGGGCAGTCCACCGTGTCCGAGCACCTGCGGCAGCTCGCCGCGGTCGGGTTCGTGCTCGCCGAGGAGCGGGGCACGTCGCGCCTGTACCGGATCAACGGCAACTGCGTGGAATGCTTCCCGACCGCCGCGGACCTGGTGATGGGCAAGCCCTCACCCGTCCCGCCCGCGGCGGCCGCTGACACTGCCGGAGGATGACCATGGCACCAGCCCGCCAGCCTGCCGACCGTGAGCAGATCCGGGCGGCGGTCGCTGCCCGGTACGGCGGCCTCGCCCAGGCCGCGCAGGCCGGCGAGAGCGTCACCGACTGCGACCGGGACGCGTTCGCGGCGGGCTGCTTCGGCCCGTTCGGGTACCCGGACGCCGCCGGACTGCCCGGCGGCGCGGTGCGGGCCAGCCTCGGCTGCGGTAACCCCGTCGCAGTGGCGGACCTGCATCCCGGGGAGACGGTGCTGGACCTGGGCTCCGGCGGCGGCATCGATGTGCTGCTGTCGGCCCGCCGGGTCGGCCTGGCTGGGAAGGCATACGGCCTGGACATGACCGAGGAGATGCTGGACCTGGCCCGGGCCAACGCGCGCGAGGCGGGCGCGCAGAACGTGGAGTTCCTCCGCGGCCAGATCGAGGCGATCCCGCTGCCTGACGACTCGGTGGACGTGATCATCTCGAACTGCGTGATCAACTTGTCGACGGACCGGGCGGCCGTGTTCGCCGAGTGCTTCCGTGTCCTGCGGCCCGGCGGCCGCCTGGGCATCTCCGACATCCTCGCCGATGACGACCTCACTCCGGCCCAGCGGATGCGGCGCAGCGGCCAGCTCGGCTGCCTCGCCGGCGCGCCCCCCTTCGCCGAGTACCGCGGCGGCCTGGCCCGGGCCGGGTTCACCGGCATCAGCATCACCACGACCCATCAGGTCGGGGCCGGCGTGCACGCCGCGATCATCCGCGCGGCCCGGCCGTAAACCCCCCGAGCTGCGACGTGCATATCGAGCCGATGACCGCCGCGCACGCCGCCGCCGTGCTCGCGATCTACCAGGCCGGGATGGATGAGGGCGACGCCACCTTCGAGACCCGCGCGCCCGGCTGGCCGGCGTTCACCGCGGCGCGGCTGCCCGGCCACCGGTTCGTAGCGGCCGTGGCGGGCCAGGTCACCGGCTGGGCGGCCGCCTCGGCCGTATCCGGCCGCTGCGTCTACGCCGGCATCGTCGAGCATTCGGTCTACGTCCACCCGCGCGCCCGCGGCCAGGGCGCCGGCCGCCGGCTCCTCGACGCCCTGATCGCCTCCACCGAGGCCGCCGGGATCTGGACCATCCAGTCCGGCATCTTCCCGGAGAACACGGCCAGCCTGGCCCTGCACCAGGGCGCCGGGTTCCGGGTCGTCGGGATCCGGGAGCGCATCGGCCAGCACCACGGCCGGTGGCGCGACGTCGTGCTGATCGAGCGCCGCAGCCCGGTCGTGTGACCATCCGGCGGAGCACCTCCCGCGGCCGGCCCGCCGGGCGAGGTCAGCGGGCCGCCGCCAGGCGCGGTGCGAGGCGCTCGACGCGGTGACTGAGCTCGGCCAGCGCCGCGTCGAAGCTGTCGGGATCACCGGCCGGAACCGGGTCCGGGACAGACCAGTGCACCGCTGCCTGGGGACCCAGTTCCTCGCGAGCCAGGTCGCACACGGTGATGATGAGGTCGCCGTCTCGCCGGACGTCGCTGAGGTGGCGGGGCCGCAGGCGGCGCATCGGCAGCCGGTGGCGCCGGGCGGCGGCGATGGCGCCCGGGTCGACCCGCGCGGCGGGCTGGGTGCCGGCCGAGGCGGCGGGGACGGCGCTGGCGCGGCGCCACAGCGCCGCGGCCAGGTGGGAGCGGGCGGAGTTGGCGGTGCACACGAACAGCACCCGCCCGGCCGTACGCGCTGCGGGGCGGGTCAGCGACTCCAGCGCGCCGGGGACGAGCTGGAGGTAGGTGCGGCGGCGGTCGCCGTCGGAGCGGCGGCGGGTGAGGAGCCCGGCCTGCTCCAGCACATGCAGGTGGTGCGCGAGCAGGTTCGACGGCATCGCGAGCACCACGGCCAGTTCCGACGGGGACGCGTCGCCAGCGCCGAGGGTGTCGACGATGTGCAGCCGGGCCGGGTCAGCCAGCGCCGCGTGCACCGCCGCCCTGGCCGCCACGCCTGGCATTAGCTCAACTTTCATTGACTCAATCTTGACTGAGCTAATGAGGTCCGTCAAGATGGGTGCCGTGAGCAGCACGCCTGTCACGCTGTGGCGCCGGCTGGCCGCGGAGTTCCTCGGCAGCGGGTTCCTGGCCGCCCTGGTGATCGGGTCCGGGATCGCCGCGCAGCGGCTGTCCCCCGGGGACACCGGCCTGGAGCTGCTGCAGAACGCGGCGGCGACGGCAGCCGGCCTGTTCGCGATCATCTTGATGTTCGGCCCGGTCTCCGGCGGCCACTTCAACCCGGTGGTGTCCTTCGCCGATGCCGCCTTCGGCGGGCTGTCCTGGCGCGACGCCGCGGCTTACCTCCCGGCGCAGGTAGCCGGCTGTGCCGGCGGGGCGGTGATCGCGAACCTGATGTTCGCCCTCCCCGCGGCCAGCATCTCGGGCAAGCACCGGGCCACCCCCGCTCACTTCCTGTCCGAGATCATCGCCACGGTCGGGCTGCTGCTGGTGATCTTCACGCTGGCCCGGTCGGGCCGCAGCCGGTCCGCCCCCGCCGCCGTGGGAGCCTACATCGGCGCGGCGTACTGGTTCACCTCCTCGACCAGCTTCGCCAACCCGGCCATCACCATCGGCCGGATGTTCTCCGACACCTTCGCCGGCATCGCCCCGTCATCGGTACCGGCCTTCATCGGCGCCCAGATCATCGGCGGCGCGCTCGCCATCGCGATCATCAAGGCGCTGTATCCCGCCCTCACCCCGGCAGACGCCGCCGGCATCATCGTCCCCCACCCCGATGACGCCGGCCGGGCGGCCGCGCACGACGGCGCGTCGCCTTCCGCGGACCGGCCGCCCGGCCGACCCGGGCCCCGTTTATCCTCCAGCCACAGGGAGCCTGCCATGCACGTGATCATGATCGGCGGCAGCGACGCCGGGATCAGCGCCGCCCTCCGGGCCAGCGAAATCGACCCGGCCGCAGACGTCACCGTGGTCGTCGCGGACGCCTACCCGAACTTCTCCATCTGCGGCATCCCCTACTACGTCTCCGGCGAGGTCACCCACTGGCGCAACCTGGCCCACCGCACCCTGGCTGACCTGGAGGCAGCCGGGATGCGGCTGCGCCTGGACACCACCGCCCGGCGCATCGACGTGCCCGGCCGCAAGCTCCTGGTCACGGCCCCCGACGGCGGCGAGGAAGTGATCGGCTACGACAAGCTCGTCGTCGGCACCGGCGCGGTCCCGGTCCGCCCCCCGATCCGCGGGCTGGCCGGCCCTGACGCCCTCGGCGCTGATGACGGCGTGCACCTGCTGCACTCGATGGGCGACACTTTCGCGGTCATGCGGACCCTGGATCAGGCCGGGCCGGCCAGCGCGGTCATCGTCGGCGCCGGGTACATCGGCCTGGAGATGGCTGATGCCCTGACCGTCCGCGGCCTGGCCGTCACTCAGATGGAACAGCTCGCCGAGGTGCTGCCCACCGTGGACCCGGAACTGGGCGCGCTGGTGCACGCCGAACTGGCCGCCCGCGGCGTGGACGTGCTGACCGGCACCACCGTCCAGGCGGTCACCCGCGCCGCGCCTGGCCAGGGCGGGCGACTGCACGTCCAGGCCACCGCCGCCGACGGCTCAGCCGTGACCCGGATGACTGACATGGTGCTGGTCGTGACGGGGGTGCGGCCCGAGACCACCCTGGCCGCCGAGGCCGGGGCCGCCCTCGGCGTCAAGGGCGCGATCGCGGTCGACCCCGGCATGCGGACCAGCCTGCCCGAGGTGTTCGCCGCCGGGGACTGCGTGATCACCCATCACCGGCTGCTCGGGGTGACGTACCTGCCGCTGGGCACCACCGCGCACAAGCAGGGCCGGGTCGCGGGCGCGAACGCGCTCGGCGGGAACCGGCAGTTCGCGGGCAGCCTGGGCACCCAGGTGGTGAAGATCTTCGACCAGGCCGCCGCGCGGACCGGGCTGCGTGACCACGAAGCCAAAGCGGCCGGCTTCGACCCGGTCACCGTCGGATCCGAAGCCGATGACCACAAGGCCTATTACCCCGGCAGCCACCGCATCGCCATGCGGGTCACCGGCGACCGCGCCACCGGGCGGCTGCTCGGCCTGCAGCTGTTCGGGCACCGCCACGCCGAGATCGCCAAGCGCGTCGACATCGCCGCCACCGCGATCTTCGACGGCATGACCGTCGACGCGGTCAGCGACCTCGACCTGTCCTACACCCCGCCGCTCGGCAGCCCCTGGGAAGCCGTCCAGATCGGCGCCCAGGCCTGGGTCCGGGCTACCCAGCAGCATTAAGCGGGTGCCACGGGGGTGCGGGGCGGGCTAGGGCTGGTGGCGAGGGTCAGCGCAGGTTCTCCGGCACCTTGAACGTATCGGCGACCGCGCGCCAGATGACCTTGGCATCGACCCCGTCCGCGAGGGCGCGGTCGACCGTGCGCCCGCCAAGTTTGTCGAGCACGTAATCCTTGGCCACGCTCTGCGCGTACACGTCGCCGAACTGTGCCGTCATCCGATCCCAGAACTCCGTCAGCCGCACGTCGCCCAGGGTACCGCCGACGGGGACCTGACCTGCTCAGCGGCCAAATCAGCGCTCGCCGGCCGACCGTGGTACGAGCAGGTCCCAAAGACCATTTGCCTGATGTGTCGTTATTAAATACGTGGGAAGTAGTGGAGCAGGGCGCACTTCATGATCTTGGTCGTGCGCCGTCCGACCAGCTGGCATTGCGGGGCCGGCCGTGGCGGGCAGTGCGCATGATGGAGGGCGAATGGTTGCGCCGGCGGGGGTGAACGAGGGACTTCCTCAGGAGTCGGCGGAGACTGAACCGGCACCTGTTCCCACGGGAGCGGGTCCCGGGGAGACGGAGCCGGCAGAAGCAGAACTGGCGGAAGCAGCACTCGCGGAGGCAGCACCCGCGGAAGCAGCGCCCGCAGCAGTCGCGCCCGCCGGGGCGGGGATCGTTGCGGGGAGCGAGCCGGGCTGGGACGCTGAGGAAGAAGGCCGCGATGTCAGCCCGCTCGCGGTGGTCGGCATCATTCTCGGGGTCATCGCCCTCGTCGGGGTGGCGGTGGGCGTGCTGGCCGTGGTCACGCACGGGTTCCGGCCCAAGACGGTGGTCACCTACCGGCCGGCCGCCTGTTCGGGCTGCGGCCGGGCCAGTGCGTCAACTCTGGGACGAACGCCCTCGCCGTCACCGTACTGTCCTGCGCGCGGCCGCACGACGCCGAGGTGTTCGCCACGTTCAGCCTGCCGGTCACGGGCTGGCCCGGCGCCTCGACGGTGCAGCTGGACGCGAGCAACGGCTGCGTCAGCCGGCTGGACAGCTACCTGAACCCGGATCTCGCGACCGCCACCCTGACCCAGGAATACGTGTACCCGAACGAGGCCGCCTGGCAGGCCGGCGAGCGCACGGTGATATGCGAGGTCCGCGCGGTGAGCGGGCAGCTCACTGGTTCGGTCCGCGCGAAGGGCTGATCCCGGCCGCGGGTTAAGGTTCCCCGCCGAGCCACTCGCCGTGCCGCATCACCGCGCGCAGCCGGAACTCCTCGTCGCAGACGACCAGGTCCGCGTCCAGTCCCGGGCACAGGGCGCCCGTGCGGTCGCCGAGGCCGAGCACGCGGGCCGGGGTGGTGCTGGCCGCCGCGGCCACGTCCGTGACCGGCAGGCCCGCGGCGATAGCGTGCCGGACGACGCTGGCCATGGTGGCGGTCGAGCCGGCGATCGCGCCCGCCACACCGGGCTCGGTGTCTCGGGCCAGGCGCGCCACTCCCCCGGCCACGTCGACCTGCATCGAACCGAGCTGGTAGCGGCCATCCGGCATCCCGGCGGCCGCCATCGCGTCGGTGATCAGGACCAGCCGCCCCGGGCCGGCGGCGCGGGCCGTGAGGCGTATCGCGGTGTCGTGCAGGTGCACGCCGTCAGCGATCACCTCGCAGGTCACCTCGTCCCGGTCGAGCAGCGCGCCGACCGGCCCCGGCTCGCGGTGATGCAGCGGCCGCATGCCGTTGAACAGGTGCGTCGCATGGCTCGCGCCCGCATCGACGGCCGCCGACGTGCTGTCCGCGGTGGCATCGGTATGGCCGACGGCGGCGATAACGCCGACCCGGACCGCCGCCCTGATCAGGGCGGCCGCCCCGGGAAGTTCGGGTGCGAGGGTGATGACGCGCAGATGACCGGCGGCCGCCGCGTGCAGACGCTGGAAGGCGGCGACATCCGGCGCGATCATGTGCCGCGGATCCTGAGCGCCGCACCTGGCCGCGGAAAGGAACGGCCCTTCCAGGTGAAGGCCGCCGATGACATCCTCGCCGGCCAGCCCGGCCAGCATCGCGGCCCTGGCCTCGAGGCCGGCGAGGGGCGCGGTGACCAGGCTGGCCACGATGGTCGTGCTGCCGTGCCGGCGGTGGAACGCCGCGGCGCGCCTAGCGTCGCCGGCCGGCCCTTCGGTGAACGACGTCCCGCCGCCTCCGTGCACATGCATGTCGACGAATCCGGGCAGCACCCACGACCCGTGCACGTCGGTGACGAGAAGGCCGGGCTGTTCCGCCGCCTCACCGGGGCCGACCGCGTCGATCGCGTTCCCGGCCAGCCGGATCCAGCCCGGGCTGAGCACGCCCCCGGGCGTGACCACGCGACCGCCGGTCACCAGGCGGCCGGGGCGCCCCGGGTCCGGAATACGGGCGGAGGCCGGGTTGCCCGGCTCGTGAACCGCGAACCTCAACTGCCGCTCCTGCCGACGTGGTGGCTGGCTTCCCCGTCTCTCAGGACGAGGAGGATGTCAGCAAGCCAGGATGACAGAACGCGACAAGGCTCGGGGCTGGTCCGGGTCGATGCCCTTCCGCTCGGCCAGCGCGGCGGCGAGACGCTGCGCTCCGATCAGCGCGACAAGCGGGTCGGCGTCCGAGGTGATCACCGTCGCGCCGGTGTGGCGGGCGTCGGCGAGCAGTTCGGCCGGCACCTCACCCAGAGCCCACACCACAGTGCTCTCGTCGCTGACGCTAATCGGGCCGTGCCGGTACTCCATCGCCGGGTACGACTCCGCCCAGGTGCGCGAGGCCTCGCGCAGTTTCAGCGCGGCCTCGTCGGCGATCGCGGCGGCCCAGCCGCGGCCGAGGAAGGTGAACTCGGTCTTGTCCGTGAGCTCCGGCGGCAGCGGCCGCGCCATCTCGCGTGCCGCGGCGCCGGGCAGGGTGCGGACGCCCGCGTCCAGGCCGGGCCGGACGCCGGGACGAGAGGCCAGATGCGCGCGGAGAAGCACGATCGAGCTGGTGATGAACCGGCTGGACACCACCGAGCGCTCGTCGGCGAAGTCGAGCAGAACGACATGGCGGGCCGCACGGGCGAGCGCCGTGTCCGGGGCAGCGGTGACAGCGGTCGTCGGCGTGTCCCGCGGGGCGCGGCGGAGGGCGTCGAGCACCTCGGTGGTGGTGCCGGTGCGGGAGATATACACCAGGCGGTCATATCGCCGGGTGGCAGGCACCTCGGACGCGGGGAAGGCGTCGGTCTGGCCCTGGCCCGCGATCTCGCGCAGGGCCGCATAGCAGCGTGCGACGTTGAGCGACGAACCGCAGCCGATCGCGGCGACCCGCTCCCCCGGCGCAGGCAGCGCGGATTCCGCCGAACCCGCCATCTCGATCGCCCTGGACCAGCATTCGGGCTGGCTGCCGATCTCGTCGGTTAGATAGCTCATCACAGCCCCAATCGATCAAACTTTATGCATGCTTCTGATCGGTACATGCCATATATGAACAGTCTACGTCACTACAGATGAGCGCGAAATAGTGAGCAAGGACGGGGCTGAGAGGCGGCCGGGCACGGGACGAGGCGAACGCGGGGGCAGGCCAGCGCAGGGCAGGCCAGCGCAGGGCAGGCCAGCGCAGGGCAGGCCAGGGGGCAGGCGAGCTAGGCGGTGACGACGCGGATGCCGCGTTCGGTGAACGCCCCCAGCAGGTCTGGCCTGGCGTCGCGGTCGGTGACGATAACGGCGATCTCGTCCACGGCACATACCCGGGCGAACGCGCGGTGGCCGAGCTTGGAGCTGTCGGCCACGATCATTACCTGCTCGGCGCGGGTGGCCATGAGGTGATTGATGCTGGCCTCGCCCTCATGATGGGCGGTCGCGCCGCTCCGCGGGTCCAGCGCGTCGACGCCCAGGATGGCCCAGTCCAGGGTCAGTTCGGCCAGGACCAGGGAGGCGAGCGGGCCGATCAGCTCGTACGACTGGCCGCGTGTCACCCCTCCGGTCACCACGATCTTGATGTGCTGGCGGACGGCGAGCTCGTTGGCGATGTTCATCGCGTTCGTCACCACCGTGACGGCCGGCGCCCCGGTGCCATCCTGCAGGTCAGGCCGGGTAGCCAGGGCCCGGGCAACCTCGCTGGTGGTGGTGCCGCCGTTCAGCGCCACCGATGCCCCGGGGGCGACGAGGCCCGCGGCCGCGCGGCCGATGCGCTGTTTCTCCGGGGCGTGCCGCGCGGTCTTGTACCGCAGCGGCAGGTCGTAGGAGACGTGGCCGGCCGTGGCGCCGCCGCGGGTCCTGGTCACCAGCTGCTGCTTGGCCAGCTGATCCAGGTCACGGCGGATCGTGGCCTCGGACACGCCCAGCGCCTGGGCGGCCTCGGCCACGGTGAGCTGCCCGTCGCTGGGCAGCAGGTCGAGCAGGGCATTCCAGCGCTGGTACCTGGCCACGCGATCAGACCTTCCGATGACGCGCAAGTCACCTGCGCGATTATGCGCAGTTTATGGGCGCGCTTGGCCTGTGCGATAGCGCCCGGGCCGGTCAGGGGCATCGACCGGGCGGTGCACGGATCGGTAACCGGTCAGCAGCCGCCTGGCGGTCCCGGGATGCCCGGGCCGACGGCAGGCTGATCGACGATGCCGGTCACCACGCTGCGCACCACGGCGCCGAAGTGAACCACGTACCACACGCCCCGCCAGGAGATCAGCGAGGCGATGCCGAACGACCGTTCCTGACCATGCTCGCGGTAGACGATGCGGGCGCCGGGGACGTGCCAGTAGCCGGCCGAGTTGTGGCAGGCACCCGGGGCGACCCAGGCCGCGTCGCCGGCCGGCACGATGACCCGGACCAGGCGGGCGCCCGGGCCCACCAGGCGGTGCGCGGCACGGACGTCGAGGGTGAAGTCGTACCAGAGCCGGTACTGCCAGTCAGCGGCGGGATACGGGATCGCCTTCACCTGCTTGTACGCGGCCTCGGGAAAGAAGGCGGGCCGGCCGAACCGCGGGTTTCCCGTGGTCACCGCCAGCCACAGATCGGCCATGGCATGGCCGAAGGCGGCGGAGGCCGTGCGGGGGAAGGCGGGGGTCTGCGGCCGGGCGCCCGCGCCCGGGGCCACCGGCAGCGACACCGGGGACGCGGTGGCGCTGGCTCGCGGCGTCGCGCTGCCCGCCGGCGCCGCGGTCCTGGCCGGCTGCGATCCGGTCACCGGGACGCTGGCCCTGGCCGTCGACGGCGGCTGACCGGAGGAACCGGCGCCGCACCCGGCCAGCAGGACCGCGAGGACCAGCAGGACCGCGAGGATGAGCGCCGCCAGCGGCGCCCGCCGGGACAACTCCATTGCTGTCACACCGCCGTGTTCGCGTTCCCGTTCCGAGTGCAGCCGAGACTACTGCACCGGGATGGAGACGATCCCGGGTGTCCTGCGCCAGCAGGCGCGTTCCCGCCCGGTGAGTGGTCACCGGGCGGGAACGGCGCAGCAAGGTGCTACAGGGAGCGCGGCGTCATTTGAAGTGGAAGGCGAGCGCCTGTTCCGGCGCGGGGCCGAAGAAGCCGACCGCCCAGGCTTCGGTGGAAGAGATGGTGGCCACGCCGAGCAGGAAGTTGCCGGATCCGGTGTCCTTCTGGATGCTGGGCGCCTGGGTCCAGGTCTTGCCGTCCCAGCGCAAGGCCAGGGTGGTGGGCAGTGCTCCGTGGACGTGGGCCTGGCCGCTTCCCACCGCCACGGCACTGCCGGCCGAACTGGCGGCCACGCCGTCCAGGCGGTCGTCGTCAGCGGGGTTGGGGCTGGGCGTCTGGGTCCAGCTCGTGCCGTCCCAATGCAGTATCAGGTTCTGGTTATTGGTGCCGTCGGGGAAGAAGCCGACCGCCCAGGCATCGGTCGGGGAGGTGGCGTCCACGCTGGTGAGCTGAGTCTGGCCAACTGGTCCGGGGCTGGGGCTTGACACCTGCTTCCAGCTCCTGCCGTCCCAGTGCAGGGTCAGGGTCAGCACCGTGACGCTCTGGCCCTGAATGATGTAGTCCCCTACCGCCCAGGCGTCGGTGGCGGAGGTGGCCGTCACGCCGGTCAGCTCGCTGCCGGCCGGACCGGGACTGGGGCTGGGCGTCTGGGTCCAGCTGGTGCCGTCCCAGTGCAGGATCAGGGTCTGATCTCCGCTGGCGCTGGAGTAGTGGCCCACGGCCCAGGCGTCGTTCGCGGACACCGCGCGAACCCCGGTGAGCTGGGTGAAATTGCCGGGGTTGGGGCTGGGTGACTGGAGCCACCTGGTGCCGTCCCAGTGCAGGATCAGGCCCTTGACGGTGGAGCCGCCGGGGTTGGAGTAAGAACCCACGGCCCAGATGTCGGTCGGGGAGGTGCCGCGGATGCTGGTGAGGAAGTTGAAGCCGCCGCCCGGGTCGGGGCTAGGCACGACGGTCCAGGACGAGCCGCCGGTCCAGTGCTCGATGAGGGTGCCGTTGCCGCCGACGCCCGCCGCCCAGACGTTGCACGCGGACAGCATGGTCACGGCGCTGAGATGGCCGAGGCCGCCCGGGTTGGCCGGCTGCCCGCCGGTCCAGGCCTGGCAGGCCGGGCCGGTGGCCGCGGTCGCCGCGCCGGACCCGAGCCCGGTGAGCACGCCCCCCAGCAGCAGCGGGGGCGCGAGCACCCGCAGAAAACGTCCGGTATGCCGTCGTGTGCGCATCGGCAGTACTCCTTCTGCAGTCTCGGCACAGTGCCCCCGTTGGGCGGCGCCGAAAGGAATGACTACATCCGGTAACGACTGTGCCAGCCAGGCCTGAAACGCCGCTGAAACGGCGTTGAAACCGGATCGGCTGGCCGCCGCGGCGCAGGAATGTCAGTACCCCGTGGTTAGCTGAGATGTTCGTGGCCAGCCCAGCCGGGCGGCACGCAAAGCGATATATCTTGATCAGGGGCGAGCATCACCGGCCGGGCCACGCGGCGGGTGGTTCCGCAGGGAGTCTCATGACACGTACCGGCACCGATGCGCTCGACGGGTTCTCGCCCGCGACCCGGGCGTGGTTCGAGGGGGCGTTCGCCGAGCCGACGCAGGCTCAGATCGGGGCGTGGCAGGCCATCGGCAAGGGCGAGGACACGCTGGTCGTCGCGCCGACCGGTTCGGGCAAGACGCTGGCCGCGTTCTTGTGGGCGATCGACAAGCTGGCGGCGCTGCCGCCGCCCGCAGACCCGAAGCGGCGCACCCGGGTGCTCTACGTCTCCCCGCTCAAGGCGCTGGCCGTGGACATCGAGCGGAACCTGCGCGCCCCGCTGACCGGGATCAGGCACGCCGCGCAGCGCCTCGGCCTGGACGAGCCGGACATCAAGGTGGCGGTGCGCACCGGCGACACGGCCGCTGAGGAGCGCAGGAAGCTGGCCGCCAAGCCGCCGGACATCCTCATCACCACCCCGGAATCGCTCTTCCTGCTGCTCACCTCGCAGGCCCGGGAGACCCTGCGCGGGGTCGAGACGGTCATCGTGGACGAGGTGCACGCGGTCGCGGGCACCAAGCGCGGCGCCCACCTGGCCCTTTCGCTAGAGCGCCTGGACGCCCTCCGCCCAGGGCCAGGGGGGTATGGGGGGGCGGGTAGCCCCCCCATGAGCGGGGGGGGTCTTGGGGGGGTCGTCCCCCCCGGGCCAGCACAGCGGGTGGGGCTGTCCGCGACCGTGCGGCCGGTGGACGAGGTGGCCACCTTCCTCGGCGGCAGCCGGCCGGTCACCGCGGTCCAGCCGCCCAGCCCCAAGCGCATCGAGCTGCAGGTCGTCGTCCCGGTCGAAGACATGACCGAGCTGGACATCACGCCGGGGCGCGGCGGCGGCGGAGAGGAGGACGGCGCAGCGCCGAGGCGCTCGATCTGGCCGCACGTCGAGGAGCGGGTGCTCGACCTGATCGAGCAGCACAAGTCCACGATCGTGTTCGCGAACTCGCGGCGGCTGGCCGAGCGGCTGTGCGGCAGGCTGAACGAGTTGGCGGCGGAGCGGGCCGAGGCGGCCGGGGAGGCCAACAAGGCTCAGGCCAACGGGGGCACCCGGCCCCCGGCCGAGATCATGGCGCAGGCCGGCGCGTCGGCCGGCGCGCCCGCGGAAGTCGCCCGGGCGCACCACGGCTCGGTGTCGCGGCAGGAGCGGGCGGAGATCGAGGAGGCGCTCAAGGCGGGCCGGCTGCCCGCGGTGGTGGCCACGTCCAGCCTGGAACTCGGCATCGACATGGGCGCGGTGGACCTGGTCGTCCAGGTCGAGG
>WNGL01007127.1_pt1 | contig 15373 bp, 19 predicted proteins | sample 5400591 | NCBI WGS metagenome assembly WNGL01 (sample SAMN13153377, study PRJNA577476) | soil metagenome | isolation source: 80 cm soil or saprolite under Garry oak tree replicate 1 | place: USA:California | collected 2016-06-15
TGCTCCGCGCCGTCCTCGGCCTCGACGCCACCACCGCAGGACACATCCTGGGCAAACGCGCCGGAGCCATCCGCACCGCCGCCCACCGCGGCCTCAAAACCCTGCACAAGAACATGGCCCGAGCCAAGGAGGCGCCGCCCGCGGGCGTGACCAAACCCGCACGAGTGACACAAACGAGGGGCTTGACGCTGAAGGACGTGAGATGAACACACGCCATTCCCGCAGGATCAGCCGGAAAACCGCCCGAGCAGCTACTCGACGGCGCGGCCGGACGTGGCCAGGGCACCCCAGCGACCGGCGCTGCCGGCCAGGTCGTCAGCGTGCTCGCCGCCGCGACGGCGCCAGGTCACGACGACGAGCTGGCCGACGAGCAGATGGCGGTGGCCGCGTTCGAAGCGAATCATCTCGCATCCGTCGCGAATTTCCGGAGAGAGCAGATGATCAAGTCCCCGCTCGCCAAGATACTTTCCGTCAAGATCCTCGCCTCCATGCTGGTCGTCGGCGCGTCCGGAGGCGTCGCGCTGGCGGCCAGCACCGGCACGTTCTCCGGCTCCGGCCCGGGCTCGGAGCCTGCCCACGGCGGGAGCAGCGTCACCGCGCCGGTCACGCCGGCGGGCGGCTTCATCCCGTCGTCCGCGCCGGACTCCGGGTCCGCGTCCGACCCGGCGGCCCCGGGCGGCGACGGCCAGCAGGACCCGGCCTCCTCGTCGGCCTCGGACGGCTCGTCACCGGCCAGCATCCCGCAGACCGCGGCCGGGCTGTGCACCGCCCTGGCCAGCGACGCGGCGGGCACTACCGGGTCGCTGACCAAGGCCGCCCAGACGCAGGCCCTGGCCGGGGGCTCCGTGTCCGGGACGCTGCGGAGCCCCGAGTTCTCCTCGCTGGTCAGCACCGCGCAGTCGGCCGCCAACGTGCCCGACTACTGCGCGCTCCTGCTCAGCCTGCCGCAGCTTCCCCAGCCCGCCCAGCTGGCCCAGCTGCCGGTGAGCCTGCTGTCCCAGCTGCTGACCCAGGTGCCGACCGCGACGCTGGCCCAGCAGCTCACCTCGCTGCCCAGCTCCACCCTGTCCGCGCTGCTCGCCGAGCTGCCGGTCTCGGCCGTGAGCCAGATCCTGACCTCGCTGCCCAGTTCGGCGGTGTCGCAGATCCTCACCGCGCTGCCGACCTCCACGCTGAACCAGGTGCTGACCGAGCTGCCGGACACGGTCCAGACGCAGATCCTGAACGAGCTGCCCACCTCGGTGGTCTCCCAGCTGCTCGGCCGGCTGCCGAACTCGGTGGTCTCCGGCCTGTCCGGCCTGTCCGGACTGTCCAGCTCGGTGCAGTCGCTGCTTCCGGGGCTGTAGCGCCGCCAGGAGGTAATAGCCGCCCGCCGGGCGGGACGATGCTGCAGGGGCATCGTCCCGCCCGTTTTGCTGGCCGGGAATTTTGTGGTGAGAGCGACAAAAAGTGCCCCTGTGGCGCTGAGCCAGGTATGACGACATGCCGGATCCCGCAATCTGGCGGCGTCCCGGGCGCGACCGCCCGTTCCGCCGATCAGTACCGGATCGACTCACCCGCCGCCCGCGGCACCCGCACCCAGCTGCCCCCGATGCCCGCCCGGCCGCGCTGGCGCGTGCCCGCCGCCCGGCGGCCCCAGTCACAGGCACAGGCACAGTCACAGGCACTGCCACCCGACTTCGGGACCTTGGTGCGGGTCCGCGACGGCCTGAAGAGGCTGTAGCCGGATGGGCCTGCGGGCGGACGTGGCGGACTATGCCGGGCCGACGGCGCATGCCGGGGTGGGTGCGGTAGCGGTAGCGGGAGCGGTAGCGGATGCGAGAGCGGCGGCGGGTGCCGGGCCAGTGACGGAAGCGGCGCCGGACCTGGCTGACGCGGTGGGGCGGGCGCAGCAGGGGGACGCGGAGGCATTCCGGCTGCTGTACCGCGACATCCAGCCCCGGCTGCTGCGCTACCTGCACGCCCTGGCCGGCCAGGACGCCGAGGACATCGCCTCCGAAACCTGGCTCCAGGTCACCCGCGACCTGCCCGGCTTCACCGGCAGCTACGACGGGTTCCGCGGCTGGGTCGCCACCATCGCCCGGCACCGCGCCCTGGACCACCTGCGCCGCACCACCCGCCGGCCCCCCGCCCTGGCCCTGCCCGCCGAGGACCTCGCCGTCCGGCCCGCCGCCGCCGACACCGCCCAGACCGCCCTGGACGCCGTCGCCACCGGAAACGCCGTCGCCCTGATCGCCACCCTGCCCCCGGACCAGGCCGAAGCCGTCCTGCTCCGCGCCGTCCTCGGCCTCGACGCCACCACCGCAGGACACATCCTGGGCAAACGCGCCGGAGCCATCCGCACCGCCGCCCACCGCGGCCTCAAAACCCTGCACAAGCGACGACGACCCCGGCGTCACAGGTGATAGGCGTACTCGCGGAATTCCCAGTCGGTGACGTAGCGCTCGAAGCGCTCGATCTCGTTGCGCTTGTAGGCCAGGAACCCGCACCATGGCGCTGCGATTATCCAGGCCCCAGTCGATCAGCCACGGCGCCAGCGTGTCGGGGCCGAACCGCTTGTAGGAGTTGACCGTGGGATTGAGCAGCGCGCTCAGCGCCCGCGCGTGCGCGAGCACCCCGCCGATCGCGTGCCGGCCCGCCGCGGACAGGCCGTCGGGTCCGCCGGATCGCCGAACACGTTCCGCTCGGTCTCGTCGTTCACCGAGACGTGCACGTGGAACCCTGACCCGCCCTCGTCGTTGAACGGCTTGGCCATGAACGTGGCCATCAGGTCGCGCTGCCGGGCGATCTCCTGCACCGCGAACTTGAGCCGGAACGACCGGTCGGCCGCGTCGACCAGACCGGAATGCGCCAGGTTGATCTCGAACTGGCCGGGCGAGAACTCGTGGTTGGCCGCGGTCACCTGCAGCCCGGCGTCGCGTAGCTGCCTGAGCATGTGCAGCAGCAGGCCCTGCGGGTCGCCCTTGCGGCCGACCACGTAGACGTTGCCCGGGTCGTCGGCGTAGCGCCGCCAGCAGCCGTCCGGCGCCTGCTGGCACAGGTAGAACTCGAGCTCGGGACCGCAGGCCAGCTCATAGCCGAGAGCCGAGAGCCGGTCCGCCACCCGCCGGACCACGGTGCGCGGCGCCTCGGCCGCGGGCGCGCCGTCCGGCGCGAACGCCTCGCCGATGCACCAGGCCGCGTGCGGCTCCCAGGGCAGCGCGGGTGCACGTCGAGCAGCACGTCGCGGCCGCGGTCCACGCCGATCAGGTCCGGGTAGGACGGTGGTGACGCTGGCCGGGCAGGCCCCGGCGGCCTCCGGCCAGGAGCTGAGGCCCGGTGCCCGCCTTTCCGGCCGTACCATCGACCCATGCCCCGCCGCTTCGCGATTGGTAGCGCCCAGGACCTGGTCCAGGCCGAGCGCGACATCCGGGCGCGCGTCGGCGACTCCGAGCTCGACTTCGCCGCGATGGCGGCGATCTCGAACATCTACCGCGCGGCCAACGCGATCCGCAACCACATGGAGCAGAAGGTGCTCGCCGAGGAGGACCTGTCCTGGGCCGCGTTCACCGTGCTGTTCGTGCTGTGGATCTGGGGCGACCAGCAGACCAGGCACCTGGCGGCCGAGGCCGGGGTGACCAAGGGCACGCTGACCGGGGTGCTGAAGACGCTGGAAAAGCGCGGCCTGGCCCGCCGCCGCGGCCACGAGGCGGACGGCCGGCTGGTGCTGGTGTCCCTGGAACCCAAGGGCCAGGACGTCATCGAGCGCCTGTTCCCCGCGTTCAACCGGGGCGAGGCCCAGGTCAGCACCGGCCTCACCGGTCGCGAGAAGGACCAGCTCGCCTCCCTGCTCCGGACGATCATCCGGACGGTGGAGGAAGAAGACTAGGCAAGCAGTCAAATCGCGCTCAGTGTCCCACCTCCAGACACACGCTGATCACTGGTCTGCCTGGAAGTGCGACACGGCGGCCTCGTCCCATTCCAGGCCGTTGCCGGGGACGGCGGGCAGGTGCAGGTGGCCGTCCCGGACCTCGAAGGGGCGGGCCAGCACGGGATGGGCCCAGTCCTGCCATTCGAGCCACTGCCCGGTCGGGGTGACCCGGAGCAGGTGCCCGGAGACCTCGGGATACAGGTGCGAGGACATCGGCAGGCCGGTCACGTCGGCGATCGCGGCCGCCCGCAGCCACCCGGTCACCCCGCCGATCCGCATCAGGTCCGGCATCACCAGGTCGCAGGCCCGGGCGCGGATGGCCTCGTACATGGCCAGCGGGCCGTAGAAGTTCTCCCCGAGCATGACCGGGGTGGCCAGGTCCGCGGCCAGCCTTGTGTGGCCGTCCAGGTCGTCGTAGCGCAGCGGCTCCTCGATCCAGCTCAGGCCCTCCGCGTCCAGCGCCCGGCAGCGCGCCAGCGCCTCGCCCAGGCTGAGGCCCTGGTTGTAGTCCGCGACCAGCGTCACGTCGTCGCCCACCGCGGTCCTGACCCGGCGGACGGCGGCGAGATCATCGGCCGTTCGGTCCCTGCCGACCCGGACCTTCAGCGCGGTGAACCCGCCCTCGGCGAGCAGTTCCAGCGCTTCGGCGGCCACCCGCTCCGGCGGGATGAGGCCCAGCCCGTTGCTGTTGTACGCGGGGACCGGGGCCAGCGTCCCGCCCAGCAGCACGGCCAGCGGCAGCCCGGCCGCCTGGGCCAGCGCGTCCCACAGCGCGATGTCGAGCCCGGCCACCGCGGCCAGCGCCAGCCCCTGGTATCCGGCCAGGCCGAGCCAGCCGCGGGCACTGGCGTACGCGGCGGCGGGCGAGACCGGCTGGCCGCGCAGCGCGGTACCCATGTCCTCGAGCACCGTCCGCAGGGCCCTGGCGGCGCGGCTCAGGTAGGGCGCCAGGTAGCCGCGCCCGGTGAGACCCTGCTCGGTGGTCACGTCGATGAGCAGCAGCGGCCACCGGGAGAAGTCCCCCACCTTGGTCGCCAGCGGCCGCCGCAGCGGCACCACCACCGATCGCACCGTCACGTCCCGCACAGTCAGTTCGGTCACGTCAGCCTCCCGAAGACCACGTCTAGCTCGTGAAACCCGGCGCCGGCGTCTCAGTTGGCGTCATGATGTACGGTGCGCGTGGGGGAGGTGAGGAGGCGTGCCGGTGGCGGACACACCAGTTTCTCGCGGGCTGTGCGGCTTCGACGCCCGGGTGGCTCACCCGGCCCGGGTCTACGACTACTGGCTCGGCGGGAAGGATAACTTCGAGGCCGACCGGATCGCCGGCGAGGAGACCATCGCCGCCTACCCCGCCATCCGGGCTTCCGCCCGGGCCAACCGGGCCTTCCTCGCCCGCACCGTGAGCTACCTGGCCGCCGGCGCGGGCATCCGGCAGTTCCTCGACCTCGGCACCGGGCTGCCCACGGCCAGCAACACCCACGAGGTGGCACAGTCCGTCGCGCCGGAGAGCCGCGTCGTCTACGTCGACAACGACCCGCTGGTGCTGTCGCACGCCCGCGCGCTGCTGACCAGCAGCCCGGAGGGCGTCACCGCGTACCTCGACGCCGACCTGCGGGACACGGACCAGATCCTCGAGCAGGCGGCCCGCACCCTGGACTTCGGCCGGCCGGTCGCCATCATGCTCCTGGCCATCCTGCACTACATCCCCGACCTGGACGAGGCGCGCCGGATCGTGGCCCGCCTGGTCGACGCCGTCCCGTCCGGCAGCTACCTGACCATCTCCCACGCGGCCAGCGACATCTCGCCCGAGGCGATGGCCGAGATGATCAGGCGGATGAACGAGCACCTGGCCGAGGGCAACCACGTGGGGCGCACCCGCGAGGCGGTCGCCAGCTTCTTCGACGGCCTGGACCTGCTCGACCCGGGCGTGGTGAAGGTCACCGAGTGGCGCCCGAAGTCGGCGGTCGAGGCCGAGAGCCCGACCAGCCTGTGGGGCGGCGTCGCCCGCAAGCCGTAGCGCACGCGAAAACAAGTTGAACGACGTCGTGCTGTGACGGCATGGTGGCGTCATCCCCAACCAATGGGGGACGGTACTGACGGGGCAGGTGGGACCGAAGCGCAGCCCGGGGTTTTACGCGTTTCTGCGAGGCGTTTCCGCGGAAACGTCCGCGCCGGTCTCGTCGCCCGTCCATCCGGGGGGTTCCCGTTCGTCGTCTTGATGACCGGCCAGACGGGCGAGGACGTAAGGACGTGATGACGATGATGATGTACGACATGAGCCGGCAGTACCACGCGGAGCGGACCATGAGCGCGGCCGAGCGGCGGCGGGCCGACGAGCAGCTCGGCCGGATGGCCGCCCGCGTGTCGCGGTTCTGGCGGCGGGCCACCCGCCCGGCCAGGAAGCCGTACGGCGTCCCCGGGTATGCCCGGTGACACAATCGGCGGGTGACGGAAACCACCGAGGCGATGCTGGCCCGGGTGCGGGCCAGCTTCGACCGCCAGGAGATGATGAGCACGCTCGGCGTCAAGGTGACCTCGGTCGAGCCGGGCAAGGTCGAGATGTCGCTGCCTCATGACGACCGGTTCACCCAGCAGCACGGGTTCCTGCACGCCGGCGCGGTGGCCTCGGTGCTCGACACCGCGTGCGGGTTTGCGGCGTTCAGCATGATGCCGCCGGACGCCGCCGTGCTGACCGCGAGCTACACGATCAACCTGCTCGCGCCCGCGGCCGGGGAGCGGTTCACGATCACCGGCGAGGTAGTGCGGGCGGGCCGCACCCTGGTCGTCTGCCGCGGCGAGGCGTTCGCCGACGGTGACAAGCGCCCGTTCGCGGTCATGCAGGCCACCATGACCGCCGTGTTCGGCCGTCCCGGCCTCAATGGCTGATGACGATGCCTCCGTTGCGTTAAATGAGGTTTCTGATGTGTTCTGCCGGAATGCCAGGACCGGATCCTTCATCTGGGCCATTGACCTGGCTGGCCTGTACCGGAAACGGGCTTTCGTCACTCTCGCCACGCCAGTACCGGACCCGTACATCATGAATGGCGCACCATGCTGCTGCAACGAAATGCCGTTCAGCTTATGTTGATCATGACGATCGGTCCGCTGCCGGACGCACTGGAACCGGGCTTTCACTGCGTTACTACGCACTGGATCCGGGGTTCCATGGCGCTTCGCCGGCCGGGCGCATTGGGGCGGGGGTGTCCGCCGGGGCGCGGGGGTTAGTGTTGGCGGAGGGCGTTGATGAGCTGGGCCTTGGTCATGGTGGAGCGGCCCTTGACGCCGAGCTCGCGGGCGCGCTTGACCAGGTCCTCCTTGGACCAGTCGGCGTAGGACGGGCTCTTCCCGCCCTTGCGGCCCACCTGCTTGCGCGAGCTCCCCGCGACCGCGTTGGCGATCCGGGCCGACTTCTCCTCGCTGTTCCCCTCGCGGCGCAGTGCCTGGTAGGTCTTCTCGTCCTTGATCTGGGCCCTGGGCATGGCGGCCCTCCCTTCCGTCAGCCCCCCTTCCGTCAGCCCTGCCCTACCCCGTCCTGAGCAGGCAAACGTCCGAGTTCCGCGGGGCCGAACGCGGCCAGCTGCTCGTCCAGGCCGCGGGCCCGGGCCGAGCCGAGATAGGCCGGCTGGGACAGTCCGGCCCGGAGCACGGACAGCCGCTGGCCCTGGACCGCCGTGCGCTCGCCCGGCGGCAGGGCCAGCACGGGCTCCAGGGCCGCGATCGCGGCGTCCAGCGCACCCGCCCGCAGCCGGGCGATGGCCAGGTCGGTGTGCGCGAGCATCCGGCACCGGCGGCTGTGCTGCTCGCCCGGGCCCGGGCCGGCCGCGTACATGCTGGTGGCAACCTCCAGTTCGGCGGCGGCGGCCTTGACCGCGCCCGCCTCGGCCAGGACGAAGCCCGCGTAGTAGGACTGGGTCGCCCGGGAAAAGCCGAACTCGCCGCCGATCTCGAGCAACTCGTCGTGGTGCTCGCGGTCCCGGGCGTCGCGGGCGACCGCGATGGCCTGGCGCGCGCGGGCGGCGTCACCGCGGCGGGCCGCGGCCAGCCCGCCGAGCAGGTGCAGCTGCGCCGCGCCCTGGCCGTCGGCGATGAAGCCGAGCCCGCTGCGGGCCAGGTCGGCGCACTCCTGCGGGTGCCCGCTCCAGTAAGCGGCGTAAGCCGCGCACAGCCGCAGCCGGGCCATCAGCGGGCGGTGGTCGATGCCCGTGGCGTAGGCCCAGCCGGCCCGGGTCAGCTCGCTGGCCGCCTGCGGGTAGCCGAGGTTGACGGCGGCCGCGGCCATTAACGCGGACAGGCAGCCCGCTAGCAGGTAGAGCTCGGCGGCGTCGCGCGGCCACTGCCGGCGGCCGAGCGCCTCGGTAATCCGGTTCCTGACCCGGCGCATCTCAGTGAACAGGCCGAACGTCTCACCGGTCAGGTACTGGACGGCCAAGCTAGCAGCGTCGGCGCGGAACTGCTCCAGGGTGGCCTCGCCGATGCCGCGCTGCTCCACGCCCTCGGCGTGCGCGCTGCCTTCGTGCGCGGCCATCAGCACCTCTCGCCTGATCGCGGACCCTCCCCTTTCGGGAGGCGTCCCACCGTAGGCAGAGGCGGCGGGGACCGCCGGGCCAGCGTCGACCATGCCCGGCGGCAACGCGGTGCCGAACTGGCTGAACGGGATGCCGAACGCGCTGCAGTACAGCAGCTTGTAGCGCTCGGCTGGGGTTACCGCGCCGCGCTCCCAGCGGTAGATGTTGTGGCTGATGTTGTCGGTGCCGGGCAGCGACGTGTCGCCCCGGGCCCGGGCCGCCCTGATGAGCTGGCGAGCCAGTTCGGTTCTCGTCCAGCCGCGATCCTCGCGCTGCCGGCGCAGCCAGGCAGCGAGTTCGGATGACATAGGCCGTTATGGTAACGGCCGGGAGTCCCGCCGGGACACGCTGTGTCCGGCGATGTCGCGGAGTGTCTAGCTGTCCCGGATGGCCAGCGCGGTGGCGACCAGCCGGTCCGCCCGGGCCCGCGCGGCCGGCTCCTCCCGGATCGTGTCGGCCAGGAACTGGTCGGCGTCGATCCCGAGCTGCCTGGTCTCGGTGTCGGTATGCGCGTCCAGCCAGCGCTTGAGCTGCGGCCCGTCGACCTCGGGGTGGAACTGGACGGCCAGGTGACGGCCGATCCTGAACGCCTGCACGGCCGCGTCGTTGCGGGCCAGCACCACGGCGCCGGCGGGCAGCAGGCAGCTGTCGTTGTGGAACTCCAGCCAGGGGCCGGCCGGGACCGCGTCCTCGTCGGCCGACTCGACCGTGAACCAGCCGACCTCCTTGCCCGCCATGGCCTCGACCCGGCCGCCCAGCGCGGCGCACAGCGCCTGCGCGCCGAAGCAGATGCCGAGCACCGGCAGGCCGGCCGCGTCGGCCGCGCGCAGCCAGGCCAGCTCCTCGGCGATCCAGGGATCCGGGTCGTTGACCGAGCTGACCGCGCCCATCACGATCACGTGGTCCACGCCGTCCAGCGCGGGCAGCGAGCCCTCATCGGGGAAGAGGTGCACGGCCAGCGAGGCACCGCGCGCCTCGAACGCCTCGGCGATGAAGCCGGCCGAATCAATGTCGTGGTGCCTGATAACGACCACTCGCATCATGATCAGCCTCCGCGGGCCGTTGCAGGCCTGCTCGTTTGGTGCCAAACTATCTGATTATGCTCGCTGCTGTCGATCTAACCGATCTTGACATGTGGGCCCGCGCAGTGCCATACGGGGAGTTCGGACGGCTGCGGCGGGAGGCACCCGTCGCGTGGTCTGCGGACGAGGGCTCCGGCTTCTGGTCGGTGAGCGGGTACGCGGACATCGTCGCGGCCTGCCGCGACGTGGCCACGTTCTCCTCCTCCCGCGGGGTCTCCTTCGAGGATCCGACCGACGAGGACATGGCCGCCCGGCGCACGATCATCGACACCGACCCGCCCGAGCACACCAAGCTGCGCAAGGTCGTGGCGAGCACGTTCTCGCAGCGGGCCGTCGCGGTCTACGCAGTTCATCACCGGGCTGACCGAGGAGGTGCTCGGCAGACTGCCGGCGCCCGGCGAGGCCTTCGACTTCGTCGACGCGGTGGCCAAGGAGGTCCCGATCCGGGTGCTCGCGCAGGTCATGGGCCTGCCAGCGGCCGACCTCGACCTGTTCATCGACCTCGGCGACCGGCTGATCGCCAACACCGACCCGGACATCACCGACGTGGTCCGGGGCCGGGACGACACCGACGCCTACGCCGGTTCCCGTTCCGCAGCCCGTACGGCAAGCGGCTGTGGGACCTGGGCCGCGTGGTGGTCACCGACAAGCTGCGTGAGCCCGGCGACGACCTGCTGTCGAAGCTGCTGCGCGCCGAGGTGGACGGGGACCGGCTCAGCGAGACCGACCTGGTCCTGTTCGCGATTGAGGCCGAACGGGCCGGGCTGGACGCGGTCATGGTCAGCGAGCACATCGTGCTCGGCCCGCCGGCGGACGCTGCCGGGTCGCTGTACGACCACGTGACCCGCGGGCTCGGCGGGCAGCGAGCTGAGCGACCTGACCAAGAGCACCGCGTAACGGTGTTGGGGTGAGGGGTGGGACCTGGGGCGGGTGGGTTAGGAGGGGGTGTAGCCGGCCGCGGTGAGCATGTGGCGGAGGTCGACGACCATCTGGGCGTCGACGTCCTTGCCGACCGGATGGTCGAAGATCTGGCGCTCGGCGCCAACCGTGATGGTGACCTTGCCGCCGTGGACGGTGACCGTGCCGATCGCGTCGAACAGCGAGGTCACCGCGTGCCATTCGATGTTGTGGCTCACGGGGTGCTCGAAGATCTGGCGCAGCGTGTTCCGGTGATGGTTGTCGAGGTGCGGTGACTCCGGCGAGGATGACATCGTGCTCCCTTCCGGTTCGACCCTACCCGGGCACGTGCTGGTCGTGGGGGTGGACGGGGTGCGGTTCGACTTCCTGGGGCCGGACAGCGCGCCGTCCGTCTGGGCGCTCGGGCAGGCCGGCTTCCTGGCTCAGGTTCCGGTGGACGAGGCCACGCCGACCTGGTCCGGGCCGTGCTGGGCGACGATCGCGACCGGCACCGGGGTAGCCGGACACGGCATCACCGGCAACGACCTAACCGGCCACCGGCTGGCCGAGCACCCCGACTTCGTGACCCGGGCCACCCGGGCCGGGCTGCCTACGCTGCTCGCGGTCAGCGGGTGGCCGCCGCTGGCCCTGGCCGCGGACGGCGGCCCGCTGTTCGCCGAGGCCAGCACGCGCGAGTTCACCGCCGTGCCGCGGACCGGCCTGGCCTGGGACGCCGCCCGGGAAGCCAGCCAGGAGGACGGCCTGGCCGCCTGGGACGCCGCCGACGAGGCCATCAGCGCGCGCGCCGCGGCGATCCTGGCCGGGCAGGCTCCCCGGGTCTCGTTCGTCTACCTCGGCGCCGTCGACTTCGCCGGCCACGCCACCGGCTCGGGAGCCACCTACCGGGCGGCCCTGCTGGCCGCTGATCAGCGGGTCGGGCGGCTGGTGGCGGCGGTGCGCTCCCGGCCGTCCGGTCCGGAGGAGGACTGGACGATCGTGGTGGTCACCGACCACGGGCACCTGGACGAGGGCGGGCACGGCGGGCGCGAACCCGAGGTCACGACCGCGTGGGCGGCCGCAGCCGGACCTGGGATCCGGCCGGGCGCTCCGCCGCTGGTCGCGCGGCAGGAGGAGGTGGCGCCGCTGGTTCTGGCCGCAGCAGGCTGCCCAGAGCATCGAGGGTGAGCGCGCAGGCCAGGACGACGCCGACACCGACCGCGGCACCGCCCACGGCGTCGCTGAACGTGTGCGCGCCGATGGCCACCATGGCGGCCGCGACGGCCGTTGCCATCAGGACCGCAAGGAGCACGAGCAGCAGCCGCAGGCCGGCCGGCATCCGGAGCGGCGGGTTGGCGAGCAGCACGGCGAAGCTGGCCGCCAGCGCGAAACTGCTGGTGGCGTGCCCGCTGGGGAAGGCCGCCCCGATGGCCTCGCCGACGGTCGGCTTGAGCACGTAGTCGGTAAGGCCGATCGCGATGGGCACGGCCAGGGCCGTCAGCACGGCTCCCCGCCACCGGCGGGTAAACGCGCACGCCAGCAGCAGCGCGAACGTCATGACCGTCACCGCTTTCAGCTCGCCGAGGTGAGGCAGCCAGTCCAGCAGCACGGGAAACCGGCCCTGCTGCGCCTGGAACCGCGGGTCGAACGTCGCGTCGAGCCAGCCCGGCAGCCGGTACCCGGCGAAACGTACCCCGGTCACCGCGATCGCCGCCACGCAGGCCGCCAGCAGCACCATGGCTGGACGGCGAAGCGATCCGGGCACGAGCGGCATCAACTCATGGTATGCGGGGCGGACAGGGGGATGAACCGCCTGGCCTTGCTGGTCATGGGGTCGCGGTCCAGCGCGCCGACCCGGCAGAAGCCGACCTGCGGAGAGGTCACGCCCGCCTGGCGCAGGCTCCGGGTGACCGCGGCGACTATCGCGGACGGGTCGAAGTCGCCGTCGATCACCGCGGCGATGTCGGCACCCCGTTCGGTCTGCCGGATCTGGAATTCCCGCACCGCCGGGGCGTGCAGCAGCGGGGCACCGATGACGAACGGGTGCACGCTGGACCCGGCGTACCGGAACAGGTCGTCGGACCGCCCCTCCACGCCGGCGCGCAGCGCGCCGCCTTCGCTCGTCCCGGCCGGCGTGAAGCGGTCGGTCAGCTCGTACCTGATCATCGGCTGGGTCAGGTTGTGCAAGTTCGTGACCAGCACCTTGGACGAGGCCACGCCGTCCGGGACGGGCTGCCCGTCGTCGTCGGCGCACTCCGCGAGACAGGTGTCGCCGGCGAAGGTGAGCACCGTGCCGCCCGGCTCGCTGTGGCCGACCAGGCCCTCGGTGGAGGCGAACGTGTCGATCACCGGCACGCCGAAGGCCTCGGTGACGGCGATCCGTTCGGGCATGCTGATGGCCTCCGCAAACGAGGCGACCGAGCGCAGGTTCAGCCTCAGGCGGCCGTCCCGCTGCTCCCGGGCCAGCTCGGCCAGCTTGGCCGCGTAGGCGAGCAGGTTCGGCGGCTGGGCGGCGTTCAGCCGCCGGACGATCTCGGCGACCGGCAGGCTGGCCGGCGCGGACACCAGGCGGACCGGCGGCCGGGTCGCGGTCACGCAGCCCAGGCCGCTGGAATGAACCGGCGATCCCGCGCCGACCATCCCGATGACCAGGCCCTCCGGCGGCAGACCCCCTGCGGCCGCCACGGTGGCCGCCATGGCCCGGCGGGTGACCGAGGCAACGAACTCGGCGTACTCGTCCACGGCCTGGACGAACAGGCCGCGCTGTCCGGAGCTGCCGCCCGACACCAGGACCACGTACTCGCCGAACAGCAGAGACGGATCAGTGACCGACCTGGCCAGGTGCCGCTCCACCAGGTCCCGGGTTAGCCGCCGGTCGGTGGTGGCGGCGTCGAAGTTCTCCATCATGTCGGCCTTGGTCATCACCGGCAGCCGGGCCAGGTCGGCGAGCTCGAACCGGTCCGGGTCGACGCCGCGGAGCCGTCCGGCATGGAAGGACGAGCCCGCGATGGCGCGGGCCAGCAGCGCCCGCAGCCGGTCCCGCTGCCACGCGGCGAGCCGCCCGGCGTCCCAGCCGAGGCGCGTGATGTGCTCGGGCATGCGGCTGCCGATGGCACCCGATACGCGGGTCCGCAGCAGCTCGACGTCGGTGATCGTGGCGCTGGTCATCTTTCCTCCTGGGCGGGCATCTGCTGCCCCGCGAAATAATCCGCCAGCCGGTGCAGGTCAAGGCCGTCAAGGGCGTGCGGGTCGGCGATCTGTTCCAGGGCGCGGCCGGTATCGATGGCGAGCCACAGCTCGGCCAGCTGCCGGGGCGGAAACGGGAGACCCCCGGCGTTCTCCTTGCTGATCTCGGCGAACATCTGCGCGACCCCGTCGCGTGTCCGTGCGTGCAAGGCCGCGTACCTGCGGTTGAGCTCGGGATCGCGCGCGGCGTGGAGCCGGAACTCGGTGACCAGCAGCCGCCAGCCCGGCGTGCCGCGCTCCTCCGCCTGGGCCTGTTCGAGCAACGCGGCGAAGTTCCCGGTGCCAGCCAGCTCCCCGGCCAGCTGCGCGTTCCGCGCGGCCCGCTCGGCGATCCGGCCCTCGAGCAGGGCCAGGAACATGTCGGCCTTGCTGGCGAAGCGCGAGTACACCGCGCCCTTGGAGAAACCCGCCTCGTCGGCGATCTGGTCCAGGGTCGCGGCGTAGTAGCCCCGCTCCAGGAACACCCGGCGGGCCGCGGCCAGCAGCAGGGCGCGGTTGCGATCGTTCTGTTCGGCGCGGGACAGACGAGGACTCATACCAGTGATATTTAAATACCATCGGTATCGATGTCAAGGGCTAGCCGGGAGAACTTGGAAGAGGCGGGACAGGAGTGGCGGGTCAGGCGCGGGGAGTGCGGCGGCTGGGGTGGGCGGGCGGCCGGGTCGTTCGGTGGCCAAAGGACGGTCAGGACCTGGGGGCCGTCGTCGGTGACGGCCACCGTGTGCTCGGCGTGCGCGGCCCGGCTGCCGTCGCCGCTGCGGATCGTCCAGCCGTCGCGGTCGATCCGGTACATGTCCCGGCCGCCGGCCAGGAACCAGGGCTCGATCGCGATGACCAGCCCGGGGACGAGCCTGCGGCCGCGGCCCGGGGCGCCCTCGTTGGGGACGGACGGGTCCTCGTGCATGGTCCGGCCGACGCCGTGACCGCCGAAGTCGGTGCAGATCCCGTAGCCTCCCGCGCGGCCGACCGCGCCGATGGCGGCGGAGATGTCACCGATCCTGGCGCCGGGAACGGCCGCGGCGATGCCCGCGCGCAGGGCGTCCCTGGTCACGTCGATCAGCCGCTTGTCGGCCGGCCGCGCGGTCCCGATGGTGAACGAGACCGCGGCGTCACCCGTCCAGCCGTCCAGCACGGCGCCGCAGTCCACGCTGAGCAGGTCGCCGTCGGCCAGCTTGTACCGGCCGGGGATGCCGTGCAGGGCGGCGTCGTTCACCGACGTGCAGATGGTCGCCGGGAACGGCACCGGGGCGAAGCCCGGCTGGTAGTTCAGGAACGGCGAGTAGGCGCCGTTCCTGGCCAGCACGTCGCGGGCGATCTCGTCCAGTTCGGCCGTGCGCATCCCGGCCTTGGCCTGGTCCTGGACGGCGGCCAGGATCTGCGCGACCACCCGCCCGGGGCCGCGCATCGCCTCGACCTCCGCGGGTGTCTTGATCTCGACCACCGACTCCGCCCTTTCCTCCGGGCATCTCCCGTTGCGGGATAACTATACCGGTATTACTATCACGGTATGGTCCGACCGCCACTGAGCCGCCTGGAACACGAGCGGGGGCAACGGCTCGGCATGCTGCTGCGCGAGGCGCGCGGGCCGCGCAGCATGGCCGAGATCGCCGCCGTCTCCGGCGTTCCCGCGGAAACGCTGCGCAAGATCGAGACCGGCCGCATCGCCACCCCCGCCT
>WNGL01014068.1_pt1 | contig 15371 bp, 15 predicted proteins | sample 5400591 | NCBI WGS metagenome assembly WNGL01 (sample SAMN13153377, study PRJNA577476) | soil metagenome | isolation source: 80 cm soil or saprolite under Garry oak tree replicate 1 | place: USA:California | collected 2016-06-15
TGCGATCAGATGTAGGGTGGGCAAAGGCGCCTGAGCGCCGTGCCCACGGGTTATTTGCCAGCAGCGCATTCCCGCGTGGGCTTCGTTGCGCTCAGCCCACCCTACGAATGCGCTCACTCAAAATCACTCCGCGACCTGCGCCGCCGCATGCTGACGGAATTTCGGCATGACTTGTTCCGCCAATAGCCGCATCGATTCGCGCTCCCAGGCGCCGTTCGGGCCGCTCCAATCAAGCCCGGTCATCAGCAATGTGCCGAACGGGCCGACCTCCTCGCGCAATGCGACGAGCTTGTCGAGAAGCGTCTTTGGCGAGCCGTAGATCACCGAACCTTCGGTGATGACTTCTACGGTGGCCGCCTCGTCCGTCATATCGGCGCGCGGCTTTAAGGATGTCAGCAGGCCGACCCGCGACAGCACCTCGCGCATATAGGTGTAGAAATAGCGGTTCGAGCCTTGTTCGCTGAACACGCGCTCGCGCGCTTCGGCTTCGCTCGGCGCCAGCATCACATTGCGCGCCACGCGCCAATTGTCGCCGCGCGCCGGCTTGCCCGCGGCGGCGCAGGCCTTGCTGTAAATCTGCCAGTGCGAGTTGAGCGCCTCGCGCGGCACATTGTTGGCCGAAATGATGCCCCAGCCGCGCTGCGCGGCGACGCGCGCGGTCGGCGAATTGCGGCTCGACACCGACATCGAAATCGGCGGCCCGCCGCCCCGAAACGGTTTCGGCATATAGCCGATGCCAAGCTCGTCAATGATCGCGTTCTTCAACTGCACGTTCCAGAACTCGCCTTTGAGATCGTAGGGCGGATCCTGCGCCCAGATGCGCTCGATCATGGCGATCGATTCCATTGTCTTGCGTTCGCGCATCTTGCGGTCGCCGTTGTCGAATAGCTCGAAATCCGAAAACAGTCCGCCGACGCCGATGCCGAGCATGAAACGGCCGCGGCTCATATGGTCGAACTGCGCCACCTCGGCCGCGACTTTGACGGGGTGATGATTGGGCAGGCAGATCACGGCGGTACCGAATGTCAGATTCTTGGTGCGTGGAATGAGGCTCGCCATGAACATCAGCGGCGAGGGAATGGGCTCGGTGGTCGCCGAGAAATGTTCGCCGAGCCATAATTCGTCAAAGCCGAGCCGGTCGGCATAGAGCGCTTTCTCCTCGTCCTCAGCGAGCGTTTCGGCGAGCAAGCGCCCGGGCGGGTGGACCGGCATCATGAACAGTCCGAGACGCATCACCGTTCTCTCGTCATTGCGGGCCGGACCCGTTGGCTCCTCGCAATGACGACTAAGTTATGATTCCAACGACGGCTTGACAACGCAGCGCCGACCGCGCGTATGGCTCCCGCATACGGAGGAAAAGCGACCATGAGCGCCATTGCCAGCAACAAAAATGCCAGCGAGAAAAAGCCCACCAATCGCGTTTATCGGGTTGCTGTCATCCCTGGTGACGGCATTGGCAAAGAAGTGGTGCCGGAGGGTGTGCGCGTGCTCGAAACCGCGGCCCAGAAGTTTGGTTTCGAATTGCGGCAGGATCATTTTGATTTCGCGTCATGCGATTACTACGAAAAGCACGGACGCATGATGCCGGAGGACTGGAAGGAGAAGATCGGCCGCCATGACGCGATCTTCTTCGGCGCGGTCGGCTGGCCGGCCAAGGTCCCCGATCACGTGTCGCTGTGGGGCTCGCTCATCCAATTCCGCCGCGAGTTCGATCAGTACGTCAATCTTCGCCCGGTCCGGCTGATGCCCGGCGTGGCGTCGCCGCTCGCCAATCGCAAACCCGGCGATATCGATTTCTGGGTGGTGCGCGAGAACACCGAAGGTGAGTATTCGGCGATCGGCGGCCGCATGTTCGCCGGCACCGAGCGCGAAGTCGTGGTGCAGGAAACGGTGATGTCGCGCATCGGCGTCGATCGCGTGCTCAAATTCGCCTTCGAGCTCGCGCGCAAGACGTCGAAGAAGCATCTCACCTCCGCCACCAAGTCGAACGGCATCGCCATCACCATGCCGTTCTGGGACGAGCGCGTCGAAGCCATGGCGCAACATTTCCCCGACATTACATGGGACAAGTACCACATCGATATTCTGTCCGCGCTGTTCGTGCTCAAGCCGGATCGCTTCAATGTGGTCGTCGCTTCCAACCTGTTCGGCGATATCCTCTCCGATCTCGGTCCGGCTTGCACCGGCACCATCGGCATCGCGCCGTCGGGCAACATCAATCCCGAGCGCAAATTTCCTTCGGTGTTCGAGCCGGTGCACGGCTCGGCGCCGGATATTGCCGGCCAAGGCATCGCCAATCCGATCGGCCAGATCTGGTCCGGCGCGATGATGCTCGAACATCTCGGCGAGCCCGACGCCGCCGGTGCCATCGTCAAAGCGATCGAGCGAGTGCTGGCCGAACCGAAGCTGCGCACCCGCGATCTCGCTGGTCCGGCGACGACGGCGGCTTGCGGCAAGGCGGTCGCGGCCGCGCTCGCTTAGAGCATGATCCGGAAAAGTGGAAACCGGTTTTCCGAAAAGATCATGCTCCATCAAAATGCTAACAGAACGCCAACCGATTCAATCTGAAGCGATCAGGCCCTACACGTCATGAGCTTGCGGATCTACGGCGTTGCCCGCACGCGCGCGTTCCGCACCTTGTGGATCGCCGAAGAGCTCGGGCTCGCTTACGAGCACGTGCCGGTCGAGATCGGCGATGCTGGGGCGCGCACGCCGGAATTCTTGGCGCTCAATCCGACGGCCGGTTGCCGGTCATTGCCGATGGTGATTTCGTGTTGTCGGAATCACTCGCGATCACGCTCTACCTCGCCAAGAAACATTCGTCCGGCAAGCTTTATCCCAGTTCGCTCGAAGGCGAGGCGCGCGCCTGGCAATGGAGCTTCTGGGCGGTGGCCGAAGTCGACCGCGGCGTCAATATCTGGTCACTGCATGCGGTGCGGCTGCCGCCTGACGAGTGTGATGCGGCGTTGCGCGACGAGGCGCTCAAGCTGCTCGCGGTGCCGTTCAAAGTGCTCGATGCGGCGCTGGCGCAGACTCCATATTTGCTCGGCCGCGAATTTACCGTGGCCGACCTTAATGTTGCCGCCGTCATCAGCCGCGCCGTTGCTATGGATCTCTCGGCCTGGCCGAACCTGAAAGCTTGGTTGACGCGCTGTCTCGATCGACCGGCGGCGCGCACGGCGCTCGCGCTGAAAACAGAATCCGACAACGAAACGCCGGTTGAGATCACCCGCCGCATCGCGCGGATCAATCGGCTATGAGCGGGACAATGAAAGTCCGCTCCGGTGCGTTCAATCCCGGCCAAGCGCTGAGCCAGGCGGTCGTTTTGCACCGGCAGGGCCAGCTTCGCGAGGCCGAGAAGATCTACGCGCGGGTTCTTAAAGCCGCGCCCGACAATTTCGATGCCCTCAATCTCCTCGGCGCGATCAAGCTGCAGCAAAGCCAATTCGGCGAAGCGCGGCGCCTGTTCAGTGCGGCGGTCAAAGCCAATCCAAGGGTCGCGATGGCCTGGTGCAATCTCGGCCAGGCCGAGTACGCGCTCAAGCGCCCAGCCGAGGCGCTGCAATGCTTCGACAAGGCGCTGGCGCTCGCGCCCGATGATGCCGACATTCTCTATCAGCACGCCAACGCGCTATTGAGCCTCGACCGGACGCGCGACGCTCTTGCCGAACTGCAAATCGTGATTGCCCGCAAGCCGCAGCATTTCGAGGCCCGCCTTAACAACGGGCTTGCGCAAGCCAAGCTCGGATTTACGGAAGGCGCGCTCGCCGACTTCGAGGCGGCACTGGCGCTGGCGCCGCAGCATCCGGTCGCGCACTACAATCGCGGCGTCACTCTCATCAAGCTCGGCCGCTACGCGGAGGCGGTCGCCGCCAATGATCGCGCCATCGCCGCAGCGCCTGGACATATCGGTGCGTGGCTCAATCGCGGCAGGGCGCTGGCGCAGCTGCGGCGCATCGACGAAGCGATCGCCAGCTACGGCGGGGTGCTGGCGCTGCGCAAGGATCATGCCGACGCGTATTTCAACCAAGCGCTGGCGCTGCTCACGATCGGCGATTATCGCCGCGGTTTTGCGGAATATGAGTGGCGCTGGCGGCGCACCGGCATGCCGCCGCAGGAGAGCCGCGGCCGGCCACTGTGGCTCGGCGAATATTCGCTCGGTAGCAAGACGATTCTCCTCCATGCCGAACAGGGGCTGGGCGACACCATCCAGTTTGCGCGCTACGTGCCGCTGGTCGCCGCGCGCGGCGCTAGGGTGGTGCTCGAAGTGCAGCCGGAGCTGAAATTGTTGCTGTCACGGTTAGAAGGCGCCGCCGCCGTGGTGGCGCGCGGCGAAGCGCTGCCGCCGTTCGATGTGCATTGCCCCCTTGGTTCGCTGCCGTTGGCGCTCAAAACCGAACTGCAAACAGTGCCGGCGCCGACCTCGTATCTGTCGGCCGACGAAACGCATTTGATGAAATGGTCGGCGCGGCTGCAAAAAATCCCAGAGCCGCGCGTCGCCGTTGCCTGGTCCGGCAATCCGGCGCATGACAATGACCGCAACCGCTCGCTGCCGTTCGGCAGTTTGGCGCCGCTGTTTCCCCCTCCCAACCCTCCCCCGCTCGCAGGGGAGGGAAGGGTGAGGGCGCCAAGCTTCATCAGCATCCAACGCGATTTGCGCGGTGAGGATGCGGCGCGCCTCGCCGCCGAAACACGCCTCACGTACCTTGGCGGTGAACTTGACGATTTCAGCGATACCGCTGCGGTACTGGCGCTGTGCGATCTGGTCATATCGGTGGACACCGCACCGGCGCATCTTGCCGGCGCCATGGGCCGCCCGGTCTGGGTACTCGTTCCCTTCGCGCCGGACTGGCGCTGGACGCTCGAGGGCGAAACCACGCCGTGGTATCCGACCGCGAGGTTGTTTCGCCAACACTCGCCAGGCGATTGGGACGCGGTGATCGCTCGCGTCGCCGCTGCGCTGAAGCTATCCGGGTTGCAAAAATGAATTCCGTTTATCGCTTTCGCAAGGAGCGGCATTTCGCCAAGCCGCCGGAGGCGATCTGGCCATTCGTCGCCGACAGCGCGCGCATCAACGAAATGGTCGGCTTCCCTCCCTACCGCGTCGAGGAGCGCCTTGGCGCCGACGGCCGCATTCGCCGCATCGCCAGCGGCAGGCTCGGTCCGCTGCGACTCAATTGGGAAGAGACTTTCGGCGAATGGCAGGAAAACCGCCGTGTCGTGCAGACGCGCAAATTCCTCAACGGCCCAATCGGCCATTTTCAGGCCTGCGCCGAACTTGAACCTGACGGCGCCGGAAGCCGGCTGGTGTTCTCAGCCGAAATCGAGTGCCGAGGCGCACTTGGATTGTTGGCGCGGCTGTCCGGTCAGATCGCGCGCGAGGGCGACAGGCGGATTGCCGCAATCGAACGGTTGATCAATGAAGCCGACGGCGCCGACAAGATTCCTGGCGCGGTCCCCAAGCCCGCGATCAAACCAGGAGCGCGGCGGCGATTCGATTCGCTCCTCAACGATCTCGATCGCGATCCGGCGAGCCATGGGCTCGGTCAGAAGCTTGCCGCGTTTTTGCTGCATGCGCCGAGCCTGGCGCTGCGCGGTGTTCGGCCGTTGGCGATGGCGCGCTTGTGGCGCGCCGCGCCAAGCGATGCCGTCGAGCTGTTCCTCGCTGCACAGCGGCTCGGCATTGTGGCGATGGAGTGGGATTTACTGTGCCCGCGTTGCCGCGGCGCCAAGCTGCGCGTGCGGCACCTGCACGAATTGCCCGACGCCGCGCATTGCGCCTCCTGCAATATCGATTACCGACGCGATTTCACCCGCAATGTGGAGCTGACATTCCATCCCGAACCGTGGCTGCGCCCACTGCCGGAAGGCGAACTATGCCTGCTCGGCCAAGGCTCTACGCCGCATGTCCGCTTTCAAGCCGAGGTCGCTGCCGGTTCGCGCAAGCGCTTTGCGCTGACGCTGCCGGCCGGCCCGCATCGTTTCCGCACCGTGGAAGCGGGCGCCGAGGCCGACGCCACCGTCGGTCCTGACGGCATGATCCCGGAAGTAGAGGCGCGCGGCAGCGATATTGTTTTGGCGACGCGCCGCAAGGATGAGCTCGTCATTCGTAACGACACTGATCGACCGCTCTTTTTTGTCGTCGAGGATCGCAACTGGACCATGGACGCGCTCACCGGCGAACGTGTCATTGCTATGTCGGCGTTCCGGCGCTTGTGCCCCGAGCAGCTTTTGCGTCCCGGCGACGACGTCGCCATCGGCCGTGTCGCAATCATGTTCACCGACCTGCAAGGCTCGACCAAGCTCTACGAGGATCTCGGCGACGCCACCGCTTATCGCCTGGTACGCGATCATTTTGCCTTCTTGTCCGAGCGCGTGCAGATTATGACGGCTTTATCGTCAAGACCGTCGGCGATGCCGTGATGGCGGCGTTCCACGATCCGGCCAATGCGGTCCGCGCCGTACTGTCGATTCAAAACGAGGTAGCGAAGTTCAATCGCGGGCGGGGCGACGCCAAAATCGTCTTGAAGCTCGGACTGCATGCCGGCTCGTGCATCGCGGTGACCGTCGGCGGCGTGCTCGATTATTTCGGCTCGGCAGTGAACACGGCGGCGCGGCTGGAACATCAGTGCCGCGGCGGCGAGGTTGTGGTGTCGGAAGCGGTGTTTGCTGACGCGCAAGCGCGCGAAGCGCTCGCGGGGCGAAGCGTGACGGCGGACAGCGCCATGATGCGCGGTTTGAGCGAGCCGGTGCACTTTTTCCGGGTTGCCGCAGCCGAGCGCGCGGATTAGGTCGAAACTGCCGCCGAAGCCCGGAGTTGTCCCGAAAGACCCAGCAGCCGGTGACATTCCGGCGAAACCGCAGGAGCAGCGCGATGGCGGAAGAGCAACAAGCGCCGAGCGGACCGGACCTCGCACAGGGTGTCGCAATCGAGGATTTCGTCGACGGCAAACTTCTGGGCCATGTCGGCGATGAGGAGGTGCTGCTGGTGCGGCGCGGTGATGAAATCTTCGCCGTCGGCGCGCATTGCACACATTATCATGGTCCGCTCGCCGAGGGTCTCGTCGCCGGCGAGAGCGTGCACTGTCCGTGGCATCACGCCTGCTTCGATCTGCGGACTGGAGAAGCCGCGCGGGCGCCGGCACTGAGCCCGATCGCATGTTGGAATGTCGAACGGCGCGACGGGCGGATTGTCGTGCGGCAAAAGCGCGAGCAGCCAAAGCCACGCGGCGACACGGCCAAAGCGGACGCGCCGCAGCGAGTCATCATCGTTGGCGGCGGCGCCGCCGGCTTTGCCGCCGCCGAAATGCTGCGGCGGCGCGATTACCGCGGCAGCATCGTGATGCTGAGCGATGACGATGCGCCACCGGTTGACCGTCCCAATCTGTCGAAGGATTATCTCGCCGGTAGCGCGCCGGACGACTGGCTGCCGCTGCGCCCCGACGATTTCTATGCCGAAAACGGCATCGATTTGCGCCTGAAGACCACAGTCGCCGGCATCGATGTCCACCAGCGGGAAGTTGTTATCGCGGGTGGTGAGCGCTTGCCTTACGATCGGCTGCTGCTGGCGACCGGGGCCGAGCCGGTGCGGTTGAGTATTCCAGGCGCCGATCAGCCGCATGTCCACACCTTGCGATCGCTGGCCGATTGCCGCGCGATCATCGATGCGGCGAAAGGCGCGAAGCGCGCGCTCGTTATCGGCGCGAGCTTCATCGGGCTTGAAGTCGCCGCCTCGCTGCGGGCGCGCGGTGTCGCCGTCCATGTCGTGGCGCCGGAAGCGCGGCCGATGGAGCGCGTATTCGGGCCGCAGCTCGGCGACTTCGTGCGCGGACTGCACGAGGAGCACGGCGTCATTTTTCATCTTGGCGACACCGTGACCGCAATCGAGGGCAAGCGCGCCGCGCTCAAGAACGGCGGCGCGCTGGAGCCTGATCTGATTGTTGTCGGCATCGGGGTGCGGCCGCGCGTGGCGCTGGCCGAACAGGCGGGGCTTGCAATCGACCGCGGCGTGACGGTGAACGAGTATCTGGAAACCAGCGCGCCCGGTATTTATGCCGCCGGCGACATCGCGCGCTGGCCGGATCCGCATTCCGGTGAGCGCATCCGCGTCGAGCACTGGGTGGTCGCCGAGCGCCAAGGCCAGGCGGCGGCCTGCAACATGCTCGGGCTCAACGAGCGCTTCGATGCCGTGCCTTTTTTCTGGAGCCAGCACTATGACGTGCCGATCAACTATATCGGCCATGCCGAGCGTTGGGACCAGATAACGGTCGAGGGCGATGTCAAAGCGAAGGATTGCCTGCTGCGCTATCGCCGCGACGGCCGCGTGCTGGCGGTCGCCTCGATTTATCGCGACCTGGAAAATCTCAAGGCCGAGCTGGCGATGGAGCAGGCCGCGGGGTGATGATTTGGAGTAGGGGTCGGCGGGACCTGTCATCACCGCATCGGCGAGAACGCCGCCGGCAAATAAATATCGGCCTGCTGCGAGAGCAAATGGCTCGGTCCGCCGGGCGGTGGCCACACGCCTTCGGCGACAGCTTTGTCGCGCAACCGCACCCGCTCGTCGAACGTTTTATAGGGCCAGATATGCATGAACCGGATGGCCGTGCCGGTAACCGCGACCATCGCAGCCAGCACAGGCGAAATCCGCGCGCGTCCCGGGACCGCTTTGCGCCACAGCGCCATAGTCGGCGCCAAGCCGTCCGGCTTGAGCACGTAGCTGCGCACCTCATAGCAGGGTCCGAATTCCCCCGGCCGTAACGGCACGATGAAATCGAATGAGACGTAAGTGTCGAGCGACAGGTCCGTGACGAATTCGCCGATGCCGAATGGGCTCTGCGCCGTCAGCGCCGCCAAACGATTTTCAATGGCAGTCGTGGCATCGTCGGCTTTGCGGATAATGAGAATGCGGTTGAGCGCGCCGATTTCGGAATACCAGCACGCCAATAGGCCTGCGTCATCAGCGAGCGTTTTGCCAAGAACCGCAAGCGCCTGCGGATGCGTACCCGGCCGCACGGTGGCGATCGTCACGTCATAGTGCTCAGCCAAATCGGCTCTCCCATTAAAAAATCGTCCTGGTTCTTTGCCGGGCTGTTCATCGCGGCGAGCGCGTTGAGCGCCACGACGGTGGGTGCCGCCGAAAGCGTCAAAATCGGCGTTCTGATGCCGCTGACCGGCAATGCCGCCGCGGCAGGCCAAGCCTCGAAGGCGGCGATCGAAGTGGCAGCCGACATCGTCAACAACGCGCATCCGGAACTCGGCAACTTGCCGCTCGCCGCGACGGCCGGCCTGCCGCATTTGAACGGCGCCAAGCTCGACGTCGTTTTCGTCGACCACCAGGGTAATCCGTCGCTGACTCAGCAATTGGCAACGCGGCTGATCACCGAGGACAAGGTCAACGCCTTGATGGGCGCCTATCAATCCTCCTGCACCTTTACGGCAACGCCCGTCGCCGAGCGTTATGGCATACCATTCATGGTCGGGGATTCGTCCGCGCTTAATATCACGACGCGCGGTTTCAAACACGTGTTCCGCGCCACACCGATCGCGACCGACTATGCGCGCACCTATATGCGCTTTTTCGCTGACATGAAGAAAGAGGGCAAGGCGATCAATTCGATCGCTATCCTCAACGAAAACACCGACTACGGCACTTCGGTCGGCGATGCGATCGAGGCCGAGGCCAAGAAGAACAATGTGACGGTTGCAATCCGCATTCCCTACAGCGCCAGCTCGACCGACGTCAGCGCGCAGGTCCTGCAGCTGAAGGAAAAGAAGCCGGATGTCACGATCTTCATCAGCTATACGGCCGACTCCATTCTCTACGTCAAGACGCTGAAAAATTTCGACTACAAGCCGCCGATGGTGCTCGGCGATGACAGCGGATTTTCCGATCCGTCATTCGTTCCGGCCATCAGCGATATCGGTCAGGGGCTGATGAATCGCAGCGCCTGGGACGTCGGCAAGCCTGGCTCGACGACCTCCAAGATCAATGAAATGTACAAGGCCAAGACTGGCCGCGACCTCGACGATACATCGGGACGCAACATGCAGGGATTCCTGGCGCTGGCCGACGCGATCGATCGCGCCGGCTCCACCGATCCGGAGAAGATTCGCGATGCGCTCGCCAAGACCGATCTCAAGCCGGACCAGCTGATGATGGGCTATCAAGGCATCAAATACGACGAAACGGGGCAGAACATTCTGGCGTCGACCTATCTCATTCAGTTGCACGGCAACCGCTACGAGCTGGTCTGGCCGGAGACCGCCGCCACAAGCAAACTGCAATGGCCGATGAGCGGCTGGACGCATTAGCGGCCCGTCATTGCGAGCGAAGCGAAGCAATCCAGAGCGGATTCTGGATTGCTTCGTCGCCCGTTGGGCTCCTCGCAATGACGACAACCGCGTGAGAGACTTCGGTCAGATGCGGGCGGGCGATTAACGCGGTGGGCGAATGGTTTTTCTGCAAGTGATTGTCGGTGGGCTGCTGTTAGGGGCGATTTACGCGCTGTTTTCCTCGGGCCTCACGCTGATCTGGGGCATGATGAATTTCATCAATTTCGCCCATGGCGAATTCGTGATGCTTGGCATGTATGTCGCATTCCTGGTGGTCGTGTGGCTGGGCGGCGGACCTGCTGTGTTCACCATTGCCGCGGCCGTGGCGTTACTTGTGCTCGGCGTCGGGATTTACTTGTCGCTCATTCGTCATGTCATCCGCGGTCCGATGCTGGCGCAGATTCTTTCGACATTCGGGCTGGCGCTGCTTCTGCGCTATACCGCGTTCTACATTTTTTCCGCCAATTTCGTTTCGCTGCCGCAGACTTGGCTCGCCGGCACCATCAATCTGGGCGGCATATTCCTGCCCGTTGCGCAGCTCGTCGGCGGCGTGCTGGCGATTGCGCTGACGCTGGCGCTGCATCTTCTGCTCACCCGCAGCGCGATGGGCAGCAGGCTCCTTGCGGTAGCGGAAGATCGCGCCGCGGCAATGCTGATGGGCATCCGGCCCGATCGCATGCAGATGCTGGCCTGGGGCTTATCCGCCGGCGCCGCCGGGATTGCCGGCGCGCTGATGGCGACCGCCTATCCGTGGTCGCCGTCGGTCGGCGAGACTTTCGGCCTCATCGCATTCGTCGTGGTGGCGCTTGGCGGTTTTGGCAGCGTGCTCGGCTCGCTCTATGCCGGCCTGATCATCGGATTGATCCAGGCCATCTCCGCGTTTTGGCTCGGCGCCATCTATAAAGACATCGTCGTCTATGGCCTTTTCGTCGCGCTGTTGTGGTTCCGGCCGCAAGGATTGATGGGGAAAGTGTGATCAAAGCTCTGTCGCCGCGCCTTTCCATCATTCTGCTCGCGGCGGCGCTATTGCTCTATCCGCTGGTGCTGTCCGGCGCGTTTTACCGCGATGTCGGCGTGGCGTTCCTCTTGGCCGCGATCTCGGCTTCGGCATGGAATATCGTCGGCGGCTATGCCGGCCAGGTCTCGGTCGGCCATAGCATGTTCTTCGGCTTGGGCGCCTATACGCCTTTGCTGTTCTACTCGCTGTGGGGCTGGCCGCCGATTGCCGGCATTCCGGCCGGTATCGCGCTATCGATCGGGCTGTCGCTTCTGATCGGCATGCCGACGTTCCGGCTGACCGGACATTATTTCAGCATGGCCACGATTGCGGTCGCCGAGCTGATCCGGATTTTTACCGGTACCTGGGATTTCGTCGGCGCCGCCATCGGCTTGCAGGGACCGGCCATCGCCCGCGGCTGGTGGGACCTCACCTTTCGCAGCGAAGTGCCGTACTACTATCTGTTCCTCGCCGTGCTTGCGCTTCTGCTCGCGGTCACCACGTTCATCGAACGCCGGCGCTTCGGCTTTTATCTGCGCGCGATCAAAGCGAGCGAGCGCGCCGCGCGCAGCCTCGGTGTTCCGGTGCGGCGGACCAAGATGCAGGCGCTGGCGTTATCGGCCGCGTTCACCTCGGTCGCTGGCTCGCTCTATGTGATAAAGACCGGATTTATCGATCCTGACAGCGCCTTCGGTATCCTGATCTCAGTGCAGATGGTCATTGTCGCTGCGCTCGGCGGCGCCGGAACTCTGTTTGGCCCTTTGGTCGGCGCGCTGATTCTCATTCCGTTGCAAAGTGCGACCAATACCTGGTTCGGCGGCGGCGGGTCGGGACTGACCTACATTCTCTACGGCGGCATCATTGTGTTGATCGCGCGCTTCGAGCCGGGCGGCCTGTTCGAACTGTGGCAGCGGCTGGTGTCCCGATTCCGAAGTTCGTCAACATTTGCGGCACGCTCGTACGAACTTCGGAATCGATAAGGACACCAGCACCTATGATTACGGTGCCGCTTTTGAACCCGAAGTTCGCGTTGGAAGTGCTGGGAGTTCGTGCGAATTTCGGGTTCGCGGCACTCGCGCCGGCTCTGCGCAATATCTTGGGGAAACGCCTCCATGTCTGATGCCTCCATGTCTGACGCCGGGCGCATTACCGCTGCGAAGCGTCTTCTCGAAGCGATCAGCGTGTCGAAGAGCTTCGGTGAATTCCACGCCGTCGCCGGCGCCGATCTGACGGTGAACGAAGGCGATATCATTGGCCTGATCGGGCCGAACGGCGCAGGTAAATCGACCTTCTTTAATTGTCTGGCCGGCGAGATGCCGCCAAGCGGCGGGCGGATCGTATTCGACGGCAAGGATCTAACGCGCGCTTCGCCGGAAGCGCATGCGCGCGCCGGCATCGGCCGCACCTTTCAAGTGCCGACCACATTTGCGGATATGAGCGTGCTCCACAATGTGATGGTCGGCGCCTTTCTGCGCCACCCGCATCGCAACGATGCGCGCGATAAGGCGCGGGCCGTCCTCGAATTGACCGGCTTGCGCGCCGACCAGCCGGCGCGCTCGCTCGGGACGCCCGGCCGCAAGCGATTGGAAATCGCGCGTGCGCTCGCGACCGAGCCGCGCCTCTTGCTGCTCGATGAATCGCTCGCCGGCCTGACGCCGATCGAATTGCAGGACGCGATCGCGCTGGTGCGCCGCATTCACCAAAGCGGCGTCACCATCGTGATTGTGGAGCACATCATGGAGGTGATCATGACCCTGACCGGGCATGTCCTTGTCTTCAATCAAGGCCATGTCATCGCCAGCGGCACGCCGGACTCGGTGGTGCGTGAACCGGCCGTGATTGAAGCCTATCTCGGGCGCAGCCATCGGCGGCCGCAGGCGACGGATTCTCAGGTGGATCGCTGAAATTTGGATCGCTCAAATTTTGCCTCCTGTAGTAGCGGGGAGGGCATGTCAAATGCGATGTCAAATGCGATGTCGAGGGAGCGAGGAATAGGAATGCCCGAACTGGTCGTCGAGCATCTGGAAGTGCGATACGGCGATCTCGTCGGCGTCGCCGACATTTCGCTACGCGTCGAACGGGGCCAGATCGTCGCCCTGCTCGGGTCCAACGGCGCCGGCAAGACGACGACGCTTAACGCCATTGCCGGCCTGGTGCGTCACTCGCGCGGACGGATTCTCTGGCGGGGCGAAGAAATTTCCGGACAGGCGGCCTACGCGATTGTGCGCAAGGGATTGGCGCTATCACCCGAAGGCTGGCGGCTGTTTGTCGGCCAGACGGTTGAGCAAAACCTGCGGCTCGGCGCGACCGCGCTGCATGACCGCGCCCGCATCAATCCGCTGTTCGAGCGCGTCTATACGCTGTTTCCGCGGCTCGCTGAGCGCCGCCGCCAATCGGCCGGCACGCTGTCGGGCGGCGAGCGGCAGATGCTGGCGCTCGGCCGCGCGCTAATGAGCGAGCCGCAATTGTTGATGCTCGACGAGCCGAGCCTCGGGCTGGCGCCGACGGTCGTCGAGGCGCTCTACGACACACTTACGGAACTGCACCGCCAAGGGCTTACGCTTTTGCTCGCCGAGCAGTCGGTCCCGCTCGCGCTCGGGATTGCGGATTATGGCTATGTGCTGCAAACCGGCCGGGTGGCGCTGGAAGGTCCCGCGGGGCAATTACAACGCGACGAGCAGGTTCAGGGAATTTATCTGGGCGTGAGCACGCGCGCCGCGCCGGTGGGTTAGTACCCATTGCACCTCCCCCTGGAGGGGGGAGGTCGCGAGCAGAGCGAGCGGGAGGGGGTGAAGACAGTGGCACCGCCGCGATCGCGTCAACGCCGCTCACCCCACCCCGCGCACCTTTCGGTACGCGACCCTCCCCATCCAGGGGAGGGTGGAGATTTCGACTTCGCGTCCACAGAAGATTCCGAACGAACTACCGTCCCTGCTCCCACAGCGCCTCGAGCCGCTGCCGGAACGCCTTCGGCTTTTCGGCGAACAAGCGGTGCGCGATGCGCGCGGCGCGCTGCGCCAGTGCGGCGGAGCGTTCGGTGCAGGCCGGCGTCAACCGCGAACGCCAATGCGCCAAGGGCTGATGCGGCGCGGTAAGCCGCTTGAGCACTTCGAGATCCTGACAGCGGCCGAGCCGTTCGCGCAGGCGTTCGGCTTCCTTGGTCCACATGCTGCCGAAGCGCGGCCACAGCGGCTCGACCAATTCCATCTGATAGCGCAGTTCGACGACGCGCTGGCGCAGCGCGTGCAGATCCGCAGCCTCGGCCAACGCCCAGTCGGTCGGAATGCGCCGCCGCGCGCTGCGATAGCTGTCGGCGAGCTGTGCCGCGATTGCCGAGAAATCGAATGGGTCGAGCGGCCACTGCTCGACCGCGCCCGCCGCGGCATCGAGCCAAGCCAGAATGGTGTCGCGCAGCGCCGGCGTGAGCACCGCCTGTTCTTTGTCGCCGCGCAGGGCCTCGATGCGGCTGCGGACCGTGGCGCTCGACCGCGGCGATAGCGCAACGATGCCCTTATCGGCCAAGCCGTCGAAAGCATTGAGCGCGGCGGCGCCGTCGCGGGCATGGGCAAGGGAACGAGCATGATCGCGCGCCTCACGCCGCCAACTGTCGGCATTCACAATGAAGGGTTCTAACAGGCGCATCAGCGCGCGCCACTGTTTCATGGCGCGGCGGAAAACATGCACAGCGGTCTGGTTGGTTAGTTCCGGATCGGTCAGCGCCACCCGGGCTTTGGCGAGGATATTCGCCGCTATTGTACGCAGCGCCGGACCGATCGCGGCATTGGGCTGCAATGCCGGCTTCTCGTCCGTGGCTGCTTCTATGAGGGCGTGCATGGCAGGTCGAAGCTTGAGGCAGGCCGAAGCTTGAGGCTCACCCCTATATTACGGCGAAATATGTGGCCTCTGCACTTCCCTTCTCAGGGGGCGCTTGCTACATGACCCATTGCAAAATCAGGCGTTTGCCGCGGGGTGGAGCAGCCCGGTAGCTCGTCAGGCTCATAACCTGAAGGTCGTAGGTTCAAATCCTACCCCCGCAACCACC
>WNGL01005270.1_pt1 | contig 15367 bp, 18 predicted proteins | sample 5400591 | NCBI WGS metagenome assembly WNGL01 (sample SAMN13153377, study PRJNA577476) | soil metagenome | isolation source: 80 cm soil or saprolite under Garry oak tree replicate 1 | place: USA:California | collected 2016-06-15
ATTTACGATTATCTGTGCACCGGCTGCGGGTCGTCGGTGGGCCGGCGTGAGATCACTGCCGGCGAAAAATTAATGGCGCAAGCGGTAGCCGGAAGGCGTCCGCGTCGCTCCGCCTTGCTGCATCAACTGACGCCGTAGTTCGGCATGCGCATTGTTTTCATTGGCGCGGGCGAAATCGGCGTGCCGACGCTGCAAGCTTTGCTGCGATCGAGTAAGCATCAACTCATCGGCGTCGTCACGCAGCCGGACAAACCGGCCGGACGCGCTCAGCGAATAGAGTCGCCCCCGATCAAGAAAGCGCTGGCCGGAAGCAAGGTTCCGGTCTTGCAACCAGCACGGATCAAAGATCGACAAGCCATCGAAGAAATCCGCACGCTGCAACCGGATGCGATTGTCGTGATGGCTTACGGCCAGATCCTCTCGCGCGATGTGCTCGAGATTCCATCAATCGCATGTGTGAACTTACATGCATCGCTGCTGCCGCGCTGGCGCGGAGCCGCGCCTATTCAAGCGGCAATTGCCGCAGGCGATCGCGAAACGGGTATCACACTGATGTACATGGCTGAAGGGTTCGACACTGGCGACATCTTACTGCAACGCAAGATCGATATCTCGCCAACTGACACGGGCGGCTCGCTACACGATCGATTGGCGCAAATCGCGCCGGCGGCATTGATCGATTCCTTGGGGTTGCTCGCCAGCGGAACTGCGCCCCGCATCCCCCAAGATAACAACCTGGCTTCTTACGCACCGAAACTGACTTGCGACGACGGCAGAATCGACTGGTCGGCGCCCGCCGAAATAATTGAGAGAAAAATTCGCGCGCTCAATCCATGGCCGGGGGCCTTTGCGACTGTGGTCGCGAAATCGGAAAAGCCACGTAATTTGAAGATATTTTCCGCGTCGATTGTCAATCTTAGCGGACAGCCGGGAGAAATTCTGCGCAGCGAAAATGAATTGATCGTCGCCGCCGGTGAAGATGCGCTTTCATTATGCGACGTGCAACTCGAAGGAAAGCGGCGAATGAGCGCGAGGGAGTTTTCTCACGGGCACGCTTCGATTTTGCGGCTGGTACGTTGATTCCGAGGAGCACAGCCGCTGTCCTGTAGTGGCCAGCTGGCAGCGCGTGCTCCCCGAACCAAGAACACCATTTTGCTTTCCAAACATTGCCGTCTTCTGTTTGATTTTCCCTGCCATGCAAACGGACACGCCAGCTTATAAACGCATCGTGCTGAAGTTGAGCGGCGAAGCGCTCCAAGAGCGCGGCGCACGGGATAATATTGCTCCGGCGGTCGTGCATGAAATTGCCGAACGCATAAAAGAAGTGCGCGACCTCGGCGTGCAGGTGGCGGTGGTGATTGGTGGCGGAAATATCTGGCGCGGTCTCTCTGCGTCACATCGCGGCATGGATCGCACCACGGCCGATTACATGGGGATGCTCGCCACCGTGATCAACGCGCTGGCGTTACGCAGCACGCTCACTCAGATGGGCGTCGAGACCCGCGTGCAAACGGCCATCGAAATGAAAAATGTGGCCGAACCCTTCATTTTGGGGCGTGCCATCCGCCATCTCGAACTGGGGCGTGTTGTTATTTTCGCCGCCGGCACAGGTAACCCTTACTTTTCAACTGACACGACTGCGGCGCTGCGCGCGAGCGAGATTCGCGCCGAAGTCATCTTGAAAGCCACCAAAGTCGCTGGCGTTTATGATCGAGATCCAAATGCTCACCCAGACGCACGCTTCTACGATCGCCTCACGTTCACCGAAGCGCTCACGAAACGGTTGCAGATCATGGATTCCACCGCGTTCAGCCTTTGCATGGACAACAAGATCCCGATCGTGATTTTCGATATGAATAAGCCGAGCAACATTCGCGATGCTGTGCTCGGGCGAAAAGTCGGAACCCTGGTTTGCGATGAGCCACCACCGAGGTAAAAATTCAGCAGCATGAGCAGAGACGACATCCTTCTGGAAGCCGAGATGTCGATGGAAAAAAGCGTCGACTACATGGTGCACGAATTTGCTGCTATCCGCACCGGCAAAGCCTCGCCTGGGCTGGTGGAAAATGTTGATGTGCAGGCATACGGATCGACCATGAAGCTCAAACAACTCGCGTTGATCACAACACCAGAGCCGCGTTTGCTCGTTGTGCAGCCGTTTGATGCGGGCACAGTGCAGGATATCGAGAGAGCACTGAAGGAATCAAAGATCGGCATCATGCCGGCGGTTGATGGAAAAATCATTCGACTACCGATTCCGGAATTATCGGAAGAGCGCCGCAAAGATCTCGTGCGTTCGCTTGGCAAAATGGCGGAGGAAGCACGCGTCCGCGTTCGCAGCAACCGCCGCACGGCGCTTGACGAAGCGAAGAAACTCAAAGCCGGAGGCAAATTAACTGAGGACGAATTGCGCGACGTGGAAGAAGAAGTGCAGAAACTGACCGATCGCTTCGTCAAATCGGCCGATGATCATCTCAAGCACAAGGAATCCGAGATCATGAAGGTGTAAATATAGAAGTGGCCCCAACCCCGCGACTGTCGGGCACCGAGGCCCCCTACTACGTTACAGCCGCACCAGATCGACCAGGAACTGGCACCAGAGATAAATCATCCCGCGCCAGGAATATTTTACATCGCCAGCTGCGGTTTGTTTGAGAACTCCCTTGTGGATGTTGTGCGCGATTTGGTCGCGCAGATCGTTTTCCATTTCTGTTTGAATCCGGTCTTCATCGAGCGCATCGATTGCGTCTGCTTTTACGCCGTTTCGGCGAAGAAACTCGCGATGACTTTGATAAAGCTGCCAGAACGATTGATCCGGCCGCTGACGATTAGTACGGAAGCAGGGCGTGAGCTTTAAACCGTAAGAGAGCGGATAGTTCCACGTGGTCCAAACGATGCCGCCCTTCGCGCGCGATGAAATTCGCAGATAATAAAATGAGAGATCATATTGTTCATTCAAGCAGATGGCGGCCTGCGCTCGATCCTCCTCCTTGTAAAACAACCGAAAAAACTGGCGGTAATCCTCCCAGTCCCACCCCGCATCGCCCACATGGACGAACCCTTCCTCCTCGATCTCACGCGTGATCTCGCTCAGCGCAGGGAACGTGTCCGAAGACGGGGGACTTTTCGGCCGGAGCTGTTTTTCTTTTGGCAGCCGAAGCGCGCGAATTCGGGTGAGAATTTCCAGCCAGGGTAGAAAGAGCCAGCTCACCGCGGCGGCCAAACCTAGCACCCAGCTGCCAGTAGTGAAATAAACGGCGAGAAAACTGGCGACGAGAATACCGAGTGCGCCCGCTTTCTGTGAATACGAGTTTTGAAAACTGCGCAAACCAACACTGAGCAGCGCCACGCCGAGCGTTAGAAAGAGGGGAAACAGCATTAGGGATTGATTTGATGCTCGTTCAGAAATTTCTCGAGCTGATCGGTATCGAAATTCGCGAGCACCCGGTCGCCCGCCACAAACGTCGGGACATAAGTCTGGTCAGAAAGCTTTTTCATCTCCTCGTATGCTTGTCTATCTTTGCCGACATCAACGATATTGAAGCGGTAACCTTTCTCGGTGAGATAGTCCTTCGCGTCAATACACCATGAGCACCATTCGCGACTATAAAGCTTTAATTCCACGATTGCTGCGGGAATAAACAGGAGGCAGGTGCGCCGTCAACAAAAGTAGAGCGTCGCGTCGATGCCAATTAAGTCTGGCTTTGCCGACATCATTTTAGCATCGCGCACGAACTGCTCGATGCGTTCCCCTTTGCACGACAAGATTGCAATCAGTACGACTTTGCCCAGACGACGCGCCGCGCACTCGGCTCGCCCGTGAAAATGCAGTTGCCGGGTTCGGCGGAATCTTCAAGCGGAATCACGCGGATCGTGACTTTAAGGTCATTCTTGATTTGTTCTTCGACTTCGCGAGACCCGTTCCAGTGTGCGAGCGCGAAGCCACCGTGAATTTCGGGTTTGGCAGAATTTTTCGGAGTGAAGAAATCGTAGAATTCTTCTCTCGAATTGATAGTGTGCGTGTTCTCGTCACGGAATTTCTTTGCACGCTCGAAAAGATTTTGCTGGATCGAAGCAAGAATTTCGGCTGCACTGAAAACCAACTCCTGAATCGACATCAACTCTTTTGACTTCACCGGCTGGTCGCGCCGGCTCACCGTCACATTGCCCGATGCGAGGTCACGCGGGCCAATTTCGACGCGCATAGGCACGCCTTTTTTTATCCATTCCCAATTCTTCACGCCGCCACCAAGATCGCGGCGATCGACGTCCACTTCGATTGGAAGATCCACATATCGAGTCGCGCGCAACTTTTTCGCGAGTTTGTCGCAAGCTTCGAGTACCGGAGCGCGTGTTTCTTCCTTTGGCGTGATCGGCAAAATCACAATCTGCGTCGGTGCGATTCGCGGCGGCAGAACAAGCCCATCGTCGTCTCCGTGCATCATTGCGAGAGTGCCGACAAGTCGCGTGGTCATCCCCCAGCTCGTGGTCCAGCCGAATTCCTGTTTTCCTTCGCGGTTCTGAAACTGAATGCCGCTTGCGCGTGCGAAATTTTGCCCAAGAAAATGCGACGTGCCAGCCTGGATCGCCTTGCGGTCCTGCGCCATCGCTTCGAGCGTCAAGGTTTGTACGGCACCAGGAAATCTTTCGCTCTCGGACTTCGCGCCGGCGAAAATTGGAATTGCGAGATGATCCCGCACGAAGCGCTCGTAAAGATCGAGAATCAATCTCGCTTCCGCGCGCGCCTCCGCTTCGGTTTCGTGAACAGTATGACCTTCTTGCCAAAGAAATTCGGTGGTGCGCAAAAAAAGGCGTGGCCGCATTTCCCAGCGGACAACGTTTGCCCATTGATTAATCAGGATGGGAAGATCGCGGTAGGACTGCACCCATTTCGCGTAGCTCGCGCCGATAATTGTCTCCGACGTCGGTCGGACTACCAGCGGCTCAGTGAGCGCGCTCGCCGGCTTTAATTTTCCTTCCGCATCCGCTTCCAGCCGGCTGTGCGTCACCACAGCGCATTCTTTGGCGAAGCCTTCGACGTGCTCCGCTTCCTTCGCGAAATAACTCAGGGGAATGAAAAGCGGGAAGTAAGCATTGCGGTGTCCGGTCGCGCGAAACATCGCATCAAGCTGCCGCTGCATGTTCTCCCAGATGCCGTAGCCCCACGGACGGATCACCATGCAACCGCGCACATCCGAGGGCTCGGCCAGCTCCGCCGCTCGAATGACTTGCTGATACCATTCAGAAAAGTCTTCGTCACGCCGCGGCGTGATTGCGGTTTTCGTGGAAGTTTCTACGGATTTTGCCATGCGAGAAGCGCAACAATTAAGCTGGCGCAATGCAAATGACTAGTAGCCATTTAGGTTGAACGCGGGGCTTCAATAAAAATCTCCTACCCAGAAGTTTTGCTCGATGACCGACTTGCCCGCCCTTCAATATAGCCGCTGGCGAAATCAATCGTGCAAACGCTGCCATAAAGCACGTGCGGCCCGTACGCTGCACCGACGTAGTTAAAGTTGGGATTGAAAATGTTTTGCGATGTGGCCGTCCTGGACGCCCATCGTCGATGATGAGCGTAAGAACGATCGCACGCGCAGTCGTTTTCCCGTAAGCAATGTTTTCACCCCAGAGTCCCGCCCAAATTCCGTAACGGCTAAGGCGATCCGCGGGAGTACTCTGGTCGCTGCCGCGGTGTCCTGTGCGGCCGCCAACCTGATCGGCGCAATGATCGGCCGCGGCAAGGCACATCCCAGGCGACAGCGTGAGCGGTTGTTCGGGGCGCGATGCGCGCAGGAAGCGCACAGCTTCGTCTATCGCGCCCAATCCCTCTTTCATCCGCCATGTCATTCCTCCTGGAAGAAACACGAAGCCGCCATCGTAGCGCGAGCGCAACTCTTGAACATACGTCGCGTAAAGAGCGGGGTTTTTTCGCGCAATGTTGATCTCCCGAATGACGGTGCCGCCTGTATCGCGTTCGTGTTCGTTTGCCGAGATACTGCAGATCGCAAGCGCGCAGAAGGAGACCGACTGGACAAAGCGCATCTCGAGCGAAAATTTGACACTCCGGGGCATGGCCCGTAGTTTTCGTGCCTTTTCCGTCCGTATGAAAACTTTTTCTGCCAAAGCCACCGACGTCGCGCGTACATGGTGGGTGATCGACGCCAAGGACCAAGTGCTGGGCCAGGTCGCGATAAAAGCCGCCAACTTGTTGCGCGGTAAAGAGAAGACGATCTTCACGCCCCACGTCGATACGGGTGATTTTGTAATTGTCATCAATGCCGAGAAAGTGCGGCTGACCGGAAAAAAGGAAGACCAGAAGAGTTACATGAGCTTTTCAGGATACGTGGGCGGCCACAAATCAGAGAATGTCCGGGCGCGCCGCGCTCGGCATCCGGAATTGCTGGTCGAGCGGGCTGTGCGTGGAATGATTCCGCACAATCGACTCGGTCGCGCCGTTTACCGGAAGTTGAAAGTTTATTGCGGGGATTCTCATCCGCATGCTGCCCAACAGCCGCAAGTGATCAAAGTTGCCTAGAAGTAATCTTATGTCTGAAACCCAGGAATTCGTCGCCACAGGTCGCCGCAAAACGTCGGTCGCGCGCATTCGCATGACGCCGGGCAGTGGGAAGATCGATATCAATGGTCGCGGCTTTGAAGATTATTTTCCGACGGTGTCATTGCAGAACGCGGTCCTGCAACCGCTCCAAACAGCAAAGATGGTGAATGCCTACGACCTGTCGATTAACGCGAGCGGTGGTGGCGCGACCGGACAGGCAGGCGCCGTGCAGCTCGCCATTGCGCGCGCTCTTCTTCAGGTGGATGGCAATTTGCGTAGCACGTTGAAGACCGAAGGTATGCTCCGTCGAGACCCGCGTATGAAGGAGCGAAAGAAATCGGGGCAACCCGGTGCGCGGAAACGTTTCCAGTTCTCGAAACGATAATATCGGGCCAGGGGCTAAAAAGCCTGTGCCCGATCTACTTTGGCGTCGGGGCAGCTTTCGGAACAACCGATGCCGCTGGCATTGGAGCTGGCACTGCCAAAAATGGCGGGACTGACGGCGCGGTGGTGGCCTCCGACGGACCACTCGGCTTTAGCAAGCGCAATTCCTGCATCGCCTCGCCAGCCCAAAAGCTTGTCCGGTGCTGCGTTAGGATTGTCTCGCAGATACGGCGCGCGTCGTCCGTTCGGTTTTTTGTCTTCAGAATGTACACTTGCGAAAGTAGTGCCAGCGAGGCATTAAAACTGTTCGGGTAAGTCGATGCGATTTGTTCGTACATCGATAATGCTTCGTCGCTCTTGCCCAGTGATTCCAGGTTGGCTGCCATCGCCATTCGCGCCGTGCTTACGAACTCATGATTCGGATTCTTCGTAATGAAGACCTGAAGAGTCGCGTTCGCTTCTGCGAACTTCCTTTCACCACGCTGCGCTTCAGCGAGCAAAAGATAAGCATCGGCGCCTGCCGGCGTGTTCGGGTAACGGTCAATTACCTGCCGATAGTCTTGCGCGCTTTTTGCGCTCGCTAACAAGGCCGATGCCGTTGCGGCCTGACGATCAGAATAAAAACGGTAACCTGTAAAGCCGATAACGGCGAGCACGACGATAGTGAGCACCGCGATAATCTCATTTTTGAAGCGCTCCCAAAACACGCGCGTTTCCAACGCTGCGTCGCGAGAAGGAGGCGGAGCCGTCGGCATAACTCGATATTAATGTGCTGCTCTCGGCGATTCGAGCCGGGCGAGCGTCGTCTTATGCCATGTGAAGGTTTTTCACGCAAGCGCTACGCGGTTGTTCGCTCGTTTGGCTCGGCAGCGGCAGAGGTCAGATTGCTGCTGCCGAAATGATCATATAGACAATCACAGCCGCAGCAGCGATCAGGATAATGGCAGCGATTGCCATGACCATGCCCGGGTCGGCTTCGATCTCGCCCCGCTCGATGGCCCGATTGACCACGCGATATCGCCACGCCGCAAAAGCCGTTAGCACTCCGCCGAGGCCAATCATGCATTCCCCCAGCACTTCCGAGATGCCGGTGTGGTGTACGCGCATCGCTGGACTCACGCCGGAAGACATCTCGCGCATCCAAAGGCTGAATCGCGCGATAACGAACCCCAAACTCATCACGGCGATGCTGGTCCGCACCCAGGCGAGAAACGTCCGCTCGTTAGCGAGAATCTCGGCTTCGATTTTGTCTGGGTCGAGCCGCCTCTTTTCGTGTTGAGCATTGATCATCTCGTTGGAGTGGTTGTCCATCATCAGTTCGTTTTGCTATTCGGACACGGCCTTGCGCGCAGTGTTGCGGAAAGTGTTAACTTTACGACATGAATCTATGGCAAGAATATTGGACCCCGGTCCGCGTGTTTCTCGGCCTGGGCGCTGAACCGCAGACACTCACTTTCGTGCAGATTTCACTGCGCGGAATCATCGTTTTCATTTTTACGCTTTTGATGGTGCGAATCAGCGCCCGCCGATCGCTCGCACGCCGTACCGTCTTCGACAGCGTCTTTCTAGTGATCCTTGCCTCTGTGCTCGCGCGCGCCATTAATGGATCAGCAGATTTACTCCCGACTGTCGGCGGCGGGTTCGCGATGGTTGCGTTTCATCGAATACTCGCCTGGATTGCGTTCTATTCGCATAGCTTCGGGAACCTCATCAAAGGCACAGAGGAAGTTCTCATCCGCGACGGAGAATTGGTCCATCTAGGGTTGCGGAGCAACCACATCACGAGACACGATCTCGAGGAAGATTTGCGACTCGAGTTGCACTCTGAAGATTTCAAGCGCATCCAAAGCGCACGCCTCGAACGCAGCGGTGGAATCAGCTTCATCTTCAAATAATCACGCAGCCCTGAATTCGATATTGGACGTTCGACGTTCGGCGTTCGAAGTTTGGTTCAATGCAACTGCACGACAAGCTTTTCACTCCCGGGCCAGTCGAGGTTTCGCCGAAAACCTGGGCGGCGTTTTCGCGCCCAATGATTGGACATCGCGGCGACGATTTCAAAAATCTTTACCGAGCAGTTCACCCAAAGCTTCAGACCTTATTCGGAACAAAGCAGCCCGTGTTTCTTTCCACATCCTCGGCGTGGGGCGTGATGGAAGCTTCAGTTCGGAATCTCGTTGATCGGGGAGTGCTTTGTTGCATGTGCGGTGCGTTCTCTGATAAATGGTTTGATGTCGCGAAACGTTGCGGCAAAAACGCCGAGCCTCTGCAAGTCGATTGGGGAAAACATATCGATCAGAAAGCGATGGATCGTCAATTAGCGACCGGAAAATTCGATACCGTAACGTTGATTCACAACGAGACCTCAACTGGAGTGATGAATCCAATCGGAGAAATCTGTTGTCTTCTCGCGAAATATCCCGACGTGGCGCTCGTCGTCGATACCGTTTCGTCATTTTCAGGGGTGAACATCGAAATGGACGCGCTCGGCATAGACGTGATGCTCACGGGCGTGCAAAAAGCTCTCGCGCTTCCACCCGGCTTTTCGTTGTTCTCCGTCTCGGAAAAAGCATTCGCCCGCGCCGAAAAAATTCCACACCGCGGATTTTATTTTGATTTTCTCGAATTCCAGAAACAGCAAGCCCATTGGATGACGCCAAGCACACCGAGCATCGCGCACATTCACGCGCTGCAATCAAAGCTCGAGGAAATTTTCGAGGAAGGACTCGACGCCCGTTTCGATCGACATGCGCGCACGAACGCGCTCGTGCACGATTGGGTGCGGCGCAGCGGCTTCGACTTCTTCGCCGAGGAAGCATTCCGCTCGAAAACGCTCACGTGCGTAAAGAACAATCGAGACGTTGACGTGCTAAAACTCGCCCGTGATTTACGGTCCAAACATCATCTCGTCATCGACCCCGGCTATGGTAAAATCCAAGGCAGAACCTTTCGCCTTTCAAATATGGGCGACGAAACGGAGGAAACTGTTTCGCACCTACTCGCCTGTCTTGACGACGTTCTGTAGTTTCTCTCGGCCACCTCGCAGCGTAGCTTCATACCCGCACGCGTGATTCATCCTGCCTTATGCCAGCGATCGAAGCTTCTGGCCTGACCAAAATTTATCGTACCTACCGGAAGGAGCGCGGTCTCTGGGGTTCAATCAAAGGGCTGATCAAGCGTCGGTACGATGAGACGCGAGCCGCCGACCACGTCTCGTTCCAAATTGAGGAAGGAGAATTTGTCGGCTTTCTCGGCCCCAATGGCGCGGGCAAAACCACTGTGCTCAAGATGCTCTCCGGCTTGCTGAACCCTACTTCGGGTGATGCGCGCGTGCTCGGGTTCGTTCCCTGGGAGCGGTGCAACGAAATGAAGCGGCAGTTCAGCCTGCTCATGGGACAAAAAAATGCGCTCTGGTGGGATCTGCCTGCGCAGGAATCGCTCGAGCTCAACCGAGCTATTTACGGGATAGATCGCACGCGATTCAAAAAGGTTGTCGATGGATTATCCGACCTTTTGGAAGTGCAGGACAAAATGAATGTGATGGTCCGCGAACTTTCTTTAGGCGAACGGATGAAGATGGAGCTGATCTCCGCGCTGATTCACGAGCCGCGCGTCCTTTTTCTGGATGAACCGACTATCGGCCTAGATGTGGTCAGTCAAAAACGGGTCCGCGAATTTCTACGTATTTACAACGAGGAACATCGGATCGTCACGCTGCTGACGAGTCATTACATGCAGGACATCGAAGAACTTTGTCGCCGCGTTCTCGTAATCGATCACGGCAAAATTTTCTTCGACGGTCCGCTTGCGCAGATCATCGATCGATTTTCTGGATACAAAATTCTCAGTCTCACTTTCGAAAGAGAGGCGATGCGCGACCTTTCGGTCTTCGGGGAAATAACCGAACAAACACCCGTTTCAGTACAACTGAAGGTCCCGCGCGCAAAAGTCACTGAAACCTGCCGGCAATTGCTCGAGGCCTGTGATGTCAGCGACATCAATGTCCAGGAAGTGCCCGTCGAAGAAGTGATTCGCCAACTTTTCGGCGAGCGGCACGAGAATCATCGCGCTGCCAATCTCGCCAGCGCAGAAGTCGCGCAAACGAGCTAGCGAGCCTTTTCACTAAATAACCGCTGCGAAGCTGGGCAGGATGCTTTGCTCCATCGCTTCCGCAAACGACCGGTATCGCGGGATCCAGCCAAGACGACGCAGTTTCGCGTTGCTCACACGCTTGTTGCTGGGGCCGCGCTTGGGTTGTCCGTTTGGTTTTCCAAAAGGCGGAATCGGCCGATTCAGTCTCTTCGCCAACCAGCGATAGCATTCGCTTTGCAAAATCGGTTGATCGTCAACCACGTTGTAAATCTCATGCGCCGGCGATAGTCGATCCAGTAGGAGGAAAAGTGCGGCCGCGATATCGTCTCGATGCACCTGGTTAAGAAACCGATCTTTTTCTGGATCAATAATCGCTGTGCCCGACAGAAAATTGGTCAGCAGGGCCGAGCGGCGTGGCCCGTAAATACCAGCAAGCCGCGCAACGATGCCGTCATGGGCAAGTACGAGCTTTTCGGTCTGAAGTAGTATTTGACCCGTCTCGCGCGCCGGTTTGGTCTCGCTCTCTTCGGTGACCCACGAACCATCACGTTGCGCGTAAACGCTCGTGCTGCTCGTAAAAAGCATCGTCGAACCGACAAATCGATCGAGAAGATTGCGCGTGCCGTTCAAGTAGATTTGGCGATAGGCATCTGCATCGCCGCCGCCCGAGCTAGCGCAATGGATTACCGCATCGAACCTGCTGGCGCGTGCAGCGATCTGGGCCTGGTCTGTGATATCAACCGCGTAAACAGGATATGGCTTAGTAGTTAGGCTCCCTGCGGATTGCGCGGAATGTGTCCAGCCTTCTACGGCCCAGCCGGCGGCATGGAACAAATCCGCGGTTGCTTGCCCGACATAACCACACCCGGCGATCAAGATTCCCGGCATGATTGTCGATGTTCACGCTGTCGCGGCCGCGATTTCAATTTCTTCAAAGATATTTTTCTGAATTGCTCGGACTTGTTTGAGACGAATCAATTCCAAAAGCGCTAGAAACGTTACAACGACTTCGACGCGCGACGCGACGGCCCCAAACAAATCAGAGAAACGAATGGGAACACCAGCCGCGACCCGTTGCAAAATGGTATCGATCTTCTCCGAGACGCTAAAACGTTCGCCGAAAATCTCCTGTACGTCCTGTCGCGCTTCCACGCGTTTGATCACTGCCTGGAACGCGTTGATCAGCTGAAAAATTCCAACCTCTCCGAGACGAAGCTGTCCCTCTAAAGGCGGAGCCAAACCTCCTTCGCGCGCGAAAATTCGCTCTTGCTCCAGTTCGCGCACATGCAATTGCGCAGCCGCCTCCTTGAATTTCCTGTACTCGATCAGCTGCCGGATTAGATCCCACCGAGGATCGTCTTCCTCAGCGTCTTCTCCGGGCGGTTGCTGATCGACAGGCAGCAGGCTGCGGCTTTTCAAAGAAATGAGGTTTGCTGCCATCACGATGAATTCGCCGGCAAGTTCAATATTCAGCTCTTTGAACGCCTGAAGATATTCGAGGTACTGGCGAGTGATGCGCTCGAGCGAAATGTCGTAGATATCGATTTCGTCCTGTTTGATCAGGTAAAGCAGGAGATCGAGCGGCCCCTCGAAGACGTCGAGCTTGACCTTGTAATCGGTTTCCATGCGTCGCCCGCGACTTTAGGCAAGCGAACGCGCAAAGTAAACGGCGGGACGAACGGGCGGTGCCTGCCGAGCTTGCGAAAAGGCGCCCAGAATTAAACGAGAACTTTCCGGTGGATCCAAACGCTGTTCACGAGCCCGAGTCCAAACATGATCATTAGCACAAACGAGCCGCTGTAACTGATTAATGGCAGGGGAACACCGGTGATTGGCAACATCGCGATCGTCATCCCCATGTTTTGGAAGATATGTGTGAAGATGAGCGTCGTGATTCCAATAACCAGAAGCAGGCCTAATTGGTCGCCTGCAAAAAATGCGACAAAGAGACATGTCAGGAGAAGCAAGACAAAGCCGCCAATGAGAAAGATTCCTCCGACAAATCCCCATTGTTCGCCGATCGCGGAGAAAATGTAATCGTTGTGTATGGCGGTCGCGGGCAGAAAGCCGAGCTCGATCTGGGTGTTGGGCGCTTTAAATCCTTTTCCCGACCAACCGCCCGAACCGATGGCAATGAGCGATTGATTAATTGCCCACGCGGATCCCTGTTTGTCGATGTCGGGATGTGTAAAGGCAGTGATCCGTTGTTGCTGATACGGCTTTAGACCGAAATTGATCGCGATTGGGACGAATGCAATCCCGATGAGAATAATGCAAATCAAATAACGCAGCGGAAGACCGCCGACGAACAACAGCGCCACGAGCACCGGTACCCAAATGATCACTTCGCCAAGATCCGGTTGCATCAAGATGAGGAGGCAGGGCGCTGCAGCAACTGCTCCGCAGAGTAGCAACCGCAGCATGGGATGCATATCGTGAAATTGCGTTAAGAATAGCGCCAAGACCATGATCCCAGCGATAACCGCAAGTTGCGCAGGTTGAAAATTGAGCGGCCCTAAATGCAGCCAACTGCGCGCGCCATAAACTTTTGTGCCCATAAACTTGGTCAGGATCAAAAAGACAATGCCAGCCAGATACATCGGCAAGGCGCCCCAACGGACCCAGCGATAGTCAATCAGACTCGTGATCATGAACGCGAAAACGCCGACCGCGACCCAGTTTGCCTGCTTTCGCCAGAAATCTGCTGCGTAGGAATCTGTGCGCGTGGAAGTCGCGCTGTAGATCGCCACTACACCAAAGATGGCAAGCGCGAGCATGGCGACAAGCAGAAGCCAATTTTGGCCGAATAACTTTCTAAGAAAAGGCGTCATGCTCTTCGATCTCTCCTAAAATTTCTGGTCTATTCGCAGGGAGTGAGAAGGATTATATCCAAGTTGCAGTTTTCGCAAAGCTTCGCCTGGCCTTGCAAAGAAAGAGGCGTCGCAGGATCAAAGGCAAAAACTTCCCTCGCAAATACCAGAGGAGGTGGAGATTACATCGTTCCTGGCCCTAAAGCGCCAGGCGGTTGACATAAGCACTTGGAGTTCAGTGACTTGCCATTTTTCCCAGCAAACACTAGCGCTTTGCTTGCCACCCGATTTAAAGCCCACTAAAGTAGTCTCCACTTTCTTCATTTTCGGGGGACACGTGAATGGCCGGGAAGAAAAAAGCAAAAACAAAACGAAAACTGGCACACCCAAAACTGCCGATGCAGGGGCAGTTGAATCTGCGTCAGGAGGGAACGCATTTCGATCTGCGCCCCATCTTTGACGATTTGAACAGACGATATTTTCGCGGACGCCTTCGCGATTACAAAGTCATATGGGGCCGTCGGCGAAAACGTCGTCCGAGAGAATATTTCATCTTCGGCACGATCCAGGAGGAAGATCGCGTCATTCGAATCAATCCTGCGCTCGATCAACCTTTTGTGCCTCTTTGGTTTCTACGGTACGTGCTGTATCACGAGATGCTTCATTCTGCAGTGCCAGATGAGACGCTGCCGGAAGGTCGCCGACGAGTTCACACAGAAGAATTCACCCGACGAGAGCGCGAATTTCCAAGCTATCGCCGCGCACGACGCTGGGAAGAAGAGAATCTGTCGCGTTTTTTGCGTTAGACTGCGCCTCAGCGCGTTTCAGTAACCGGCGATCGGAACGGCCTTTCAGACGGCGAGGGCGTCGTCGCTACGTTCTTTTTGATCAGGTACCAAAGCGTTGTCGCGAGCAGGAGGGAGATCAACTTCGCGCGCCAGTTTTTCAGGATGAGTCTCTTCATAATTGCTGTGCAATAAAATTTCCGCGATGCGTTGACGAAATGTTTCCGGAGTGAAATTGCGCTCGATTCGCCGACGGTGACAAATGGAAATACCGCCAGTCTCTTCCGAGACAACCACAGCTATCGCGTCCGATTCCTCTGTGATTCCGAGGCCAGCGCGGTGCCGCAGTCCCAAACTGCGGTCCAGCGTCTCCCTCTGACTAACGGGGAAAATGCAGGCCGCGGCCGCAATTCGTCCGTTCCGAATGATGACGCCGCCATCGTGAAGCGCCGCCTTTGGGTGAAAGATCGCCAGGATGAGCTCGACAGAGAAATCGCCATCGATCGTTACGCCGGTTTCTTCATACATCCGAATCGACGTGTCGCGCTCGATCGCGATTAGTGCACCGAATTGTTTGTTTGCGAGTTGCATCGCCGCCTCAGCCAGATCGTGCACGGTTTCTCGTTTCTCGCTCGTTAGCGAAAAAATTGGATGTCCGCCCAGCGCGGCCAGACCACGCCGCAGTTCTGGTTGAAAGATCACTACCAATGCGACTGCGAGGAAAACCGAAAAACTTCGGA
>WNGL01005274.1_pt1 | contig 15365 bp, 11 predicted proteins | sample 5400591 | NCBI WGS metagenome assembly WNGL01 (sample SAMN13153377, study PRJNA577476) | soil metagenome | isolation source: 80 cm soil or saprolite under Garry oak tree replicate 1 | place: USA:California | collected 2016-06-15
GAGGACCTACGAGATGCTCGAATGAATGCATGCCCGGCGCCCACATGGTAGCAACCAGTTGCAGTGTTTCTCATTGTACCATATCTGTCGGCATCTCCGGGTCCGGGTACGCAATGCAGAACGAGAGAGATGAGGTTGGAATGATTCGACTGTTGCTCGTGGACGACCAACCGGTCGTGAGGCAGGGGTTACGCATGCGACTCACCCTGGAGCCTGATATCACGGTGGTCGGAGAGGCGAGCAATGGCAGGGAGGCAATCACACTGGTGCAGCAACTCGCTCCCGACATTGTGTTGATGGATGTCGAGATGCCGGAGATGGATGGCATCACTGCCACACTCGCGATGCGTGCGAGTATCCCACAGAGTGCTGTCGTTATGCTGAGTATCTATGACGATGTTTCCACGCGAGCACGAGCGCACGCGGCAGGAGCAGCGGCGTTTGTAAACAAGAGTGGAGCGATAGAGGTGCTGCTAGCGACGATCCGCCAGGCAGCAGAGCAAGCGAAGATTTAAAGCTGAGGTCTGCTGATCATCTGACGTGGGAAAGGACTCAAACATTGTGAGATCCCTCTCATCCAAGAAGCATGCAAACCGCTCAATGCCTATCTTAAACACCACACCTATCTACTTTGCGGCTACCGGGCCTCTTCCTTCAATGCATGGCCTTTAACGGGGGAAATCCGGGTCGCTCTGGCACCGCCATCAAACAGGTGGCTGTGTTGTACTCTCGGGTGGATGAAAGTCGCCGGGTCGCTCGGGGTACTCGGGCAGGCCTGCCCCAGGCCCAAGCTCCTCTGTTGGTGTTGAGAGTCTCCTGGCCTTGCGATCTAACGCGAGGTAGATCAAATCGACGACACTATCCAGGTCGAGTATACCAGTATTCACGATGAGATCATAAAGGTGTGCATTCTCTGGGTGTTGCTGATGCACTTCCTGCAGATAGCGGATGCGATCACGCTCTTTGAGCTGTATGCGTGTGCGGGCTGCTGCTTGATCGAGACCTTCACGGCGCATAACATAGGCAACACGCAGGTCGAGTGGTGCCACTATCCGCACATGGAGTACATCACGCCTCTGAGCCAGGAGGACCTGGGCTCCTCGACCGACGATCACGGCGTGCCCGGTTGCGACTGCGCCCTCGATGACCCGGCGTCGCGCTTCATGGTAGGCTTGAGAGTCTGTCGTCAACGGAACCACCGGAGTCACAGGCAGCGGAGGTTGAACCATTTGCAGGCTGTTCAGAATGCGTTCGACCAGGCTCTCAACGCGCTCATCGTAGGATTCTGCTTCTGCTTCGCTAATGCCCAGCCTCTGTGCCACCCGCACGACGACCTCGTGGTCAATCAATTGCCATCCCAGGCGTTTAGCCAGGCGTGCGGCAACCTCACCACCACCGCTGCCATATTCGCGTGAAATGGTGACGGCTCGCATCTGAGAGATCATACCGGGATCTACATCCATACTACGGCCCTCCTGGACTTTAGCGGATACCACAGGCATCGCTAACTGTAGCGACGACATAGCTCAATGTGTGCCACCTGGTCCTTGCAGTGCTCTTTTTCATCTCATGAAAAGATACGCTCTCTGATAGATTGTAGTGTCCGCATGGAAAATTAGCAAGGCCAACCCAAATGCTAGACTATAAGAAACGCTCAGGCCGGGTAGATCACGAGATTTGTAAAGGTTGCCTGGGCAACTGGCGGTGTGGGAGCTGGCAGATTAGAGACGAACAAGGCTGCCGCACCACTCTTGTAGTTATCGTCGTTGAGCGTGTAGAGTGTCGTTCCATTGACGACAAAGCTCATGGTTGAGCCTTTCGCGACGATCTCGATGTGGTTGAGGTTTCCCTGGTTTTTAATAGCATCGTTCGTTGGGTAACCGACGATCCTGTTTCTCGTGGGGGTGCCACCTGTATCTACTGTTCCTTTGAAAACTCCATAGGTCCCATCTCCGTAGAGTTCAAAGCAGTAGTACGTGGATAAATCGCTCTGCTGATCCAGGGTTGTACGGATGAAAACGCCATAGCCGTTATTCTGGTCTCCTTTGGAGAGGACGGCGTCAACAGCCAGTGTGAAGTCAGCAAAAGTTTTGCCGGGGACCAGCTCCGGGAGCAGTTTATGGTCGTCGTCTTCCAGGATCATGGAACCACCACCAACCTTGACCGAGAATTTCCCGTCCTCGCTGGTCGTATCCCAACCATTATTGTTGTTTTGAAAAGCATCGCTGAACAAAGGTTTTACCGACGGTGTCGGAGTCGGCTTCGCTGTCGTCGCTGCGGGGGTAGCGGTTTTGTTGCCCTGGCTTTTTAGTACGAGGAACCCACCAATTCCTCCCCCAATGAGGACGACGAGGAGGAGTATGATGCCGATAATCAGGCCAGCTCCTGGCCCACGCTTCTGCGGGGGCTGATCAAACCGGGAGGGCTGAAAATCATTGAAGGCATTCATACTCCCTTGCTGAAATCCACCTGGCATAGCTGGAGGAGCATAAAACGGCTGTTGAGTTGGGGGCAAACCCGCAAAAGGAGACTGCATTGGTGGTTGATCCCAGGACTGACCCCCATATGGAGCGGGTTGCTGTCCTCCATATTGGCCTGAGCCATAAGAGGTTGAGGGAGTAGAGGCTCCCCAGGGCATACCTGAAGGTTGAGCCTGATTGGTTGGACCGTTCATTTGTGAAGGGGTATTATAGTAACCACAGTTGGCACAGTAGAGTTCGTTTGGCGGAAGTGGTGCCCCGCAACGTTGGCAAAGCTTTGTTGGTGCGGCCCCGTAGGGAGAATACATTGAGGACATAGAGAGAACCCTCCAATACAGATCAACCGATCATTAAAATGTCAGGATGAGTATCCCATATTATTGATCGGATGTCTACCCAGGTGGCATAAATGGGTACAGTCCTTCCTTTCTTATCGATAGATTGAAATTTCCCTGAGAATCGTGCATAATTGGAGAAGGGAGAGTTTTCATTCAAATCGTCCGAAATGCGAATAGTGATACTGTATCCTTTTGTTGCACCGAACGTAAACTAGACGAATACCAGGGGAGCATGCTATGTTATCTGCAGATGAAACAACCCAAACAACCGGGGCCATCGAGCGACTACCACGCCCTATGAACCATCGAGACCTTTTAGCTGAGCGACGACAGAGTATTTTACAGCAGAAACAGGTAGATAAACAAACGGATAACCTGCAAGGGCTCAATGGAGATGCCGCCAGTGGAAAGTTGACCGGGCGACAGATAGCAGTGTTGCGTGAGGAAAACAAGCGCCTGAACGCCAACCTGCAGCAACTCCTGGCAGAATACAATAGACTTCAAACGCAATTTGATAAGGACACAGCAGCTATCCACCACGCTCATCAACAGGAAATCGAGCAATATCAGAGCCACCTGCGAGAGATGATGGAAGAACACAAACAGATACAGGAGTCCAATCGACAACTGGAGCAGCGTTACCAGCAGCTGTACCACTCTTTCCAGGATGCTGTTGAGGAAGAAGCACATAAAATGGTGGCCGAGGCAGCCCACACCCTTCAGCTCTCCCCTGAGCATACTCCCGCTCTGCTGCAAGATGTCGTAAAAACAGTTGAACTTCAGGTTAAGCAGGAAGAAGACGAATCTCTCGCCCACACACTCTATCTCTTGCGCGAGGCACAACGAAAAAACAAACAAATGGAAGAAGAGCATGCCAGAGAGCGAGAGAAAATTGCTGCCGAACTTCGGAACCTGCTTACCCTTCAAAACAGTGCACGGCAACAGGCGGTGCTACGCGCTGAAATGGTGGAAAAGAGACTAAAAGCACGCTGGAGCCTGACTTTTGCATCGACAGCGGTAGGACTTTTGCTGCTGCTCATCTTGCTCCAACTGGCTTGCCTGACTATCCTGAAATGGGATGCTTTGGTGGCGATCCTGGCACCGATGGCGGTCTGTGTTGTTCTGGCCCTTATCGTGACACGCTTAAACTCCAGTATGAGCAAGGTTCTGGCCAGCGCACCACGTAAAGTAGCCACGAGTAAAAAGAGCTGATGCAAGCAAACCAGGAGATGCTTAACTCCTGAAGCTGAGTACGCGCCGTACAAACTTGCGGTTATTAGCAGCGGCTTTGCCTTCCAGGTAAGCCTCAAAGACTGTCTGCTGGATACCGGTGCTCATCGTCGGATAGGCATGGATTGTGTTGAGGATGTCACTCACCTTCAGGTTATTCTGCATGGCAAGTGCTATCTCGCCGAGCAACTCGCCTGCACGGGCTCCGACCATATGTGCGCCCACGATCTTATCCTTCTTGCCTGTCAGTACCAGCTTGATGAAGCCTGTCGTCTCACCTTCAGTCTGTGCGCGGTCGATCTCAGCCCAGGGGAATTTGACAATACGCACTCGCTTGTATTGTTTCTCCGCCTCATCGGGGGTCAGACCTACACGCGCCGCCTCCGGATCGGTAAAGGTGCACCAGGGAACAACACGATAGTCCACTTTCTTCTTGCCGATGGGCAATAGCGCATTGCGTACTGCTATCCCCGACTGGTACGCTGCAACATGGGTGAAGAGGTAGCCCCCAATCACATCGCCAATCGCCAGGACGTTCGAGCTAGAGGTCTGGAGGTAATCATCCACCTTGATGCCCTTACCATCATACTTGACGCCAGCCGCCTCCAGGTTTAACCCCTCGACATTGGGTTGTCGCCCCAGGGCCAGGATAATCTCATCGGCCTCGAAGTTCAGCAGCTGGTCGCCCTGCTTTGCAGTCACCACCTTCTTGTCTCCCTGGCGAGCAGCCTTCACGAAGCGGGCATTGGTGACAATATTGATCCCTTCCGATTTCAATACTTCAGCAACCGTTGCCGATACTTCGAGATCTTCTTTGGGCAGAATCCGATCTGGTCCCTGGATAATAGTGACCTTTGCTCCCAGGCGCTCAAAAGCCTGGCCTAGCTCAACACCAATGGGGCCACCACCAACCACGACAATTGTAGGAGGCAGATTCACCAGGTCAAATACTCCCTCGTTGGTCAGGTATCCGACCTCTTCCAGCCCCTCCACCCTGGGAACCACCGGGCGAGAACCGGTGGCTATCAACGTACTGCGGCTCGAAAAACTTTCACTATTCACTGTGAGTTCTGTCGGGGATTTGAAGGAAACTTTGCCAAACTTGACCGTAACACCTTCCGTATAGACCTTTTCTGCCTCTGCTACGCGACTAATCACACCCTGTACATATGCAGTAACCTTGCCCATATCAACTTCAAGGTTGGCAGCCATCAGTCCCAGTTTCGCTGCACCCCTGACCTGCTGCACTACACGAGCCACATGGATCAGGCTCTTGCTTGGCACACAGCCATAGTTGAGACAATCTCCCCCCAAACGCTCTTTATCAATGAGTAAGACGGTTGCCCCCAGGGAAGTTGCTACTCGGGCAGCCGTCAGCCCACCGGAGCCACCACCAATAATCGTCAGATCGTAACGCGCCATTTTCGCCTCCTAAAAAATGGGTGCGGCCCTCTCAAAATACCTACCCTTGAAAGATTTACTGTCCCGGCACCCGTTCATAAAATGGGTAATCCTGCACACGATTGCAATGTAACGTCTAAGCTTCCTCTGATACTGATATAATAATAAGATATGGCAGAGCCGCTATCTATGATCCATATATGGGCAGATAACCAGATTGGATCTTGTGCAAGCAGATACTGTTGGCGAGGTGTAGGCCATCCCATCCAGGGCGCGATAAATCTGGCCCCTACGCATCCGGCATCGCTTCTCTCGCCGTCCTTGGATACTTCGCCAACAGTACCAGGCAGAGTAATCTGATGCAGGCATGAGTGCGTAGGACTTTTAGCACAACTATCTGCAAGCGTACCTGGTCATCTATTCATTAACGCTATACTCTAAGCATATCAATACGAGGAGATATTCATGACACCAGAAGTCCAGCCAATACCAACAGTTGCGCCGCTCCAACATCACTCTATCTGGCAAGACGGCCAGCAGCCCGAACCATGCGTCGTCGTCATCTTCGGTGCAACTGGCGACCTCACCCAGCGCAAACTCTTGCCAACACTGGCACATCTCGCACGCGGTCACCCTCTACCAGAAGCCTTCTCAGTTGTCGCGTTTGCCCGCCGCCCCATGAACGACCAGCAATGGCGCGATATGGCCCTGGCCTCACTCGACAAATTTACGTCCGGAGATGAGAAATTAGATAGCAGTGAACAGCGGGCCTTTGCTCGCCGTATGTTCTATTGCCAATCCGACTTTAACGATCGCGAAGGCTATGCCAAGCTCGCCGATTTACTGGATCAGATTGATCAACAGCAAGGTACTCGTGGAAACCGCATCTTCTACCTGGCAACTCCACCCGATGTCGTTTCTGAGGTCATCTATCAACTCGGTGGCTCAGGCTTAGCACGGGCATACCGCGGTAATGGTGATGACGAGTCCTGGACGCGCATCATTGTTGAAAAACCCTTTGGACGCGACCTGGCCTCCGCACAAAAGCTCAACCGCGAGATAGGCCGTGTGTTCCGTGAGGATCAAATCTACCGTATTGACCACTATATGGGCAAAGAGACTGTACAGAATCTGCTGGCATTCCGCTTCGCTAATGGGATCTTTGAGCCTCTCTGGAATGCAAAGTACATTGACCATGTACAAATTGTGGTCGCTGAGAGTCTGGGCATCGGCTCGCGTGCAGAGTACTACGAGCAATCCGGGGCTATCCGTGACATGATACAAAACCACATTATGCAGGTCCTCTGCCTGACAGCGATGGAGCCACCTGTCGCCTTTGACCCTGATGCCATCCGCGATGAAAAGGTGAAGGTCCTGCGGGCCATCCCCCTGCTTACTCCTGAAGAGGTGGCAGAGCGGACAGTACGTGCGCAGTACACCGCAGGCGTAGTTGATGGACAACAGGTTGTGGGTTATAAGGAAGAGAAAGGGGTCGCAGCCGACTCGACCACAGACACCTTTGTCGCGCTCAAACTGTTCATTGAGAACTGGCGCTGGGCGGGAGTTCCCTTCTACATCCGCACTGGCAAACGCCTGCCTGCCCGAAGCACCGAGGTGACGATCCAGTTCAAGCGCGTCCCACATCAGCTCTATAAGCCATCAGAGACACGCGGATTGGTACCCAACTGCCTGACGATACGGATTCAGCCGGACGAAGGCATCTCACTGAAATTTGGAGCGAAGATTCCTGGCGCTGCTCGTCAATTGAGTTCAGTTGATATGAACTTCTCCTATGCTGGTGCCTTTGGGGTCTCTTCACCAGAAGCCTATGAGCGCCTGATTGCCGACTGTATGATCGGTGACTCAACGCTCTTCATCCGTCGTGATGAGATCGAGATGGCCTGGCGCATTACCGATAGCATCATCAATGCCTGGAAGAACATGCCTGCCAGCACCGTCTCTACCTATGCTGCTGGAACCTGGGGTCCCAAAGAGGCCGACGCGCTTATCGAGAGCGATGGGCGGCAGTGGGATAATCCGTAGAGGGTGCCAACCAGAAAAAGATGATACAATAACCTAAAATAACCACAGGAGGATAGTCAAAACCATGGACGCAACACTCTTACTTCCTGGTATCACTCAAAACAAAGTCAACACCGATCGGCTTGAAGTAGCCTACCTTGAAGCTGGCACGGGTGATACTCCCATCGTGCTGGTACATGGGAACTGCTCTTCATCGCTCTTCTTCCAGGACTTCATGCTGGCACTAGCCGGGACAGGCCGCTACAAAATCTATGCCCCGGATATGCGAGGCTACGGGGATAGCGAAGCAGCACCGGTGGATGCTCAACGTGGGATGCGCGATTTCTCAGATGACCTCGACGCATTCGCACGAGCGCTCAATTTAAGCTCGTTCCACTTATTTGGCTGGTCAATGGGTGGTAACATCGTGATGCAGTATGCCATGGACCATCCAGGCGCACTGCGTTCACTCACCCTGGAGTCACCCGGCTCACCCTTTGGCTTCGGGGGTACAAAGGATGCCCAGGGAACACCAACCTGGCCAGACTATGCCGGTAGCGGAGCAGGCACGGCCAACGCCGACTTTGTGAAGCGCATATCAGAGGGAGATCGCGGGGAGGAACAGACATCCCCACGTACCGTGATGAACTTCTTCTATTTCAAACCACCATTCCGCGCCGCTCCCGACCGCGAGGAAATCTATCTGACCTCGCTGCTCTCGACGCGAATTGGAGTGGCCAACTATCCAGGCGACCAGGTCGCCTCTCCCAACTGGCCGGGGATCGCACCCGGAACACAGGGAGTGAACAACGCCCTCTCACCCAGGTATCTGAACCAGGGCGATTTTGCCAAGGTTAGCTCTAAGCCACCAGTTCTGTGGATACATGGTGCCGATGACCAGATTGTCTCCGACACGTCATTTTTCGACCTGGGTTTCCTGGGGCAGATAGGTGCCGTTCCTGGTTGGCCAGGAGCAGAGGTCTTCCCGCCACAACCCATGAAGACACAGGTACGCACGGTACTGAACAACTACCAGGCCAATGGCGGAGAGTTTCGTGAAGTCGAGTTACCGGATTGTGGTCATTCGCCTCATATCGAGAAGTTGGAAGCAGTGTGTTCCCATCTTTTCCCATTCCTGCAGAGTTGCGACGAGAAATACGGCGAGTAGCCAGCCATCGTGGTCACGTTCGTGCTCGGCGGTGAGCATCGACCCAATGCTTGAAGAGGAACAAAAGGAGTACCCCGATGAACCTTCCGTCTCGATCGACCCAGGCAGACATGACTGCGACCTTGCCCCGTGCGCCCAATACGCGCTTGCAGGGGCCCTGGCTTCCGCTTCTCCGCCTCGCGTGGGTGCTCCTGAGCCTGCTCACTTTCAGTGTCTTCATTGCGAGCCTGCCGGTGTACTTTGCGGGTCAGCAGACCGCGTACCCCGTGGGCTATGCTGCCTTCTTACTCGCCTTGGGGATCGTTGTCGCCTTGATCTGGTTCGCCGTCGCTCTCCTGATCTTCTGGCGCAAATCCAACGATTGGATGGCCTTGCTGGTCGCCTTTATGCTGGTCACCCAAGGTGCCAATAGCACGATCAGCCCGTTGGATACGACCCCCTCCATCTGGCAGGTGCCAGCCAAGATCGAGGGCGTCCTTGCCTTCGTCCTGCTGTTCCTGGTCTTCTCCCTCTTCCCCACCGGGCGGTTGGTGCCACGCTGGATCGGCTGGTGTGCGATACTGTTTCTTGGCTGGCAGATCGTGGGGAGCTGGTACCTCTTGCCTGATGACTTCGGTATTCCGTATATTCTGGTCTGGTACGGCTTTCTGGGTATCTTCGTCACCTCCCAACTCTACCGCTACCACTCGGTCTCCAATGCAGTTGAGCGGCAGCAGACCAAGTGGATCGTCTTCGGCGTGACCGGGACCTACCTGACCGAGTTAGGCATTACCGTCTGGTATGCCTTCTTCTCATCACCCTTGCCAAGCGGGTCCCTGGCTGACTTGATTCTCGCCCCGATTGGGAATGCTGTCCCGATCCTCATTCCCCTCTCCTTTGGCTTTGCCATTCTGCGCTACCGGCTGTGGGAGATTGACGTCATTATCAAGCGCACCCTGGTCTATGCTACACTGACAGCCGTGCTGGCCCTGGTCTACTTTGGCCTCGTTCTCGCTCTCCAATCCCTCGTGCGTGGGTTAACAGGACAAGTCTTGCAGTCTCCACTGGTTCTTGTCGCCTCAACCCTGGCAATTGCCGGGTTGTTTCAGCCGCTCCGCAAACGCATCCAGGCAATGATTGACCGTCGGTTCTACCGCCGTAAGTATGATGCGGCCAAGACCCTGGAGACTTTTGCGGCAACCCTGCACAATGAAGTAGACTTGAGCCAGTTGAGCGAACACTTGATCACGGTGGTGGAAGAGACGATGCAGCCGATGCATGTCTCACTGTGGCTGCGACCGCACCAATGGGAGGAGAAACAGACTACTCAGGTGCTCCCGCGCCTGGGTGAGGAAGAGAGACGATCACCATGACGGGAACCCAATTATGCGGTGCCAGCCAGTTCGAGCGCAGCCCCAATGTACTCTTGCACCTGCTTGCGTAATGTGGCTGGTTCCCGGATCGTGATGTTCAATCGACGTGCGCCCAGAAACTCAGCGAACCGAACAAGGCCGCGTGCCAGGGCTGAGGCAAATTCGGGTGCCTCTACCGGAGCATGATCTTCAAGCCAGAAACCATTGATCATCAATGTGGAGGTCGCACGGTCAAGCTTCGGATCAAACCGCGCGACGAGTCGATCTCCATACAGGACCGGGAGGGTATAATAGCCCCAACGTCGCTTCTCCGCCGGTTTATATACTTCCCAGAGATACTCAAAATCAAACAACCAGTCTGCTCGACCACGGGTGCTGACGATATCGAGCGGCGCGAGAAAGACAACTTCCTCATCCGTTGTAGTCGCCAGTGGTCGCCACGTCTCAGGAATACGCCCGGCTTCCAGATCGGACAATAGCGGGACATCGGCGCTCAGAACCAACCAGCGTTCCTTTGAGCCTGCAACCTGTACTGGTGCAAGCTCTCCGTCCTGCACCATTGTATGGAGCCATTGATTGGCCTCAGTGCGGTCTACACGCCGCTCGATAAAACTTGAAAATCCATTTGCCCATCCTCGCTCCCGCATCAGCCCCTTAAACGCCACGCTTTTGCGGGCGAAGAAGTGTTCCGCCTCCTCGTCAGGCGCGGCATAATCCAATGCTGGTGGCGCAACACGGTCGCGAAAATCGTATACGCGCTCGAAGCCTTGCCTGTGGTGAATCATTACTTCGCCTGTCAGCCAGAGGTAGTAGAGGGCAAGAGCAGTATCTTTGCGTCCACGGTAATTACTGACGCGCTCGTTTCCTGTAAAATCACGGTTGCCGAGTGGGCCACGTATCCGCAACTGGACACGCACATCGTGCAGGAGCGTTTGGTGCGTTGCTGCAAAGGCTGCCCAACGCGCCTCCTGCTCTCGACGGCGCATAGGCAGACGCCAGAAGGGGAGTTCGCTCATCGGGTAGATGAAGAGGGCACCACCGTAGTCAAAGAATTGGCGCTTATCGTAGAGCACATGATCAAGGTAGTCTGGACGATACTCAATCACACGGCTCCACAGGACAATATCGTGACCACGGGCAACGACATTCAGGGGGTCCATCTGCACGGCTTCGATAGCGCGTAGTGCCTCGGCAGTGCCATCCTGCCCGGCCCAACGTCGTCCCGGCCAGAGTCCTTGCCGCCCAAGCACAAGGCGCCGTGCCGTCGTTTTTGAGATCGTGATAGTTCCCATAGGGCGAGTTGCTTCCTCTACCCGATCAACCTTTCCATCTGCGACAGGTGCGACTCGAACAGTTGCAATGCCTGTCGTACTGGCTCCGGCGAGGTCATATCTACTCCCGCCCTCTTCAGCAGTTCGATGCTGTAATCAGACGAACCAGAGCTCAGGAACTTCAGGTAGCGCTCGACCGCAGGTTTCCCCTCGTGCAGGATCTGCTGCACCAGGGCTGACGCGGCAGAAATGCCGGTCGCATACTGGTAAACGTAGAAGCTGCTATAGAAGTGCGGAATACGCGCCCATTCGATATTGATCAGGTCATCAACTACCACCTCGGCTCCGTAATACTTCTCGTTGAGAGCACGGTACATGGCACTGAGTGTATCAGCAGTCAATGGCTCACCCTGTTCTGCATGGCTGTGTATCTGCTGCTCAAACTCTGCAAACATTGTCTGGCGGAAGAGGGTCCCCCGGAAGTCTTCCAGCGACTGGTTGAGAATTGCCAGCTGCACAGCGCGGTCAGAGGTTGTCTTGAGCAGGTACTCGGTCAGCAAACCCTCGTTGAGTGTTGAGGCAACCTCGGCCACGAAAATCGTATAGTCACCATACTGATAGGGCTGGTAGCTGCGGGTGAGGAACGAGTGCATGGAGTGACCCAGTTCGTGCGCCAGCGTATACATGCTATCCCGGTTGTGCTGGAAATTCAGCAGGACAAAGGGATAGGTCGTATAGGCACCACCACTATACGCACCGCCACGCTTCCCTGGTGTCTCATACACATCAATCCAGCGCTCCGTAAAAGCCCGCTTGAGGTTACTGACATAGGTCTCACCTAATGGAGCCAGGGCAGTCGCTACCGTATCACATGCCTGCTCGTAGCTTATCTTCTGCTCCACCTCCTCAACGATAGGCACGTACAGATCGTACATATGCAGTTCGTCGAGCTGGAGCATGCGTTTACGCAGTTTCAGGTAACGATTGAGCAAGGGAATATGCTCATTCACCGTCTCAACCAGGTTGTCATACACACTGACCGGGATGTTGTAGCGAGAGAGTGCAAGCTCCCGGCACGTCGCAAAGCTACGCTGTTTGGCATAGAAGATATCGGCCTTTACCTGTGAAGCAAGCGTAGTAGCAATGGTATTTCGCTGTTTGAGGAACGTCCCATGCATTCCCTCAAATGCTTCTTTTCGCACCCGCCGATCAGTGCTGCGGATGAAGACCAGGTAGTTCCCCTTTGTCAGAGGAACCTCTTCGCCTGTCTGATCTTTGATGGTCGGAAGCTTCAGGTCTGCGTTGTCTATCATCGTGAAAACGGTACCGGGAGCGTCAGCAACCTCACCCGCGGCGGCAAGTACGGCCTCTACTTCGGCGGAGCGCACATGTCCGCGCTTGCGATTCAAGTCGCGCAACTGCTGTCCATAGAGTTGCAGCTCAGGGGTTTCCTGCACAAATTGATCGAGCGTCTCCTGTGGCAGCGCGAGAATCTCCGGCTCGATGTACGAGGCAGCAGTAGAGGCATGGACGTACAGCTGCATGGCCCGATCGGCCATGCCCTGGTAGGTACTGTTGGTAGTATCTTCATCCCTGCGCATGGAGGCATAGACATAGAGGCGCTCGATTTCTTTGAACAGTTCATCACGCTCCCAGTCCTCATTGCCTGGGAAAATACTTTCAAGGTTCCAGGTATATTCTATAGGAATTTCGCTTCGGTTCGTAAAAGTCTGCAAGGTTGGGTCTCCTTTAAATAACAATAAGAGTCAGGGGTGCTATAGCTCTATGCCTGTGTGGTAGATGACCACCTTAGCCAGTTGTGGAGCGGCACCCGGAAGTACAGGTACATTGTATCAAAAAATCAGGGGGAGTGCTATGTTCCGCGTTCACGCTCCTATCTGACCTACAGAAGGAGTGTCGGACACCCTTCACGAAGTCTCACTATGGTTTCCCCGACCTCGTTTATCACGAGTAGCGAACCGTCGAAATCCTCAACGCGAACCTGACCATTGTAGAATGGTTCAACGGCAGCGAATCGACGATCATAGATAGATTGGCCTCGCATGTCTACATGGTGCCAACCACCATCATCGCGAGCGCGTGCATACCTTTTGTGGAATACATCGAGGTCCAGGAACCATCTTCCGTGTAATTGATGGCCTTCCAAATTGAGATGTGTGTGCAGCCCACTCTCCTGCTGCACGACAGCAATCCCATCGCGATAATCACCTACGTATCGATAGCAGTCTGGATAGGCAACTATCCCATCTGACCGGAGGTGGAAGTAGACGCCATCAGAACGGCGGACAGCACAGCGCCCTTCCTGGAAGTTTCCGCACCAACTATACCGTTCACTGTACAGCAGCCTACCATCAGCAAGTATGTGAAACCAGCTGTTATCAGCCTGAACTGCTGCACGCTCCTCATAGAAACCGAACGCTCGGGTATAACGCTCTTTGTAGGCTGCCCGTCCGGTAGACCGAATATGGTAGGCTCCTGATACATCTCGTACTGGTGCCAGGCCAGGCGAATGGAACTTGAGCACCTGCTTGAAGCGGGCTTTGTAGGCAGGTTGTCCGTCTTTCAGATGATGAGTCTGATCGGGCGCAATCGTCAAATCCCCCCAATGATAACTCATGCCTGCTCCCGGCGGCGCATATTGCAACCTCGACATAGCTGATGGTCACGGTAGGTGGCTAGCAACATCTGATAGGCCGGGCCCTGCCAGATTTCGTCCAGGCTTTCCTCTGTCAGATTTCCGAACTCACCTAGCGTACGCCGTAGCGCATCTGGTGCACAACAGGGATCAAACCGTCCCTGTGCACTCACCCAGGCCTCCTTGCCCAAGAAGGGGCAGACTGCCCCAGGGGCGATATCAACCTCTGCTCCTGGCTCCAGGGGAAAGATATTCTCAAGCAGGACCTTCTTGCCATCAGAAAGCCGATGCCGCTCAACAGCTTCGTACGCTGCCTGTACCGCCTCATTCCATTTCAAGATGGCTTCCGCGTTGCGCCGCATAGACAGGGGCTTGATCGCCTCAAAGTGCGCCCACAGATGGTGCCCCTTCACCCTATCTACACCCAACTCGGCAGCAAGCTTTACTATATCGGCGAGTTCTCTCACGTTCGTCTCAAGGAAGGTGAGTTGGAAAGTCACACGGCATCTGTTTGCCCCGTCCGCTGCATAAGCATCACGCACCCGAATGAAGCTTCGTACATTCTCCAGCACCTTTTCCCAACGAGTTCCCAGCATAATCGACTCCTGGGTTTCCTTCCGAGCACCATTCCAGGATATCTTCACATCCGATGCCACTGGCACGATACGTTCTGCCCAGGCTTGGGCTCCCCGACCTGGAAAAGTGCCGTTCGTGGTGAGGTTCAACTTCACGCCGTATTGAGCACACAGATCGATAATCTCATCCATGTATCTGTATATGAGAGGTTCGCCCATGGTGGACGGGATGATTTCCCGTAGGGGCGTCCCTTGAGATTCCTCCAGCACACGACGAATCAGCGAGATGTCCATTCGGCGCTTTGGTCTGCCTGCCTGGATTCGTTCGCGTTGTAACGGGCTATACGGTGAGTGCTCCTCGCACATGATGCAGTGGAGGTTACAGTCATCCGGGTTAGTGTCAAAGGTAATACGCCAGGGTCCTGGTCGCGTCGGTTGAGTGGGTTGCATATCCTTAATTCCTCCTTCTGTCCGAAAGCACTCGCACGTAAAGTTCTTCAACCAACTGGGCATGCTGGTTCATGCCAGGGATATTCCCATCCTCAGATTGCAGGTACCCTCGCTCACCGAGTTGACGGGCAAACTCTGGGTCATACACGAAATGCTGCATCTGTTCCGCCAATGCAGACGGATTACGGTGGGCGAAAAGAAGCCCATTCCGCTCATGCCGGACATACTCAGCCATCCCTCCATAGTCAGCAGTAATTACAGGAACACGAGCCTGGAGCGCCTCGTGAATGACCAGAGGAGAGTTCTCGGCCCAGATGGACGGTACCACGATCGCATCACATCGATTGAACACTTGCTGGACTATGTCTGGGTTGCGGTACTCCCCCATCCACTCAATTCGGTCTCGCACGTTACCGGGCAAA
>WNGL01005275.1_pt1 | contig 15364 bp, 18 predicted proteins | sample 5400591 | NCBI WGS metagenome assembly WNGL01 (sample SAMN13153377, study PRJNA577476) | soil metagenome | isolation source: 80 cm soil or saprolite under Garry oak tree replicate 1 | place: USA:California | collected 2016-06-15
AGGTGTTCGGCCGCGCGATCGGCCAGAACCAGGGCGTGCAGTTCCCGATCGCGCGCGCCTACATGGCGACCGAGGCCGCAGCGCTCATGGTCGAGCGCGCGGCGCAGCTCTACGAGGACGGCAAGCCCTGCGGCCCGGAGTCGAACATGGCGAAGCAGCTCGCGGCCGAGGCCTCGTGGCAGGCGGGCGACATGTGCCTGCAGACCCACGGCGGCTTCGGCTTCGCCGAGGAGTACGACGTCGAGCGCAAGTTCCGCGAGACGCGCCTCTATCAGGTCGCGCCGATCTCGACCAACCTCGTGCTGTGCTATCTCGCCGAGCACGTGCTGCGGCTGCCGCGGTCCTACTGACGCCCAAGGAGAACGCATGGGCGCAGCTGCAGCCCGATTGAGCGCGCCGGGAGTTCGGCCTATCGCCGTGTAACAACGCCCATCAGCTTGTCGGGCAGCCAGGTGGCGATCTCGGGAAACGCGCACAGGATCACGATCGCCAGGAACATGCACAGCACGTAGGGAATCGTTCCCCACATGATGCGCGTGACCGGCACGTCCGGGGCGATCGAGCTGACGATGTAGATGTTCAGGCCCACCGGCGGGTGGATCAGGCCGATCTCCATGTTGATGGTCAGGATCACGCCGAACCACACCGGGTCGAACCCCGCCGCCGTGATGATGGGGTAAAGGATGGGCGCGGTCATCAGGATGATCGCCGCCGGCGGAATGAAGAAGCCGCACACCAGCAGGAACAGATTGATCATCCCCATCAGCACCCAGCGGTTGAAGTGCGCGTCGGCGATCGCCTGCGCGAGCGTCTGGGTGAGGTAGAGCGAAGTGAGCATGTAGCCGAACAGCACCGCCGCCGCGATGATCGTCAGGATCATCACCGACTCGCGCGTGGTGTCGCGCAGGATCACCCACCAGCTCTTTGCGTTCCACATCCGGTAGATGATCACGGCCGTCACGACGCACAGCGCCGCGCCCACGCCGGCCGCTTCCGAGGGTGTCGCCACGCCGCCATAGAGCACGTACATGACGCCGGCGATGATCGCGAGGAACGGCACGATCTTCGGGATCGACTGGAACTTTTCGCGCCACGAGTAGCGGAAATCGACCGCATGCGAGCGGAACCCGCGCTTCCAGATGATGAACAGCGTCCACAGCATGAAAAGGCCCGTCAGCATGATGCCCGGCAGCACACCGGCGAGGAACAGACGCCCGATCGAGGTCTCGGTCGCGATGCCGTACAGGATGAAGGTGATCGAGGGCGGAATCAGGATGCCGAGCGTGCCCCCCGCGCAGATCGATCCGGTCGCGACGTCGTCGGGGTAGCCGCGCCGGCGCATCTCGGGGATGCCCATCTTGCCGATCGCCGCGCAGCACGCTGGCGACGATCCCGTGAGCGCCGCGAACAGTGCGCAGGCGCCGAGATTGGAGATCACCAGGCCCCCGGGCAAGCGGTAGAGCCAGCGATCGAGCGCTTCGTAGAGGTCCTTGCCCGCGGGCGAGGAGCCGATCGCCGCGCCCATCATCACGAACATCGGGATCGACACCAGCGTGAAGTCGTTGAGGCCCGCGTAGAAAGTTTCCGCGACGACGTGCAGCGCGCCGAAGCCCTGGAAGATCATGATGAAGACGATCGAGATCGCTCCCAGTCCGAAGGCGACCGGCGTGCCCGACAGCAACATCACAAGCGTCACGATCAGCACCATGAGGCCTTGGGTGGTGGGGCTCACGCTTCGCGCTCCTTCGTAATTCCAAAAGGCGGCTCGCGCCCGGTGACGAGGTTGTAGATATCGGCGACGTATTGCAGGGACAGGAGACCGAGGCCGATCGGCATCGAGGAATACGGAATCCACAGGCGCGCGCGCCACATGGTGTCGGAGACCCAGCGGTTGTCCCAGGCCTCCTTCCAGAAATTGAAAGTGAGCACCGCGAGCGCCACGGCGAAGGCAAGCGAGACCGAAGCGGCAAACACGGCGAGCCAGAAGCGCGCACGCGGACCTAGGTAGTGGGGCAGCACGTCGACGTTCACGTGGCCGCGAGTCATCAGCACGAACGGGCTGCCGACGAAAGTCGCCGCGATCAGGCAATAGGTGGTGAAGTCGGTCTGCCAGATGGTGTTCTGGTTGAGAACGTAACGCACGAACACCATGTGGCAGACGACGATTACGCCGAGTGCGATCAGCGCGGCTGCAAAGTAGCCGCACAGGCGCGAGACCCACCTGACGGCGCGGACGAAGGTATCCATGGGGATAGGGCGCTATCGTGATGTGAGGACGATAAACAAAGGGCGGCTCGCGCCGCCCTTCGATGTGCAAGGGTCCTCTGCTACTTGACGCTCAGCGCTGCGTCGATCAGCTTCTGGCCGTCCGGCACTTCCTTGGCGAACTCGGCGTAGGAGCTTTGCCGGGCGACCTTCACCCACTGGTCGTACTCGGCGGGGGTGAGCGTGACCACCTCGACCTTGTGCTCCTTGAACACCTTGACCATCTCGTCGTCGAGGCCCTTGGCTTCCCTAGCGAAGTACGCCTGCGCCTTCTTGCCTGCGGCGACCAGCACGTCCTGCTGCCGCTTGTCGAGCCGGTCGAAGCCCTTCTTGGACATCAGCACCGGCTCGTACATGAACCACAGCGCGTTCTCGCCCGGCGCGGTCAGGCATTTCACCTGCTCGTAGATGCGGAAGGAAACGAAGCTGCCGGAGCTCGTGTCGGTCGCGTCCGCGACGCCGGTCTGAAGCGCGTTGTAGACCTCGTTCGACGGGATCGACACGATCGACGCACCCGCCGACTGCCACATCGCCGCGAAGGTCGGCCCCGCCGAGCGGACCTTCAGGCCCTTGATGTCGGACGGCGTGCGGATGCAGGCCTTCTTCGAGGCGATCGCGCCGGCGAGCCAGGCGTCGGCGAGCACGATGACGCCGGCCTGGTCGATCTTCGCCTTGATGTCCTTCATGAACTGGGAATCGTTGATCCGCGCCGCGCGATCGTGGTTGCGCACCAGCGCCGGCATCAGCGTCGCGCCGAAGGCGCGCACCTTGCCGCTCGCGTAGTCGAGCGGGAAGGAGGAGATATCGAGCTGGCCGTTGACGAGCGCGTTCCACTGCTCGTTCGGCTTGAACAGCGACGCGCCGGGATAAACCTGGATATCGAGGTCGACGCCCGCAGCCTTGGCCTCGCGCGCGATGATCTGCACCATCTCGTCGCGCACGTCGCCCTTGCCGCCGGGAAACTGGTGCGACGCGCGCAACACCGTCGGCGCCGCCAGCGCCGAGCCGCCGAGCGCCGCCGCGGCGAGCGCTGCGAGCAGGCCGAACCGCTTGGATGTCCTCATGTATGCCTCCTCCAGAATCGTGTATCAACCGCGCTGTCCGATCTGCCCCGGTTCGCCGGGGTCTTGCCGATGCCCGTAACGCGGCGCCTATTCTAAGCCGCCCCGGGCGGCGCAACAAACGGGTCGCCGGGTGCAGGGGCGGGGCTTTTTATTTCAGCGCGTCGTCGAGCATCAGCCGGATCAGCGACGCCAGCTCCCCCTCCTTGCTCGTGAAATAGTGATCGGCGCCGTAGACCATCGCCTGCTTCGAGCCGTGGGCACGGCGCAGGAAGTCTTCCCGGCTCGAGACGCCGCGCAGCACCGCGTCGGAATCCTTCTCCGCGTAGATATCGAAGATCCGGAACTTGGGCCGCCCGAAGCGCTCGAAATCCCCGCTCGAGATCGAAATCGCCACCCACGCGAAAAACGGCGCTTTCGGATCGACGGCGAAATAGCGGTTCGCCATGCGCGCGCCCATGCTGTGCGAGACGAGCGCGATCCTGCGGTAGCCCTTGCCGCGCAGCCAGGCGCCCGCGGCGGTGATGCGCGCGCTGGCCTCGCCGAACAGCGCGGAATAGCGCGCGGCGGGCGCGTCCGCGGCGAGAATCGGCATCTGGATCGAGAGCGTGCTGTAGCCCGCGTCGGCGAGCTTCACGCGCAGCGCCCCGATCACGCCGTAATCGGGCTGCACGCCCAGGCCGTGGACGAGGACGATCGCAGCCTTGGCGCCTTTCGCCTCCGCGTACAGGCCCAGGAATTTTTGCGGCGTCCTTGCCTTGAGCCATACCGCCTGGCCGACGACGAGTCCCGGAAGGACCTCGTCGGCCCAGCGCTTCTCCCTCGCGTAATCGGAATGCTGGGCGAGCGCGGCGGGCGGCGCGCACAGGAGGGCGGCGAGCAAGGCGCTCTTCAGAGCGGCACTCATGCGGGATCGCGCGAGACGGTCTCCGGAAAAGTCCGCGCCTATTGTACCGTCCCGGCTCGTGGGCGCGGCCCTTTCGGATAAAATACGCCGCTCGCGCCGGCGCGAAGAGGAGAATGAGGAATGGCGGGCCCCCTATCCCACATACGCGTCCTCGATCTTTCGCGCGTGCTCGCCGCGCCCTGGACCGGGCAGAACCTCGCCGACCTCGGCGCCGAGGTGATCAAGATCGAGCGGCCGAAAACGGGCGACGACGCGCGCGCCTTCGGCCCGCCGTGGCTGAAGGACGCGAACGGCCGCGACACGACCGAATCGGCCTATTTCGCCTGCGCCAATCGCGGCAAGAAATCGGTCACGGTCGACCTCTCCAGGCCCGAGGGCCAGGAGCTCGTGAGAGAGCTCGCCCGGCAGTGCGACGTGCTGCTCGAGAACTACAAGTTCGGCGACCTCGAGCGCTATGGCCTGGGCTACGGCGATCTGAAGAAAATCAATCCGCGGCTCGTCTACTGCTCGGTCACGGGATTCGGCCACACCGGGCCGTACCGCGAGCGCCCCGGCTACGACTTCATGATCCAGGGCATGGGCGGCCTGATGAGCGTCACCGGCGAGCGCGACGATCTTCCGGGCGGCGGGCCGCAGAAGGCGGGCATCCCGATCGCCGACATCATCACCGGCATGTACGCGAGCATCGCCGTGTGCGCGGCGCTCGCCCACCGCGCCGAGACCGGCAAAGGCCAGCACCTCGACCTCGCGCTGCTCGATTCGATCGCCGCAGTGCTCTCCAACCAGGGCGCGAACTATCTCGCCACCGGCGTCTCGCCCGGGCGCCTGGGCAACGCGCATCCCAACATCGTGCCCTACCAGACGTTCAAGACCGCGGACGGCGACATGATCGTCGCCTGCGGCAACGACGGCCAGTTCCGCAGGCTCTGCGAGGTGGCGAGATGCGAGCGCCTCGCGCAGGACCCGCGCTACGCCACGAACGGCAAGCGCGTCGAGAACCGGATCGGGCTCACGCGTGCGCTCGCCGACCTCTTCGCCCGGCGCAGCACGCGCGAATGGGTCGAGGCGCTCGAGGCCGGCGGCGTGCCGAACGGCCCGATCAACACCATCGAGCAGGTGTTCGCCGAGCCGCAGGCGCTCGCGCGCGGCCTGAGATTCGAGCTGCCGCATCCGCTCGCGGGGAAAGTGTCGCTGATACGCAGTCCGATGCGCTTCTCCGGGACGCCGGTCGAGCACGAGCTGCCGCCGCCCACCCTCGGGCAGCACACGGAGGATGTCCTGCGCGGATTGCTCAAAATCGCCGAGGCGGACATCGCGAAGCTCCGCGACGAGGGTGTAATCTGAGAGCGCGCGGCGGAATCGGGCCGGAAGGGACGAGGCGAGGGAACGCAATGGACATGAACGGCAGCAAACGCCAGGCGATCATCGCGGCGGTCGTCCTCGTAGCCGGGGCCGTCGCCTGGGTCCTCGGCATCGAGGGGGCGAAAATGGAAGGCTCGCCCGGCTTCTTCGGCGTCGGCCCGCTCATCGCCGACGTCAATCTCATCCTCGAGGTGCTGCTCGTCACGGGACTCACTTACGGCTTCGTTCTCGCCCGGCGCGGCAACATCGAGGCGCACCAGATCAACCAGACGACCTGGGTCGTGATCAACCTCGCGCTGATCGCCTTCGTCATGGCGAGCTCGTTGCAGGACGTGAAAGCGGCGAAGCCTTCCGACTTTTCCCAGGCGCGCATCGGCGTGACCTGGCTGCACGCTGCGGTCGGCGTGCTCACGGCGCTCTGCGGCGTGTGGCTCATGCTGCAGATGAACAACGTGCTGCCCGCGCGCTGGCACCTGAGGGGATGGAAAAACCTGATGCGGGCGGCGCTCGCGGGCTACTGGCTGACGGCGCTGCTCGGCTTCGTCACCTATTACCTCTGGTACGTGCGATGAGGCTCGCGCCGGAGCGCCACGCCGCGCGGCTCCTCGCCGCGCTCGCGCTCGCCTGGACGGGCCTCGCCTTCGCGCAGGACAGCGCGAAGGACATCAACGCGCCGTTCGTGACGAATCCCGACGTGCTGCGCTGGAAAAGCGCGCTCGAGAACGAGGACCGCGAAGTCTATGCCAAGCGCAACGAGATCGTCGCGGCGGCCGGCGTGAAGCGGGGCATGGCGGTCGCCGACGTCGGCTCGGGCACCGGCCTGTTCACGCGGCTGTTCGCCCGGGCGGTGGCGCCCGGCGGGCGCGTCTACGCCGTGGACATCTCGCAGCCGCTGCTCGATTACGTCGTGCAGACCGCAAAAGCGCAGCGCCTGGACAACATCACCGCGGTGCTCGATTCCGCCACCGACGTGAAGCTGCCCGAAGCCTCGGTCGATCTCGTCTACATCTGCGACACCTACCACCATTTCGAGCAGCCGGCCGAGGTGCTCGCGTCGATCAGGAAGGCGCTGCGCCCCGGCGGGAGGCTCGTCGTGATCGATTTCGAGCGCATCCCCGGGGTGACGCCCGCGCGCCTGCTCCATCACGTGCGTCTCGGAAAGGCGGACGCGATCAGGGAAATCGAGGCGGCCGGGTTCCGCTTCGCCGGGGAAAAGAAGCTCCTGCGCGAGAACTGGTTCGCGGTCTTCACCCGGCCGTGACTTGCCCCCCTGACAAGGGGGGCGGCGCGAAGCGCCGGGGGGTTTGATCGGCGGCTGAAAATCCCCCCGCTCGCTGCGCGAGCGACCCCCTTTGACAAGGGGGTAATTCCCCCCCTTTTCGCGTCACGCCTTCTCCGCCATGTACTCGCGCAGTCCCGTCCGCTGCGCGGCGGTCATGTGCAGTCCGCACTTGGTGCGCCGCCACAGCACGTCGTCCGCGTCGCGCGCCCACTCGTGCTCGATCAGATAGCGGACCTCGCACTCGTACAGCCCGCCGCCGAAATTCTCGCCCAGGCCCTGCTCCGTGCGCGCCGGGCCGATGATCTCGTGCGCGAGCGTGCCGTGCCGGCGCAGCAGCCTCGCGAGCCACAGCTTCGGCAGTCTCGGAAAACGGCGGCGATGATCGAGGAGCTGCGCATGGAAGCTGCGCCCGGCGAAATCCCCGCCGGGGAGAGCCTCGGAGTGCGTCCAGGGGCGCGTGCCGGGAAACCGCCCGGCGAGCTTCTCCAGCGCGTGCTCGGCGAGCCTGCGGTAAGTGGTGATCTTGCCCCCGAACACGGAAAGCAGCGGCGGGCCGCCCGGGTCCGGCCCCGTGTCGAGCAGCAGGTGATAGTCGCGCGTCACGGCCGACGGATCCGCGCTGCCGTCGTCGTAGAGCGCGCGCACGCCCGAATATCCCCACAACACCATGCCCGGCGTGATTTTCATCGCCGTGTAGCGGCTCGCCGCATCGCAGAGGTAGGCGATCTCGCCGCGCGAGACGTGCGGCCTCAGCTCCCGTTCGGAGACCGGGACGTCGGTCGTGCCGATGAGCGTGTACTCGCGCTCGTAGGGGATGAGGAAGATCACGCGCCGGTCCGGGTTCTGCAGGATGAAGGCGTGGCGCTTCTCGTGGATGCGCGGCACGACCACGTGGCTGCCCTTCACCAGGCGCACTTTCGCCGGGATGTCGATTTTCACTCCGTCATCGAGCACCTTCTTCACCCAGGGCCCGGCCGCGTTCACGAGCGCCGCCGCGCGCAGCTCGCGCCTGCCCGCGGCGGGCGACTCGATCGTCGCGATCCAGTCCTCGCCCTCGCGCCGCGCGGACGCGAGCCGCGTGCGCGTGAGGATCGTCGCGCCGTGCGCCGCCGCCGAGCGCGCATTGAGCACGACCAGGCGCGCGTCGTCCACCCAGCAGTCGTAGTAGGCGAAGCCGCGCTCGAATTCCGGCTTCAGGCCCGCGCCGTAGCCGCTCCGCGCGAGCGCCACGCCCTTCGATTTCGGCAGCGAGCTGATGCCGCCGAGCCTGAGCAGCCGGTGCCCCAGATGGTCGTAGAGGAACAGGCCCGCGCGGATCATCCACGCCGGCCGCAGGTGCGCTTCGTGCGGCAGCACGAACTCGAGCGGCCAGACGATGTGCGGCGCGATCGCGAGCAGCGTCTCGCGCTCGGCGAGCGCCTCGGCGACGAGGCGGAACTCGAAGTACTCGAGATAGCGCAGGCCGCCGTGGATGAGCTTGGTGGAAGCCGAAGAGGTGGCCGAGGCGAGGTCGTCCTGCTCGACGAGCAGGACCCTCAGCCCGCGCCCCGCGGCGTCGCGGGCGATGCCCGCGCCGTTGACGCCGCCGCCGATGATGAGAAGGTCGTAGCGTTCCGGATTCAAGAAAGCCGTCCGTCCCTCATTCAGCCTTGATTCCCGCCTCCCGTATCACCTTCCCCCACTGCTCGTATTCGGCCTTCAGCAAGGCCGCGGTCTGCTCGGGCGTGGCGGAGAGCGGCTCGCCGCCCAGGCCCGCCAGGCGCTCGCGCGTGTCGGGGGCGTTCATCGCCTTCACCGACTCGGCGTTCAGCCGCTCGACGATCGCGCGCGGCGTGCCGGCGGGCGCGAGCAGCGCATACCAGTTGACGACGACGAGCTTCGGCAGCCCGGCTTCCACCGCGGTCGGCACCCCGGGCATCGCCGGGGAGCGCTTCGTGTCGAGCACGGCGAGCGCGCGCAGCCTGCCGTCCTTCACGTAGGGCGCGGCGCTGGAGGCCGCGACGATCACGACGTCGATCTCGCCGGCGAGCGCGCCGGTGAGCGCGATGGTCGCGCTCTTGTAGGGCACGTGCAGGATGTCGGTCCTCGTGAGCGACTTCAGCAGCTCGGACGCGAGGTGCGGGACCGAGCCGACGCCGCCCGAGCCGTAGGTGAGCTTGCCGGGATCGCTGCGCGCGAGCTGCACCAGCTCGTCGAGCGTCTTCGCCGCCACCTTGGGATGCACCACGAGCACGTTGGGCATCGCGGTGAGCAGCGCGATCGGCGCAAAATCGCGCAGCGGATCGAAGCCGGCCCTGGGATTCAGGAGCGGATTGATGACGAGCGGCGGCGCAGCCATCAGCAGCGTGTAGCCGTCCGGCGTCGCTTTCGCGACCGCCTCGTGCGCGATGTTCCCGCCCGCGCCGAGATGCTGCTCGGGCAGGATCTGCGCGCCGAGCGCGGGCGAGAGCTTCGCCGCCCATACGCGCGCCACGGCGTCCGTGCCGCCGGCGAAAGGGAGGAGCAGGCGGATCGGCCTCGTGGGATAAGTCTGCGCGAAGGCGGGCGATGCCCAGAGCGCAAGCGCTGCGAGCAGCGGAGCGCGGAGCAGCGCGCGCGTCGCGGAATAGGGCTGAGGATCTCTCATCAGTTATCGCACCTTGTCATCCCGAGCGAAGCGAGGGATCTCTGCCGGCACCGCGCGTAAGGAGATCCCTCGGCCTGCGGCCTCGGGATGACAGTGCCTTGCGGCATCAGGATGACGGCATTTTAGACGCTCGGACGCGCAAGGCGCACGATGCCGGCCGCTTGCCCTAAAATAACCCGCCCGGCTGTCCGCTTCACCCGGAGCCGCACATGCATACGCTCGGAATCCACTACTTTCCGCTCACGCCCGCGTTCCTGACCTTCCTGCTGGGGGTGCTGATCGGCCTGTCCGTCCTGGCCGTTCTCAGGGTGCTCCGCTTCGCCTATGCGCAGCTCGGCATCGCGCCGCAGTACTTCTTCACCTGGCTCTTCCTTTCGCTCGCCGGCAGCTCCATCAACATACCGATCCTGCGCTTTGCCGACGAGCGGGTCGTCGGCGAGCGGGTGGTCGATTTCTTCGGGATCGAGTACGTCATACCGACGGTGACGAACTGGCCGGCGACGGTCCTCGCGGTCAACGTCGGCGGAGCGGTCATCCCGACGCTCCTGTCGCTGTACCTGATGGTGAAGAACGACCTCTACCGCAAGTCGGCCTGGGGCGTCGCGATCGTCGCCCTCGCCTGCTACTGGCTCGCCGATCCGGTCCCGGGCCTCGGCATCGCCATCCCGGTTTTCTATCCGCCCGTGATAGCCGCCGTGGTCGCGCTGTCGATGTCGCGCCGCTACGCCGCGCCGCTCGCCTACATCTGCGGGAGCCTCGGCACGCTGATCGGCGCGGACCTGATGAATCTCGGCAACATACGAGGGATGGGCGCGCCGGTCATGTCGATCGGCGGCGCGGGGACCTTCGACGGGATATTCCTCGTCGGGCTGCTCGCGGTCGTCCTCGCCGGCGTCGTGACGAGGTGGAAGCTCGCCCATCCGTAGATCGCGCGTCTGACCCGCCGAAGGCGGCGACATCGCCTGTCCTTCCAATACTCTAGAATCCGGGGTCGGCTGCTGGCCTGCGGCCTCCTCATAGGACCCTCGCTTGAGCCCATTCCATCAACGCCTCCAATCGCTCCCGCCCGCGGTGCTGAAAGGCCTCCGGCGCGGGATCGAGAAGGAGAGCCTGCGCGTCATGCCCGACGGCGCGCTCGCGCTCACCGCCCATCCGAAGGCGCTCGGTTCCGCGCTCAAGCACCCGCACATCACCACCGACTTCAGCGAAGCGCTGATCGAGCTGATCACCGGCGTGCACACGAGCGTGGAGGCGTGCCTGGATGAGCTCAGGCGCATCCACCAGGTCGTCTACCGCCACATCGGCGAGGAGGTGCTGTGGGGCGCGAGCATGCCCTGCAGCCTGCCCGACGAGAGCGCGATCCCCATCGCGCGCTACGGCACTTCGAACGTCGGCCGGGCGAAGGCCGTGTACCGCACCGGGCTCTCGCACCGCTACGGCCGGCGCATGCAGATGATCGCGGGCCTGCACTACAACTTCTCGCTCCCCGAGGCCGCCTGGCCGCTCGCGGGCCTGCCCGGCCCGAACGAGGGCTACTTCGCGCTCATCCGCAATTTCCGGCGGCACGCGTGGCTGCTGCTCTATCTCTTCGGCGCCTCGCCCGCGGTGTGCGCGAGCTTCGTCGAGGGCCGCAGGCACGAGCTGCGCGAGCTCGCGCCGGGCACGCTCTTCCTGCCGCACGCGACCTCGCTGCGCATGGGGCGCCTGGGCTACCTGAGCGAGGCGCAGGACTCGCTCGCGGTGAGCTACAACAGCCTGGAGAGCTACACCGCCTCGCTCGACGACGCGCTCACCCAGCCCTATCCGCCGTACGAAGCGATCGGCATCCACGACGGCGTCCGCGCCGCGAGCGGCGGCGTGGAGAGCTACCGCCAGCTCGCGACCAGCCTGCTGCAGATCGAAAACGAGTTCTACAGCACCATCCGTCCGAAGCGCGTGATCCGCGCGGGCGAGCGGGCGCTGCACGCGCTGCGCGAGCGCGGCGTCGAGTACGTCGAAGTGCGCGCGATGGACCTCGATCCCTTCTCGCCCATCGGCATCGGCGCGAGCACGGTGCGTTTCCTCGACATCTTCCTCCTGCACTGCCTCCTGACCGAGAGCCCGCCCGACACTCGGGCAGAAATCGAGGCGATCGGGCGCAACAAGCAGCGCGCCGCCCAGCGAGGCCGCGAGCCGGGACTGCGCCTGGACCGCGGCGCCCAGTCGGTGGGGCTGCGCGAATGGGGCGGGGAGGTGCTCGCCGAGTGCGCGCCGATCGCCGCTGCCCTCGACGCCGCGCACCGCGCGGAGAAAGGCGCGTACCGCGATGCGCTCGCCGCGGCCGTCCGGGCGATCGAGGATCCCGCGCCGGTTCCTTCCGCGCGCGTCCTCTCCGAGATGCAGCAGAGCCACGCGAGCTCCTACGCCCGCTTCGCCCTGGCGCGCTCGCTCGAGCACGCGAAGGTCCTGCGAAACGAGCCGCTATCGTCCGAAGTCGAAGCGCGCTTCGCGCGCCTGGCGGAAGAATCGATGAAGAAGCAGAAGGAAATCGAAGCGAGCGACGAGATTCCGTTCGAGACCTACCGGCAGCGCTATCTGTCGCACGAATCGCTGCGCGCGTAGGTGCGTGCAGGGACAGGCGAAAGTTGCGCCAGCCGCTAGGGTTTCAGCGCCACAACCTTGCCGTTTTTCCAGACGTAAATGGGAGTGCCGTGCATGCGTGCGGTCTCGCGGGCGCGCTGAACGGCGCGCCGGAGCGCGCGGCCTACGGCCTTTGAGAACTCATCATGCTTTCGCGGATTCGCCTTTCGATTCATGGTCCATGCTCCAAGAGCCGAGGATTGACATCAGAATTATCGTACACCGACCAGCGATCCGCACACGGTGGGGCGGTACGGTACGCTCAGCCCATCCCCTCCACGATCCGCATGTCGCGCTCGACCGCGTTGTTGCCCAGGGCCTTCAGCGCCGCCTGGTATCCCGGCGTGTCGTGCGCGGCCAGGGCTTTCTGCACGCTGTCGAACTCGATCACCACCACGCGCTGGGTGATTCCCTTCTCGTACACCTTCGTGGGCGAGCCCCGCACCAGATAGCGGCCGCCCGCGGCCTGCACCGCCGGGGCGGCGAGCTTCGCATACGCCTGGAATGCATCCGGGTTCTTCATCGATTGGTAACAGACAATCCAATACCCTTTGGCCATCGTTCGTTCCTTTCGTGAGTTGATCGCGACTCTTCCAGACGAGCGCCATCATAACCGAGGAAGAATGCTTCCCGAGCGCGGGCGAGGGATCGCCCTGCGCGCTGGGATCCAGGTAGATAAATCGCCGGACTGCCGGCTCGCCCTCACATGCCGCGCCGCAGGCAAGCCTCCATGTACCTGTTGAACTGGTCGGCGACCTCGATATAGCCGTCCTCGACCGCCTTCAGGGCGATCCGCTCCCACGGCTCTCCCTGGTCGATCGCCTGCGCCGTGCTGCTCTGCGCGGGCAGCGTCCGGCGAAATTCCGCGATGAGCTCTTCCAGACTCGAAGCGTTCTCACCCATGTCGTCCTCCGCTCCACGAAAACCCGAGCTGTGCAGACATGACGAGCAAGCCCCGTACCAGCGGAACCGGGTGGGCCTGGAAAAGAACGCCGGGAACGAATCAATGCGAACGATTGTGTGAACTAGTGCGCGCCGAGACTGTGGACGATTGCGATGCTGCGCTGCGTCGCAACGCCCATCGGTCGAGCGGGCAAGCGCCCTTCGAAGCGGACGGACGGCAGCAATCCGACGGGATGTCGGGGCGGCGTCAGCGGGGAACCGTGAGGATCGAGCCCACAGCCGGGAACGGCCGCGACAGCTCGCGGGAAAATTCAGTGCACGTCATCGCGCTCGATCCTGCTTTCGCCCTCGACCTTGTATTCGCCTTCGATGACCGCCCGCGCGCCGCCCGAACCCGGCGGCGGCCTGCGCGGCAGCATGCCCCGCACCGCGATGGTGAGAGCGAAGCCGAGGATCAGAACGACGGCGATCCACCACGCCACGAAGAACGCGATGAGGCCTGCCGCAACCAGGCCGATCGCCAGGAGCACGCGCGGAATGGATTTGAGGATTGCGGCGATCCGAGACATGGGAAGCGGCGCGAGGCGAGACCGACACCTTATCCGATTTCACCCGCGGTTTCACGGAACGCCTCGGGCGTCACGATGCGAAACGGCCCGGCGCGCCGCGCGAGATCCAGGAGCGCCCGGTCGCGGGTGACGAGAAACCCCGCGCGCGCGGCGAGCGCGGCCTCCAGGAACTTCTGATCGTCCGGGTCGCGGCAGGCCGGCAGGCGCGCGCGCTCCGCCTCCGGCAGCGGCGAATCGATCCGGCGCGCCACGCGCCGGCACTCGGCAATGCAGGCGGCAATGTCCACCGTGCGCTTGCCCAGGTCATACCCGAGCGCCCGCTCGAGCTCGGCCTCGCAGGCCGCGGCCATGAAAACTTCCGCGCGCTCCGCGGCGACCGCGGCCCTGATCGGCGCGACCGACGCATCGTCGAAGACCAGCCAGTCGAGCCAGACGTTGGTGTCGAGGACGAGGCGGAGCCTTGTCATCCCGAGCGCAGCGAGGGACCTCCTGACGGCATAACCTAGCGTTTTCCTTTGAGCTCTCCGCTCGCGATGAGCCGCGCGAGATCCTCCGCGCCGCCGATGAGCACGCCCTTCACGAACACCATGGGAAACGTGGGCCAGCCAGTCCACATCTTGAGCGGGAGGCGGCGGCGGTATCCGCCGAGATAGCTGCCGTACTCGAGATACTTGTAGGCGAGACCGGCGGCATCGAGCGCCCTCCTCGCCTTTTTCGGAAACGGATTCTGCCGCATGCCCACGACGACGATGGCGTTCGCCGCCACGGCCGCCTGGACCTCCTTCACGATGTCGGTCCGGTAGCTCGCGATCTTCTCGCGCACGGCGGGATGGATTTGCGCTTCGGCGAGGATGGGGCGGGGCATGTGTTCTCCTTCGTTCTGACTCCTCAACCGAACAAGCGCTGCATCAGCTCGTCGCGCGTGATTTGAGGTGAGCAGCGACGTCGCCGAGAATCCCCGACAGCGTGCCGACCTTGAGGGGATCGTGCGCGGGAATCGTGACGTGATGCTGGGTCGGGGACTGCGTGATGAGACGGATAGGGCTGCCCGGGTCACCTGGTAGCCGAGTTTCGAAAGCGCCTTTGCGAGCGCGACTCCCGAGAGGTCGCGCGGGACCTTTCACGCTGCGATGACTTCGTCCCGCACGAAATGCAGGCGGATCAGCCGAGGCTGAGTCCCGTCGTCGAAGTGGCAGCGCACGGCGTCTCGGACCTTGTCGTGAAGCTCGGCCATGGTGGCGGCCTGCGTAAAGATGGACTCGCCGACCGCGCGCGCGGCCAAGCCCCCGTCCGGAGCGTCTTCCACTAGGAAGATGATCTCATCCATACACGCCGATTCTAGCGCGCCTCGTGGCCGTTCGCCACGAGCCATTACGTGGCTGCCTGCCTGCGAAGAACTGGTCTTATAATGCACCGGTCGCAAGGAGCGAGAAATGCCGACTGACCGGGATCGCCTGCGCCGCCTGATCGAGAAGCTCTGCATCATCGAAGGCGATTTCGTTCTCAGCACCGGGGCCAAGTCCCGCTACTACTTCGACTGCAAGACCGTCACGCTCGACGGCGAGGGGCTGGCTCTCATCGCGCAGGCGTTCCTCGAGGAAATCGAGAAGCTTCCCGTGAAACCCAAGGCCATCGGCGGCCTGACCATGGGAGCCGACTTCATCACCGCGGCCGTCATCATGCTGTCGCACCAGACCGGCGGAAAAGTGCTCAAGGGTTCGATCGCCCGCAAGGAGCCGAAGAAGCACGGGACCCGGAGGAAAATCGAAA
>WNGL01014671.1_pt1 | contig 15360 bp, 10 predicted proteins | sample 5400591 | NCBI WGS metagenome assembly WNGL01 (sample SAMN13153377, study PRJNA577476) | soil metagenome | isolation source: 80 cm soil or saprolite under Garry oak tree replicate 1 | place: USA:California | collected 2016-06-15
TCTGGTAGCCAAACCTTTACTGCCGGATTGTACGCACAGTCAATGATAAGCAGCATTGATCGAAGATCCGCAGAGATTTCCTCTGTCCAGAGTAGATGGCAAATTGCACCAAAAACCGTCGATTCTGGCAGACCCAGGTGCTGAGCGATACCTTTCGCGCAGCCGCAAAGCGAATCGCTTATCGTTCGTGCAAGATGCTCATGAAGAGCCGTAGCAATACCTTCGTGCACGTACTTCGTCAGACGGTAGGGCAGTAAGGCGAGTAGGTTGGCAACTTCCGTCTCTTGTGGCAACGTGTGTTCAGTATGCACCACATACTTCCAGCCCTTTTTTTTGCAGACCTTTTTCGCTTCTTTCTCGCGTTCACGGCTATGGGCGAGATTCCGTCGCTCAGTGATTGTCACTTCATGTATCTCTATGGCATTATTGTTCCGCCAAACGGCGAAATCTGGAGTGTACTTCCTCTCCCTCTTGTCTTGGTCCGTGAAGGTGATGGTGAGCGGTTGACTGCGATAGTCTTTCACGCCACGGTCGCGCTCGAACTGGAGTGTTAAGATCCGCTCCTCAAATGACTCAATCTGTACCGGATGGCCGGCTTTGTTGGTAAACACACCGCGTAGGTTCCGGTCGATGGCTGTCACGCGGCGTACGTTGCCCTTTGGGGGCTTGCGTCGTAGTCTCAAGCTTATTCGATCCTTTCCAAAATGTACTTTTCATAGTGTTGATTCCAGCTGTTGCTCTAGATGAATCTGCGCAGAGGCTGGCTCTCTGTAGAGGGAGGACAACATAAGGGATTGATGAAGTTGTCCCTACGGAATCTTGATCACCGCCTTCCTTGAGGTGTTATACTCTCAACCAATAGAAAAATTACATTGTGCTCCTAAATAGCATGCTTCTGACTATATGCGCGCTAACGGAACTTTGTAGCGAAAAGGCAAGAAAAGAGCTCAGTTACATGGGCATACATTGAGCAAGGGGTTTCTCTCCCCATGCCTGGCTCCGATAGTGTATACTCTTGTATGCGCGCTAACAGAACTTTGTAGCGAAAAAAGCGAGCAAGAAATTCTCTTACCGCGCATTTGTCGGTACTATGAATGCGCGGTTTTGAGTAAATCAAAGATTTGTCGGCGAGCAGAAAGGGTGTTGGTTTGTTAATGGGTTTTTCAAGGCCAGGAGAGTGTGCATCATCACCCTAATGAGCGGCAGATGTCCTCTCTCGATCATGGCTATCGGTTATGCGTATTCTATAGCATTCCTTCCTTTCTTCGTTCTGGCTATTCTTGAATTATGGCTGTGTTTCGTCGTATGAATCCATCTCTCAGTGAGGGGAGAGGATCTTTTTCAGGTAAGAGAGTTCTACGCTCCTGCACTTTTTAATCACATAGTGTAAAGAGAGGTGTAAAATCATTTGCCCGTAAATTGCACTAAAGGAAATAGCATGTGCAAAAGCACAAATTGATTATAAGCAATTTGCCTCTTAAGCTGGAAGTCCTTCGCAGGAAAATGGGAGATAAGTACTATGGAATTCGGTGAGTGGATTAGATTACTTCGCAAAGAGCGGAAGCTTGATATTCAGTCGCTTGCAGAACGGAGCGGAGTTGAAGCGAGTACCATCAGTCGAGCGGAAAACGCCCGGACCCAGGTCACACTCCTGACCGCTATTCGTCTTTGCGAAGGGCTTGAGATTACAAGTGCTGATATCTTAAAGACGGTATATGGAGAGCATTCCAGCAAGAGTGTGCAAGCACCACTTTCTGTAACGCCCGCAGTACCAAAGATGAGCGATGTAGAAAATTTTCTCTCTTATTATCATGGGAACGAAGGAGAAGGAAAGCTCTGGCTCGCTGATTTGCTCAACAGAGCTGTCACAATGAGTAGAAGCACTTCCCAAGTGCAGGAAAATGGTCCATTGCGGCTCATTGTGCCGGAAGATATTCAAAAACTTTTGCTTGAATCGCCGGTCTACCGGTTCGAGGTTCAGTATCCTCCAGCTATGTCTTCGGACGATATCTTCACCATCTATCGATGCGGCGGAATGCTCACTCTCACTGATTTGGGAGAATACATGAAAAAATTACGTCGTGAGCGACAGGTGACGCTTGAGCAGATGGAACAGAGTGTCAAACTGTCGCCCAGTATTCTTTCGCGTCTCGAAACTGGATATACGGAACAGATCAAACTGGTAGATGTGCTCATGCTAGATCGACATCTAGGGCAAGGGGGAACTTTATTGTCGATGTATTGGGAGGCATATAGCTGCTATATGGATATCGTTCGTCGCCAACCAGCTTTTGCTGAACGGAATTTGAAACTGGCCACGCTTTTTATTGTAGCATGTCGATGGCTGCAATTGATGAATCCACAAGATGCTTGCTGGATAAGGAATGAGCGCTCGTGTGAGAAACTCGCTTGACTTGTTCGTTTCCGGGCTGAGGAGCGCAGCACCGCGATGACTGTTGGTTGCGGTATTCAACGCCAGACTGGACTCACTCATCGAAGTTGGGGTGACCAGGTCACCGGGTCGGAGCACTGTTGCAAGCGCCAAGGCTTATAATACAATGAGCCACCAAAGCGTGATACAGGGACAGCCTCCGTGCGGGGTGGGCAAGCAGAGCAGAGCGGTCAAGGCCAAGCGAGCCTGCCCGGAGGGAACGCGGTAGCAGGTCACTGTATAGGGCAGAGAGGCACACTCGATCAGAGGACTCGTCATGTACGGGGTCAAGAGCCACTGCCAATCTGGGATGAGAAGAAACACCAACTGGTGTTTCACTCGCTTTGCTCGCGTAGAATAATCTATCCCTACGTGTAAATGATGCCCTCTCTTGTACAGATCCGTGCCGTCTTCCAATCCAGCACGTCGTCTAATTCGGCGCGGAAAGCCTCCAGGTTCCTCTCACGCGTCATTTCATCCGGCATCTCTGTATCTTTCCAGATCAGCCAAACGCTTACCATTGTAGGAGGATTATCATCTTTCAAAATATAGCGTTGAATCGTGCCGGGGAAGGTGTGCCGCTGTCCCCGATAGATAGTCCTCAGCTTCTCTATCAATTGTGCCTGTTTTCCAGGGCGTACCTGCACATGTATGTCCGTAGCCAGCACAGCACTTTCACCACGATAGACGCGCCACTGAGGCACTTTCTTGCGCGGTCGCCCGGTAATATTGGGTTTAAATTGCTCGACCGCCTCCTTTCGCAATAAAATCACATTGCCTGCGCGAAATGCCGGCAGCCGTTTGTCTTCGATGTATTGATAGACACGCTGCTTCGAAATCCCCAGGATTTTGGCCGCCTGATCTGTGGAAATATAATCCGGTACCTCTGGAAGTTCAATATACTCAGTCATAGGCAAACTGTATGTTTGCCAATCCTTTTATGTAAGCTTTTTACAAAACAACACTTGATTTAATCATAGAGACAATGCTACAATCACAACACGATTGGAGAGCTTCGATCCCTACATTTGTATGAGGATGAGGCAGAGGTCAGGGGATGTACCGACCGAAAGGTCGAACTGGAGCACTTCATAGATGCGTTGTTGTAGAAGCCTTGGACCGGTCGTGCATGCGAGAGCTCCTTTCATCTAACAGAGCTTCGCTTGTAGCTCATCGTGCTGGAGGTAAGGTACGTGCTTAAAGAGATGAGCACATGTGCATTGAAGTTGCGCTTTGCAGAATGGGAGTTTCATTATGTCTTCAGGTGAAAGGTGGAAAGCTAGAATTGAGTCTGGCGAGGATTTCACATCTGCAAAATCGAGCTATATCTATGGAGGGTCGCTGGAGCACTTGCTGTTCATGGCTCGCGTTCGTCTGACGAACACAAAGCCTCTCTACTTCACGAATGGGGGAGACCATATAGTAGGGGTCTATCGCTATTTTTATGTTGACAAGACGAGAGCCCACCTAGACTTTTTGAAGCCCGAACACCGGAATCTGGAAGAAGGATGGTGGTATGATCACCAGGACATGAACACAGGAAACCCGCTCCATGCCGAAAGGCAAAATGACCCGGTGCGCCTAGTGAGCTTTGAGGCGGCGATAGAACACTTCCAAAAATGGGCAATTATTCCCGAAAAGGGGCCGGGTTACCAGTCGGTAGCTCTCGTGGAAAAGATCCTTCAATTGCCTTTACTTGAGAGAATTCTGCGCGAGGATGACGATCGCCCTGTCAACGACCTGATCCGGCGAGGGTGGCACATCATCGCTTTGGAATACAGCGGGGAGGCGAGTGTGACAGGTGAGCTCATGAATCGCAGGGCCGTCTTTGTCATGGGGCATCCGGAGGAGCAAGCGGCTCTTTTCACAATGAAATCAGCCTATTATTGGAGGATCGTCCGCCGACCGCGTGAAAAAACGCGTCGCGAATGAGATAATTACTTCTGCTCCAGAAAGAGAGCATGGTATTGCTATTGGATGACCAGGGGGTTTGCAAACTGTAAGCCTCCTCTCTCGAGGCATGAAGTGAATACGAACCGGAGAACCACCTCCCTCGGTACGTAGCGGAAGAGCGCTCCGCACTCGCACTACTTGGCGTCGGCACGAAAGGGTATGTAGCGACCGAGGAAGGTTTGGCGCTGCTCGCTGATCTGATGATGCCTAAAGCGTGGGCCAGCAGGCACCAGAGCAGATTCCCTGGCTGAGGGAGCTTGCGGCCGGTTTGGCATACGGTGCATCTCTCGTCCAGCGTGGCCATTCCGACGCACTCGTTCCATTCCTTGTTCCTCCTCGCGCAGTACTGCCTGCTCTCGGAACTCTTGAAGCAGGGCATAGCTCAGCTCGATGAAGGATAACAGTTATGTAAGTGACTATGTGGCGATCACGGAGGCGCTTTCCAAGCAAGGAAAGGAGACGTTGAGGTTGGACGAGCTTGAAGAAAACGAAGTCCTGGAAGTTGTGGTGCAAACGACGACCCGTCTTCCGTTTCTGGATGACCAAGTGCCTGTCCTCACTCTTTCAGATGGCCGACTCTATATTCCCGTGTTCACGGTCTGCCATGCGTTGGGTATCCGTCCTGACATCCATATCCGACGTTGGCGCCGACTCGTGCTGTGGGTTAGCGCGCGCAAGCTCCCGTTCCAAACCGAGAAACGCGGCAAGCGGCAAGTATGGTGCCTGCTGATCTCACAAGTGCCGTTTCTCTATAGCCTCTTCGACTGGAAGCTGGTTGCTCCCGGACGGCGGCTTCAACTGCACCGTGCCACCGAAGCACAGATCAGGCTGGCCGACCAGGCCTATCAGCAGATGCAGCGTGAGTACAAAGCGATGCGCCAGGCGCTCTTCACTTTCATGACCACCTTCGAGGATATCGATGCTGTGCGTAGCGCACAAGCACAGGTATTCGGGTCGCGACTCGACGGCGGATCGGCAGATGTGCTCACCGAGCTGTGCGAGCGTGGCCGGTCGCTCTTTGCGCAGGCCACCACACATACGCGTAAGATGCTCCAGGAGCAAGGGGAACTGCCTGTGGTCGATCTGTTCAGGATCGATGCAGACAACCAGGTGATTGACACCTTTTCCATGCCGTTACTTCCTATCGTGCCACCGGAAGACCGCGAGCGCTTCTTCGCCTTCATGGGGCTCCTCACGGCCTGGCAACAGGAGATCACCGCATTTTGGAACGAGCGAGGACGTTGGCCTGATATCGGCAAGTAGACATCCTGGCAGAACAATAGTGAGCCACTAAAGGATGAGCAGAAGCGACCTGGAAAAGTGAGTCAAGGTCTACGATTACCAGGATCGTGATGATGTGATGCATCTACGCCAAGTGCTGTGGGACTTAGGCTTGAAAAAGCCCATCCCACATAAGCGCGATGAGGATATGAGTCGACTTCGCTATGGAGAAAACTACGAGCCGATTTATCGGGAATAGCGAGGAATTTCAGGACCTCCACCGGGCAAATTTCAGCGCAACGAATCATTCTGTATTGTCAAAATGATATCCTTTTCTCCTACTTTTATCGATTTGTCGCCATATAAAGCTGTCTGTGTCTGTTTAGGATAGGGCCGCTCAATAATCTTCTCTTGCCAGCGGGGAAAAGCTAGTTTTAGCGCCCCACGCGTAATAGTAAATGTCGGCTCACGAGCATCGGTCCGAACATAGACAGTAGCCTTGCGAGAACTCATAACCTCAGCTGATTGCTGAAAAACAGCTTGAAGTAGCGCTGTATAATCAGCAACTGATGCAAAATCTCGCCTGTGCTTATCAGGGTGCCGTGCCGCAAAAGGCGGGCCTCCTAGCATCCAAAGACGCAGCCATTGATCACGGTGGTAATCGCTAATACCCATATAGGGTGGAGATGTAAATAAGAGTGTAAAAGGCTTTTCTATCTTCAATTGAACAGGAATATGGCTCAATAACTGTCGGCTATCCGCAAGAAATAAATCACTGTTTGTGACTTGTGGCGTCCCTTTGGCATAACGCCACAAGATCTTCTTCTCCAGAAATTCTCTTGGATCAAGATCTGGGGGGGTAGAGTTGTGCAGTTTCCACCAACGAATAGAATACTCAGGGCTCATTGCTCTACTCTGGCGCATTTGATTAGAAAAAGATCTCTCGCGCACTCCATGCAAATCGACCAGGATCAAGGTCATTAATGTTCGATCGACCAGATCATGTTGCCAATCCAGAGAGCTTCTCGCAGCAAGCAAGAAACCGAGGCTCTGTCTTGAGAAGCAGAATGTGAAAAACTCGGGAAGGTCACTGCCCACGTCTTGTGGGAGCGTTTGAGCGATAGCCACGATCTCTAGGAGCCTCTTCTGCACTTCTTCCTGGCCTGCGGGACCTAGCTTCGTCTTCCCGTATACCCATCCGACTGGATGAATTTCCATACCTATTGATGGACGCCCCATGCTCGCTCCAGCGAAAATACTCGAGGCCCGTCCAGCAAAAGGATCAATGATCCCTTGCCCTGGCTCTGTGTACGTTTGCACAACTTCATTCACAAACGACAAAGGAAACATAGCATAATAAGGACCAACGCCGGCCCAGCGCTCGTACGCAGTGCTGTAACTCATGAAATCCCCCCAAATTCATGCGCTCTTATTTGCTATATCAACCATCAATTGGCGCGCAAGCTTCTCCAAAACTCTCTTGCCGAGACTCAATGGAATAGCTGCTTCCGCATGGGCAGAGATGAGGGGTATCAATGAGTTGCGATAACGGGCCGAAACCAACGCATCGAGAAGATGCATGGTATCAGCCAAGCGTGGATATTGATCTACTGTTGCTCGTGAAACATCCTGGTGTCCCTCTGCAAGAAATGGTGTGTTTAGCACAACGAGTTCACCCGAAGATGTCTTATAGAAAGCTTTTCGGCCAAAATAGGTATTTCTTCCATAGGCTGGGACACTTTTGGAGAAAATAATGCGCTGCTTAATGTAGCCATCGCTTAACAACAACATAGTTTGGCGAGGCAGGGCATCTCCATTCCCATCTGGCCCTTTATCTAAGGCAACCAGGTGCTCCATAAAGGCTCCCGTCTTTTCAATTCCAAATAGAATCAGATCGAATGTCGGATCTCTGATTACCTGCCGTGCGACCTGATTAATCCGAGCCAGTTCCTGTTTGATCGCGCTGCTAAGCCAGGCAGGATCATCAAAAATAGCCAGTGGGCCATCAATTACAATAGCGAGTCGTTGAAGAACCGGAAGAAGTTGTTCTCGCTCCAGTGTTCGAAGAAAGTGGATCACCCAAAGGCGTTCTACCACATTCATAGTTTGCGTAAGGACAGACTGATTCGATCCTTCAGGTTTAAAGGACTCATGGATGCGCAGCGCATCAGTCGAAAACAGTGGACGGGAGTTTATACAGGAGCACAGATACTCTGCATGACCTCGCTGGTAGAGTTGATCGGATCGAAAGCAATCGCCATCGTAAGGGCACTTCTGCCTTTTCGCATCGGAAGCATTCTCCGGCTTATATCGAAGAAGCGCTTCATAGGTATCTAGAAGTGACTCTCCCTCATCGGATAAGCGCTGGGCTTGGAACAGTTCAAAGATCGCCCTACGAAATGAAGCCTCTGCACTCTCCTCGTCGTCAAGGACAACATTACTACACGGAAGAGCGCTATCAATCGTCTCTGCCTGCTCAATAGTAGCAAACTCCCTAGGATTCACCGGTCTTTGTTCGTCTAGCCGCCGCATTTTTTTTACGTCGAGAAGCACTGAGGCGGCCGTAATGTAACCAACTGTCGCGCCAGGATAGCCATTGTCAACCCATACTTCATCCAGGCTCCCATCAACTGCCAGAACGTAATCAGGCATCCACTCCCGCGGAGGCAAGTCAGCCAGGGCAACTACTGGCAAGGGCTCATCCGAGGTATGTGAGCCCTTCTGAACACGAGCCCTGCCGAGAAGGGCCTGAACGCGCCGGTTTTCGGCCAAGCGATGTAAAGGCTTATAGTGAGCAAACTCCTGGTCATATGGCATAGCTACACCTCGAAGCGCCGAATCTGTACTGGGACAGTGAAACGATTGCTCAGCGTCTTTACACGAACAAACCCTTTATCTGGGGCACGGCGAATAGACGGTTCAAAATCTTCGAAATCGTAGTATTTACAGAGTTCCTTGGTCTCATCCGTATTATTTAAATGGCCAATGAACCAGTTCGCCGTATTTTTGAGGATATTGCGCTGAATGCTACTGACCTCCTGCGTAGCATAGATTAGGCCTATGTGATATTTTGCACCCTCTTTTGCTGTGCGCACCCAGATATTTCTCAGATCGAGATCACTGCCTGAAGGCAGGAGGTTATGCGCCTCCTCTACATAGACCAGTATCTCGGGAATATCCGTTCTTCCCTGCCGAAAAAGTTGCCTATTTTCTTCAAAAATTTTTCGCATGATTCTTTTTGCGGTTTCGGGATCACCACTTGATTGATCTACAATTACCAGGCGGCCTGCATTCAGATGCTGGTAGATATCTACCGCGTAGTCAGTAGTGGTATCTGAAGAGTGTTGAGCCGCCGCCTTCCCCATTTGCCTTGTTCCATTGGGGTACTGAAACATAGTTAAAAGCTTTTTAAGCGGATCGTCGGCCCAATTACTTCCCGATGCTCTTGGGCGCTCGGTCATATACCACTCATCAAAAGCTCTATACTCTGGAGTAGCCAGGAAACTGTTCAAGCGTTCTAACGCAAGGGCTAATTCATCCCAAGAAGGTTTGTCTCTCGCGAGCACAGCAGAAGCCGAAATAAATTCAGGCTCCTCCGTCTCTCTCATTCTTCTCAACAGCTCATCTGAAAACAGGTTCCTTGTCGACGGTTGCAACCCCTTTGGCGGAGTGAAACCTGCCCGAGCGAGGAGAGCCCGGTAAACGAGCACTCTCCGCCTAAATCTCGTCTTTGCCGACTCATCATTAGGGTCTGGCTGCTCGAAGATAACCTGCCTAAAATTTTGAATAAACTTGGCTGTATCGTCTTCAAGCATCGCATCAATGATCTGTTTTCCAATTGGTAAGTTATCGTCCTCATAAAAGTTCAGCAACATTAGTTTTCTGCGCCCATCGTTGGGATGAGGCAATATACCATATGTTACTACATCTTCCTGCACCCCTTGAGAGATCCAGACATTCTTTATTGCAGTTGGGTTTTTGTTTTTCCCTGCATCCTGTTCATTTTCATTGGCATATTCCCCATCCGGATCAAAAACGATTTGGCCAATTCTTGGGAGGGGCTTAGCTTCTAGAGAAGGCTCAGCATCCTCAGCCTCTTCTGGAAAACGCAGATTGAAAACGGACTGCAAAATGATCTTTGTTGTATTGGATTTACCTGTTCGGGTCATCCCAAATAAGGCTGTCTTTTGGCTCAGGAGATTGCTGGGAGAAAGATAAAATTTGACATCGGAGACGCCTTGAAATTGTCGGTTGGTAGAAGCGTATCGCACTTCGCCAATCCAAACGCGACGAGCAACCTCATCTTCTGAAGCGATATAGTTCACAATAGTTGAGAGCGCTTCCGCGTTCGGTTTATAAACTTTTAGGCCCCTGTTTGGATAATAGTTAGAAATATCGCTGCCAAACCGGAGAAAGGTTCTATTCGAATCCGCATCCAGTTCCACAAAAAATGTTCCGATAACTTTACATTTTACTCCCGCAAAAGAAAGCAAATGATGGGTCATTGCATCCATAGCTGCTTTGTCATCCCAATGAATACCATGCTCGCCAGCCACTTTCTGCGCCACTTCGGACCGGATTCTTGCAGCTTCCGCATCGGTAGGTAGCGGGCTTGAGTCCATTACGCGCAGTAGAATGACAGAACTATCTTCCTTCTGCCTATCTATTCCTTCCTGCTCTGCAGCAAGGCGGGTAGCGATCAGAAAACATAGACTTGGGATACCTCCGACCTTTTGTCGATAATGGTCGTGTATCTGCACATCGGCAGTTTCATAGCCTATCGAATAAACCTCCCCAACATATTGATCTTTTTGAATCAGCTCATGAAAAATCTCATCAGTCCCGGCGCTAGCTCGTACGTGCTCATCTTTCTTCAGCTTTGAAATGATCTTCATGCAAAGGCGCCCTTTCAAAACACATTTCTAACAGAAAAAGGAAAATGTTCTGCGAGTGCAAGTAACGTTTAATCTCGTCAATCGCATAATACATGCGTCCATAATAAATGTCAACTTTTAATACACAAGAATACAACTGTTGCTTATTCTGATGATAAGTGACTCCCGAAGCATGAGAGTCAGCGCAAGAGCGCTCTATGGAAAGATCACCATCGGGGAAGGGCGCTGCGCGCAGAAGAATGGAGGTGCCTGAGTTTCTCCTACCAGGAAGAAAGATGCCTATCACCGTGTCCTGGAAGACGCCTACGCCGCCAACAGCAAAATTGAAACTTGGGTGAACGAACTAGGCCAGCGACTCGAAGCAGAACATGCGCGATTAGACGCCGGAGTGAAAAAGCATGGCGAGCCGGGTTATTTAAGCCCTGTCATCGAATATCTGAAGTGCTTCATATCTTTTGGGACTCAGGTATCCTGAAAAAATAGGCCGCAGAATTGAGTGGTTTATTATGAGATGAGGAACAAGATACCTCACAGCCACATCTCAGTCCTCAATGGTACTGTTTAGTTTACTGCTATCAAGATCTCATATCGTCGATTGCCATGTAAGACTTTTGATTGAAAAGCTGCAACAATTGCTATCAATAGTCTATACTCAACTTTGCCTGTCTGGGCATCACTTCGGGGAATTGTATCTCGGATCAACTTACTTTTGGAATAACGATCCACTTTTTTCTCTTTATTACCGGTTTGTAGAGGTTCAAAAAGAGTAACTAAAAAGGGAGAGTATAGAAACCATTGTCTGTTCAATTGAGAACGACTCACACATGCGTTGCTGTAATAAGTCTTATCCTAGGCATGCCTATGGATTCTCTTGCTGCTACCAAGGAAGAGCAATCGTTCTTTTTTGAACGCCAGTAGAGCGGTGGTTGCAAGCTAAGAGCGACGAACGGTGGCCACTGTGAATAGCCAATAAGAGAGAAGAGATACAGGAGGAGTCACGCTATTTACCCAGGTATCTCTTGCCAGGCTGGTTTCACTCGAGATACCTGCACTGTTCTTCGGCTTATAGATTGAACATGTCGGGCAACTGGCTGTTCCATACTACGCTTGCAACAATTAGCACATTTTGGCCTCTTTCCTAAAAGTGAAGAGGCTTTTACAGCTACTGTCTCAAGGTCCGAGAGCGAACTTGCAACCAATGCTATCGCCCCTCTCCTAATCTGAAACGACAGTATGCAAAACCACGGGATGTGTGCCTATTACGGCATACAGGAGGAGAATTATCAGAATGCCTGACTACGTTGACTACTATGATCGCACCATTCAAAATCACAGCGCTGGTTTCAAATTGGTCGGTGGAGGGACAGGCCTTGGCAAGACGAGCGCCATCAGAAAACTCATTACCTTGCCGGCGTACCATGGCCGTAAGTTCATCTACTGTGCAAACCGCAAACAACTGCTCGAAGAGATGGCTCAGGAGCTGAAGTCCGCGCAGCCCCCTGGTAGCCCCGCATGTTATGTGATGCTTCGCCGTGACCTGGAGGTGGTTCTCGATACACTCAAGAACTATCAGAATGCTTTCTACGACTTGCTCGGTCAGCGCATCTTTCTGGACAACCTGAGCCGCTGGAACGACAAGTATCGACTCAAGCGGGTTGACTTGCCAGCCGTGGAACGCGCTTGCAGGGCACTCGAGGAATTGCTGTCGCTGGAGATCTCGCAACTGCCACAGTTGCTGCAAGACCAGGCCAATGAGCAAGCCGCCCTCGTCCTCGCGGCGTTCAAGGCCATCTTGCTTGCCGCGAATAACAAGAACGGGAGCAGCCTGTCCTACCAGCGATTGGCCGATCACCCCGTGGTGCAATCGCTGTTCCCTTATATCGCCTTCCAGCGGTGCCCCCACGTTCGGGTACTGCTCGTGACCTTGCAGAAAGCCTTCTACGGATTCTTCGATGGCCGACAGACACTCAACCTCACCCGCTTGCAGGATGAGGACGGCGGACACACCATCTTTCTGGATGAGTTTGATTTCCTCGAAAACGATCTGGTCGGTTTGATCTGCCGCGCACCCCAGATCAGTAACCCCTTCCACTTCGTGGAGCTGTTTTACCGCGCCATGACCCGCCACAAACTCCCTCTGGAAACGTATCCCCTTTCGCAGAGCGTCCGCGACCGGATTCAATTGATCATTGGGATCGTCGACGCGCTCCACGACAAACAAAGAAAAGGGAACACGATCGACTTCCCGAACGTCAACCAGTTCACCAGCTCGCTGCCCCAAAAATTCCTGCATGCCCGGGATGGGCATGCGGGTGTCAAGATGTCGCCCACCATCTTTCGCACCCGGCACACGATCAGCACGGAATCCCTGTACCTGCACCACACGAAGCGCTCCTTCGACCTGACGTCGGAGAAGGTCGATCCTTCGGGAAAGAGCCTTCCTTCAGCGCTCCAGCTGTTTGACACGGTGAGCCGCGCCAGCACACACATCCTCCAGCTCTTCAAGGAACTCGAGCGAGGAAAAGATGAGATTACCTACCGCGAAATGATACGCCACTGCTTTCAAGATACCGTGTTTCCCGAGCAGATGGCCCTCATCTCGCAGTTCTCGCGATCCGAGCATGAGCAGCGCACCCAGCTAGGCGCATTGCTCGACTCGGGCTACAGTCTCTACGACATTGAAGACCTGCAGCAGCGAACAGACCGTGCAGAAGTCGAGGTCCGCCACTACGGCATGTACCTCACCCCGGAGATGATCCTGCGCGCCCTCTCAGAACACAATCTTGTCTTTGGCCTGTCCGCGACCGCCGATATTGCACGGCATGTGCATAACTTCAATCTCGACTGGCTGGCCCAGCAAACGGAGGTCATTCCCCAGGATGAGACCGACAAAGATATTATCCGCGAGCGCAACCGACTGAAAGCGGCTGCGCGGAAGAACAGGATCACCATGGTGATCCTGGACGACCTGGACGCCAGCGACGAGTACCAGCGCGACCTCGATGCCTTCCTCACAGCGGTAGCGACCGACGAAGACTTCGGCGAGGAAACCCGGTCGGGCCATCTCAAGCGACGCGTGCAGCGGTTTTTCGCCGCTCTCCTCTGGATGTGTCTCCACGCCGATGAGAGCAGCACCCACTTGCTCTTCCTCAACACCTTCCGGCAAATCAAACTCATCTTCGAACGCGAACAGTATCACACCCAAGATGAGGGCCTGTTCGAGGTGGCGAAACGCGCGAGCAACCGTTGGTTCGACGCCTATGAGATCGCCCTGCGGGGCACGGTGTTCATCGTCGTCTTCTATAACGCGCTGGTGGCGACGATGGTTCGCCAGAACCCGGAAGCGCAACACACCTTCGACCATCTCTTCTGGCAAGGCAAGCCCGTCGTCGTCGTCACCCAGTACCTCTCCGCTGGCAACGGCGTCAACCTGCAATACAAGCCGTATGAGGGAAGTAAGGAAGAAAAGGACTTCACCCACATCAGCCTGTTGGGGACCCCCTACTTCTACTTCAGCAAGCCAGACCCGGAACTCCCCTGGGATGAACGAATCGCCGCGCTCAAGGAGAACATCTGGTACCAAGCCAAGCTCTTCGCCGGGAAAGCCATCAACGAACGTCGCTTCCGCCAAGCGCTCAGCACGCTCAACGCATCAAGTGAATGGAATATACGCTACCAGACCGACCTGAGCACGGCGACAGATGCCCTGTTTAACCACATGGCGACCTTCATGCAGGCCCTCGGTCGCGTGGAACGCATCTGGACGGAGATGCCGGACCAAACCGTCCTGCTCAGTCAGGATGTGTATGAGCGCTTCCAGGCCTTCTGCTCCCCGAAGTACGCGCAACTGCGGGCCGAACGCGAACCCCTGATCTCCAATAACCTGCGGCAGCTCCTCGAGCTGGTCTCCGAGAGTCTCTCCCAGCGGGAGGACGCCGTGCAGCGCAGCAAGGACGCCAGGCTCGAGGGGCGAAACGAACAGTGCGAGGCCGCCGTTCGACGGGTGCTCACTCGTTTGGAAGGGCTGCGCAATGGCAGCGGCGATCGTGAAGCGCGAGACCAGTGGCAGAGACTGCGGCAGGCTGCGCTCAAACATGATTTTGGCAGCGAGATACTCAGAGAATTTAAGTGTGTCGTGGAGTCTCCTTACGCCGTCAATGGGGTACTCCACCTCACGCCGCAGTATGAGATCATTCCGGGGCACTTGGCCCATCCCGACTCCCGTCGCTGGCACATGGACGCCATCTACGATGTCCTCGTCGAGAACCGCGTCATCTGCGACTACTTCCTGGGGCATGGGTACGAACTGGCATTCAACCGCCTCAGCCGGCAGTTCTTCACACCCTACTGCTACCAGGCCATCCTGGCCGGAGCTGTCGGTGAAGAGGCGATCTCGGCCTTGCTCCACGATGAGGAGATCGAGCTGGAAGAAACGCCGGACGCGCTCTTTGAGGTGGCCGATACCAAAATTTTCGGTCGCCCCTACTATATCGACTGCAAGTACTACAGCGAGCTCACGCTGGAACGGCTTTCCGCCGATGCTGGCGATGATCTCTGGCACCCCAAGCTGAATGAGGAATACTTCAGGCAGAATGTGCGCGCCAAACTTGAGAAGATTGCTGCCTATCACGGCGAGCAGGGAAAACTCATCTACCTCAATCTGGCGAGCAGCCAGGAACGCCCCCTGGGCTATTATGACGCCGATTTTGGCCCAGTCAACCACTTCGCCGACGCCGCCATCGTCATCATCCAGGGAGTTTTGCAACGCTATGCCCCCAATGCCTACCACCAGGCATTCGAGTACTTCCTCCAAGACCTTACGACCGATCTCGAAGAAGGAGAACGCTGATGCAACGAACC
>WNGL01005277.1_pt1 | contig 15357 bp, 29 predicted proteins | sample 5400591 | NCBI WGS metagenome assembly WNGL01 (sample SAMN13153377, study PRJNA577476) | soil metagenome | isolation source: 80 cm soil or saprolite under Garry oak tree replicate 1 | place: USA:California | collected 2016-06-15
CCAGTGCTGTATTACTCTGCGTGATGGGGGTGAACGGGTGTTCGAATTTGCTGGTGACGTTCCGTGGTGTGGTCACACGGTGTGATTATGGCGGTGAATGGCACTGAATAATGGTTTTGGTGCCATTTTGGGTTTTGGTAGCCGCCATTATGGAATTGTGAATGTGAGTCCGGGCGGGAAGCCCCCCGCTCACCACGCCGAGAGCCACCGCGGTTGGCGCGCAGGGGGCTGTGTGCCTCCCCGGCCCACGACACCAGACTCTAGCAGAGGTCTAGGCCAATGTGACCAAGGGTCTGCCGGCACGTAATGTGGGCTCTGCGCAGGATGCTGCGTGACCGGCCTGGCCCCTGCGCCAAGACTCGGGCCAGGCCGGCCAACCGCATCGAGACAGGAGCACCACCATGATCGAGCACATGCGCGACGCCGCGTACGCGGGCAACGTCGGCAAGGACTGGCCCGGCGCCGTCGGCGGGTACCTGCACACGGGGGACCCGTATCACCCCTGGTCAAAGGCTGACTGGGCACGGTTCCCGCGGAACAGGAAACTGCCGATCGTCGCGATGTCGCACCCAGGCGGCCGCGACCCGGAGACTGACGCTTTCGGGGTCCTGCAGGAGCTTTACGACCTGCGGGTCCCGAAGAACGTGCCCACCGCGCTCGATCTGGAGACGGCGGTGGACTTCACCTACGTGGCTGTTTACGGCGCGATCCTGCACTGGAACGGGTACAGGGTCTGGCCCTACGGGTCAACCAGCAGCCTGTTCCAGAACCCGCAGCTGCACGGCTACTGGGTCGCCGCACCCAGCAAGGACGGCCAGCCGTACATGTACCAGCGGGCTGGCGCACTCATTCAGGCCACCCAGTACAGGGACAGCATCAAGCCCGGCTACGACTCGTCCACCGTCAGATGGTGGGCGTACCGGCGCGGCCTGTGGTGGGTGTGAGCCATGACTCAGATACTGGCTGGCCTGATCGCGGCCCTGGCCACCGGGACCCTCAGCGGCCTGGCCGCATGGGGCAAGCACCGCCGCTTCCCCAGGTGGGCGGTCGCGGGCCTGCTGCTTGGCCTGCTGCCGCTGGTGATACTCGCGTTCCTCGACGAGCCGGGCAAGGGGGACGGGAAATGAGCGGCGGCCGTGGTGACGGGACCCTGCCCGTCCCCTCCGGCACCCACACCAACTGCGGCGGGCACGTCGACCAGGGGTCGTGTGACGGGTGTGGTGCCGACTGTCTCACCGATGATCAGGTGAACGGCGGTGACGGCAAGTGAGTAAACCCCCGGCGGGCAACGGCAACGGCGACACCGACCTCAATGCCACACCAGGCAAGCTGGCGAAGATCCTGGGCCGCGCCAACTCGGAGAAGACGCAGCAGGCGGCGTTCAAGCGCACACACGACGCGCGGGAACGGTCCCGCCAGGCCCGTGTAAAGGCGCAGCGGGCACGCAAAGACAAGAAAGGCAAGTGACGTGAGCGGGACAAAGGTCATGCGAGTGGTGGTGCTGCCGCCGCACCGCTCGCGGTCGTGGTGCCTGGCTGGGTACGTGCTGCTGGCCGCTGGCGCGGCCCTGATGATGACTGGCGGCTTCGTGGTGGGCGAGCAGCTGGCGGCGCTGCTGCTGGTCAGGCTGGCCCGGTAGGCGGTTAGTCGGGTGCCCACCGTCCTTTCGCGTCGCGGGGGACGGTGGGCCTTCCCCTTGTCTGCGTCGAGGCCAGGAACTTGTCCCAGGTGGGGCCAGACTTGGCGTGCATTTCACGAACTGCGTTGATCCTGCGCTGCAGGGAGCATTCGAAACACACCGGTTTGCCCGTTCGCTTGTTCCGCCTGTTGGTTGGCTGTCCGCAATCTGTGCAGTTGCACGTGCACTTGACTGTGCGAGCGCCCATATCCCCCACCTTCGGACTAGACCTTCGCAGGCCAGGCGGTAGACCACTGCCTGCACGTGCATGCTATCATGCAGGTGCACGGGTTACGGACATCCGTAACCCGTATTACGGACATCCGGAAGGGGCTGTTATGGCCAAGGCACTACCCAGCCCGCAGGAAGCGGCGGCCGCGTGGAAAACCGGGTTCTCCGGTGCTGGCCCCAAGTGGGCCGCCGGCATCGGCCGCGTGGATCGCGCACCCGGCCTCGACGCCGCCGCCGCGACTGACCGCTACGTCGCGAACGTGCAGGCGAACGCGCCCAAGTTCGCCCGCAACGTCGCCGCCGTTACCAAGGAATCGTGGCAGCAGGCCGCCCAGAACTCCCAGGGCCGCCTCGCCCAGGGCGCCGCCAAGGGCTCCGAGAAGTACCAGGCGAAGATCGGCCAGGTGCTCCAGGCCATCGGCCAGGTCCGCGGGTCCCTCCCGCCACGCGGCGACGTCGAGGCCAACATCCAGCGTTCCGCGGCTTTCCAGCGCGGCATGCACAACGCGTTCAGCGGCTGAGGGGGCACCTCACATGGGTGTCGCAATCGACACACTGTCCGGGCACGTCACCAACAGCGTCGCCCTCGCCGTCGTCACCCCCAGCGTCGGCGACAGTTTCATCGGCCGGTCGTTTCCGCAAACGGCCAAGGCACGCGTCACGCAGCTGCTGGTCAAGCAGGCCACCCTGGGCACAGTGCAGCTGCGGTCCCCCGCGTTGCACGACAACGTGCGCGGCATCCAGTACAAGCCTGGCGCGGCTGGCCCGGCCACGTTCCTGCTGCCCGCCGAAGCGTCCCAGTCCCTCGTGTCCGGCGACTTCCTCACCGCGTCGCTCACCTCAGGTGCCGCCGACTCCTCACGGCTGGCCCTGGGCGTGTACTACGACAACTTGCCGGGCATCACCGCCAGGCTGGCCAGGTGGGCCGACATCGCGGGGAACATTCAGTCCATCAAGCCCCTCGAAGTCGTCTCCGGCGCTTCGGTGATCGCCTCATGGACCGACACGGTCATCACCACCACCGAGGACCTGCTGCACGCCAACACCGACTACGCGGTGCTCGGGTACATCACCAGCGCTGCCGTGCTCGCCTGCGGGGTGAAGGGCCAGGAAACCGGGAACCTGCGGATCTGCGGGCCAGGCACGACCGACAGCCTGGACACCTCGGACTACTTCGTGAATATGGCGAACCAGCACCAGGTCCCGCACATCCCCATCATCAACGCCAACAACAAGGGGTCCATCTTCGTCTCGGTCGCAGACAACACCGCGGGCGCGGTGCCCTCAGTCCAGCTGATCCTGGCCGAAATGGCCAGCCAGCTCAGCATCTGACACCGTGAACGGCACCGACAGCCTGGCATCTCTCCTGACGTCCCCGCCCCAGATTGCGCGGGGATGGCAGGAGAGGGTGTTCCCGCCCCAGCCCGCGGCGGGCGCCAGCATGACCGCGACCGTGCCCGGGGACGTGTGGTGGCAGATCATCTCCACGCACGTGAAACTGCTCACGTCGGCCGTGGTCGCGAACCGGTTCCTCGACTGGCGGGTAATCGACCCCGACGGCAACGCGCTGCTGGTGGTGCCCGCGTCCGCGGGTATCCCGGCGGCTACAACGTTCCGCATGTCGCTGGCGCAGGGCGTTCCAACCTTGGCCCTGAACCCGTCCGGCACCAACGCGGGCGGGCTGTACAACCTGCTGATCCCGTCAGGGTGGAGTGTCAGCTGGAACCTGGTCGCCGCCGACGCGGCCGACCAGCTGAGCGAGCTGTGGATGATCGTGCAGAAGTTCCCCTCCGACAGCGCCTACACTGGCCCGGGGTGAAACCATGAGGATGACGGCAGCCGATATGGCCGCGCTCGCCACCGCCGTCGCGGGGCTGGTAGCCGCGGTCACGGCCCTGGTGCGGGTGCTGGCGCACCAGCGGGACCCCGTTGTGCACACCCCGCCCCCGGGTGACGTGCCGCGGGGTCCCGGCCCCCCAGCTGGTTAGGGGGCGGCGTCATGGCACTGGCGCCAGCCCGCGAAGCCCGGGTTTTCCAGGTCACCATTCCCGCGGGCACACCACTTGCCGCACCCGTCACCATTGGCGTGCCGTTCCCGCCCATGACCGTGCAGGCGGTCAGGTGGCGGGTCCCGCCCGGCCCGTCCGGGCTGATGGGATGGCAGCTGACGATGGCCGGCGGGCAGGTTCTGCCGGCCAACGCCGGTGCCTGGATCATCGCGGACAACGAGGGCGACACCTGGGAGCTGTACGGCCTGCCTGACTCCGGGGCGTGGCGGGTCACTGGTTACAACACCGACATCTACGATCACGTGGTGAACCTGGTGTTTCTGCTTGACACGGCTGGCGGTCCCGTTTCCGCGCAGGACGCCGTGGCCGCGGACGCGGCTACCACGGACATCCTGGGCATGTCTGCCAGCCCTGTTCCCAGTGCTGACGAGAGCATTTTCGCCGCACAGGACGTGACCGCGTGACCAGGCCCGGCATGAGCGCCAGGCAGCTGCGGGCGTGGCGGAAAGAGCACGCGGCTGAGGTTGAGGCGGCCAAAGCCAGCGGGCTGCTGCTGCGCCACAAGGCGTCCGGGACGAGTCCCCCGGATCATGCCCTGTTCAGGTTGCTGGCCAGCGAGGACAATGCCGCACTAGCTGAGTTCGGCGACGCACCCGAAGACGGCGGGTGAACCGTGGCACGGCACTGGAACCGGGACATGTCCATCGGCGGGATCGCCGCCGCGTGGCGTTACGCAGGCGGTTCCTGGCACCATCAGGTGGCCGCGTGCGCGGTCGCGCTCGCGGAGTCGGGCGGCCGCAGGTACGCCATCTCCCCGTCCGCCGATTACGGGCTGTGGCAGATCAACGCCATCCACATGGGCGAATACGGAATCTCGTGGCGGAACTGGATGAACCCCGTCGCCAACGGGCACGCCGCCGTGGGCATCAGCCGCGGCGGGACCAACTGGGCCGCCTGGTGCACCTGCTGGACCAATCCGTACAGCAACTGCGGGCACGGGTACCTGCCCTGGCCGCAGCGCGGGTCCCCCGCCTGGAACCAGATCAGCCGCGTCCAGTCCGTGCTTGGCGGTGGCGGGCAGGCTACTGGCGGCGGTGGCGGCGGCGGCGGCGCGCCGCAGCGCAACCCGCGCGACAGCCCGCACTGGGACCGCATGCAGGCGGACTGGAACCTGTTCCGCCACACCCTGAAACCATGGGCACCAGGCAAAGCCCGGGAGCTGGAAGCGATCCGGGCTCGGGCGAGGAGGCTGCAGCACAGATGACCATCCCATACCAGGCCGGGTTCCAGGTGATCGGCATCAGCGCCGGCCAGTTCGAGACCAGCCCAAACGGTGACCCCGTCCGCGGCCGCCTGGTCACCTACGAGCTGCACGACGGGACACGGGACGAGGTGTTCGTCCCGGACCGCGACTGGGGCACCGGGCGCGACCAGGCCATCATCAGTGCCGCGGCGGCGAGCACGTGGCAGGTTCGCCAGCACAGCGGGGAACTCTGACCCGTGCACCACACCACCGCATTCGTCGGCTACGACGACGCCGCCGAGCTCGGCGCCGTCGTTGTCGCCATGTTCGCGGTGCTCGTGCTAGCCGGGCTGTGGCTGATCGTCACCTTCGCCGGCGGCCTGTTCCGGCACATCCCGTTCGTGGGCGGGCCAATAGCGAACGCGTTCGACACCGCTGCCCGGGCGTTGCGCAACGCCACCCTCGGCACCTGGCACGGTGTGCTGTGGGCGCTGTCCAGGCTGTTCCGTGGCGTCTCGGCGGTTATCCGCAACCTGGGCCACGCTATGACGGCAGCGTTGCACGCGGTTGAGCACGCGGTGGAACACCAGGCGTACACGGTGATCCCGCGTGAGATCCGCCGTACCCGGGCGTTCGCCCACCACGTGGCCAGTTTGGCCTACCATTCCGCGGTCGACTACGCGCGGTTCAGGTTCCAGCAGGCCGAAGCCGGCATCAGGGCGGAACGCGCTGACCGGAAGGCCGCGGACCAGGCGCTGAACCGGTCCCTGCTGCAAACCATCCGGGTCACCGCTGCGAACCTGGGTGACCGGATCGCCGCGCTGCGGGCCGACACCTGGGGCTGGGTGCGGCAGGCGGTGGCCCGCGCGGACCGGCAGTTCCAGCAGGCCGAGGCTGACCTGAAGGCAGGGGACCGCGCTACAGCCACACAGGTTATCCACCATGTGGACAACGAGGCGCGGGACGGGTGGGCGCCCGTGTGGGCCGGGATCATGGCCGGGGTCGCCGGGGCCATCCAGGTGGCCGGTGAGGACTTCCCGCAGATCACCCGTCAGCTGCGGGCAATCGCCACGGAGACGCCCGCCACGCTCACACAGGCTGAGGCGGCCGCGGCCCGCGCCATCCCGCCCATGATGACTGCCCTTGAGCAGTGTGTGCTGCCACAGTGCCGCGACCTCGGGCCGCTCCGGTCACTCATGCACACCCTCGGCAGCGCCCTGTTCCAGCTGGCCCTGCTGGCATGGATCGTGCAGATGATCATTGACCCCGCGGGGTGGGCACATGAGACCTACGCCGCGTTCAGCCCGCTGATTGACGCAGAGCTCGGCCTCGTCAAAGCCCTGACAGGCCAGTGATGAGCGCCATCACAGAGTTCCTCGCCAAAGGCGGCAGCGCTGTCGAGCAACTGGCCCTGTGGAACGTCCTGTCCCAGGTAGTCGGCACAGCCGGGGCACCCGCCTTCACGGAGCTGGCCTCCATCGCCAACAGCGCGCACCCACTAGTGCCGCTCTCCCCACCCGATCTCGCGGACGCCGTGGTCCGCAACTTCATGGGCGCGGGCCAGGCGGAGGCGGAGGCGGCCAAGTCCGGGATGAATGCGGAACGGTTCCGGCTCCTGGTCCCGTTGCGGGGGGACGCGCCCGGCCCGCAGCAGCTGGCCGCCGCACTGTTGCGCGGCCTGATCGAAGACGCTGGCACGGGGCACGCCTCCACGTCGTTTGAGCAGGGCATCAGGGAAGGCCGCCTGAACGACAAGTGGGCGCCCATGCTGCGCCAGCTGGCTGAGCAGGTCCTCTCACCGGCCGACGCGGCCGCCGCGGTGGTCCGCAACTTCCTGGGCGACGGCGAGGGCCAGGCGGTGGCTGCCAAGTCCGGGGTCCGGCCAGCTGACTTCGAGATCCTGCGGCATCTGTCCGGTGACGCACCCGGCCCGCAGCAGCTGGCGGAGGCGCTGCGCCGTGGGCTGATCGGCCCCGGCGGCACCGGGGCGGGCTCAACGTCGTTCGCGCAGGGCATCGCGGAAGGCCGGCTGGCGGACAAGTGGGCGCCCGTCATCGAGGGCCTGGCGAAAGTCTGGCCGTCACCCGCGGACGCACTGCGCGCCACCCTCGAGGGCCAGGTCACCCGTGAGCAGGGCCTGGCCCTGTACGAAAAGCTGGGCGGCGACACGCAGTTCTTCGAGGTCCTGTTCAACACCGAGGGTGCCGCACCGACTCCGGTAGAGGCTCTTGAGCTGGCGAACAGGGGCATCATCCCGTGGGACGGCACCGGCCCGCAGGCCACGTCTTACCACCAGGCGTTCCTGGAAGGGCCGTGGCGGGACAAGTGGCTGGGCGCATTCCGGCAGCTGGGCGAGTACCTGCCACCACCAGAAACGGTACGGACCCTGCTTGGCACGGGGCAGATCACACACAAACAGGCCGCTGACCTGTGGCGCAAGAACGGCCTTGCCGCGGGCACCATCGAGGCGTACACCGCCGCGGCCGACTTCACGTCGACCGCGGACACCCGGGGCCTGTCCGAGTCCGCTGTGCTCGACCTGTACTACGCCCAGTACCTCGGCGCCGACGACGCGCGCAGGCTGCTTGCCCTGTTCCACGCGTCCCCGCACAACATCGACCTGCTGCTTGCCTACGTGGACATGCGCCGCGCCACCGCCGCGGTAACGGGCGCCGTCGCCCGCATCCAGTCACTGTTCACCGCACGCAAGATCGGCGTGCAGACCGCGCGGGAGGCGCTGCACCGGCTGAAGATCCCGGGCGAGACGATCGATTCGGTGCTAGCCACGTGGGAGGTCGCCGCGTCGGTCAGCGTGAAGACCCTGACGGAGGCGCAGATCACCACCGCCTGGAACAAGGGCGTAATTGGCCAGGGCGAGGCGGAAGCCGAGCTGGAGGCGATCGGGTACACCCCGTATGACGCCTGGGTGCTGCTTTCCACCAGGGCCGGTGCGCCGCTGCCGGGCAAGCCAGACCGGGCGGTGGCGCCGCCGCTGGGTACCGTGAAACCGGGGGTGACCTGACCATGACCAGCCCGTACGGTGAGCTGCTTGACTCTGCCCGCAAAGCGGCGGAAGCGCAGCGGAAACAGCAGGAGGCGGCCAGGGCCGCGGCAGCGGAGACCGCCGCCGCCCAGCCCCGGCCATCCCAGCCATCCCAGCCATCCGGCCAGCAGGGGTAAGCCGTGAGCCACTGGCAAAACGCGGTTTCTGTCATCGTGGGAGCAGCCGCCCTGGTCGCGGCACTGGTCTACCTCGGCCGGTCAGCCCGCAAGCTCGCCACGCAAATAGGCGTCTGGTCCAGCCTGCCCAGCGAGGTGGCCACCAACACCAGGGTCACCGCGGAGCTGTCCCGCACCGTCCGCGAGCTGACAGTCCAAGTCGCGCACCTGTCCCAGGTCGAGCAAACCAGGGGAAGGGAGAACAGGTGACGATCGGTTACCCGGACTGGAACGCCACGGTCATCCCGGCCACGGCGAGCCGGGTCGTGGGCGGGAAAAGCAACCTGGCTGTTGCCATCGGTGCGGTTGCCGATCTGGGTACCTACAAAATGCCGCACTCGGCTTACGACATATACCTGTCCCTGTTCAACTCGTCCGGCGCTGACGTGCTCACGCAGGCGACCCTGTTCCTGGACTGGTACGACGACATATCCGGGGTGTTCCTGCAGCAAGACGTGTGGCAGATGACCTCAGGTGCGGCCACGGGCAACCCGCACCAGATGCTTGGGCACGGTCCGGCCCGCGGTACCAGGCTTTCCATGTCGCTGGCGAACCTCGCCACCAGCGCGACGGGGATCACCGTTCAGCTGAGCGTGATCAGCTCGGCGCGCCATGAGTCCAGGCCGGTGCTGGAAACCTTCACAATGAGTGTGGGCGGAATTCAGGATGCCGCCTTTTCCCTGAGCATCAACGAACTGGCGGTATCCCAGGTGCTCGCGGTCGCCGCGGGGGCCAGCGCGGTCAGGGCGCTGCCCCTGTACACGGGGCAGGCCCGGGTATGCGCCACGACTAGCAGCGGCCTGGCGGATCTCGAGGTGGCGATCGCGCCCATCCCGGGCTGGGTCGCCCAGACGAACCCGCTGTTCAACGCCTTCACCAGCGGTGCCGGGGTCATGAACAGCGAAGCGTTCCTGCCCCGGGTCCAGTGCCAGCTGACAATGACCAACCACAACGCCGCGGCCAAAGACCTGGCCGTGTGGATAACCACGGCTGAGCTGGCAGTCTGACGGCCAGGCTGGCACATGGCCCCACGCTGCCATCAGTGCGGTACCATCCTGACATGAGATCAGACATTCCCCGTGTGGAGACCACGGTCCGGCTGCCCACAGGACTGCACCTGGCGGCCAGGCTGTGTGCCGCCACGGAATACGTGTCGCTCAACACGTTCATCACCAGAGCGATCCAGGCCGAAATCACCCGGGCGCGGCCAAGTAAGCCACTTCGCAAGCGCGAGGCCCCGCGGAAGCTCCCGTAACCCTCGTGGTCATGCCCTCACCCAAGCGCGTGGTCCGCGCCAGTGTGCGCGCGGCCATGGTTATGGGGCTCACCCGCGGCGAGGCGCTGGAGCTGACCGCGTTTTGCGCCCAGTCCGCCGCCATCGACATCGGCCGCAAAACCGGTGCCCACGCACCATGGCTGCTGGAAATCATCGCCGAGACCCGGGCACAGCAAGCCCGTTCCTGCCTGGCCAGAAAGGACTAACCAGTGAACGCGATCATCACCGCCGCGCACGCCGCCCATCAGCTGCACCACCTGTACGGGTACGGTATCGCCCACCTGGCCCGCCAGTGGTGGGCCGTCTACTTGCCGTTCTGACGATCGTCGAAGCCAGATGGTGTGGTCACACCGGCCGCTACCAAGTCATCGCCCACCTGTGCGGCAACCACGGGTATTCCGACCAAATCGTGCGCTGTGAAGAGTGCAAGCAGAAATTCATGGCGTCACAGCTAGCCAGGTGGGGCACCGGATACGTTCACCAGCCGAAACCCCGCACCTGGCTTGCGGGGTCCGCCAGCACCGCCCGCACTGGCGCCGACGAGGCACAGGGCATAAGCAAGGAGAGGCGCATGAGTGTGCCAGCACGAACAGGCAACCCCGAGGCCAGGCAGCAAGCCCAGGCCAAAGACCAGGACGACCGCAAAGACCTGGGTGACGGGTGGCTATCCGGGAACCTCGCCACGGACCCAGAATTGCGCTACACGCCCACTGGCCGTGCCGTCTGCAAGCTCAGGGTGGCGCACACACCCCGGCTCAAAGACCCCGACAACGGCAAATGGTATGACGGTGACACAGTGTTCTACAACGTCGCCGTTTGGGGCTATGCCGGTGAAAACTGCGTCGAAACCCTGCAGAAAGGCGACCGCGTCGTTGCCGGCGGGCAGTGGTACGAGCACACCTGGGAAACCCTCGAGGGTGAGCAGCGCACCGCCACCGAAATGAGCGCACGCGACATCGGCCCGTCCCTCCTGTTCCTCACCGCGACTATCAAGCGCACCAGGCGCGGTAAGGAGAACTGATGTATCCCCCGGGGCAAGACCAGCCGGCAGGAAACGTGGGAGTAGGCCACTACATTGAGCACAAGCTGCTGCCCGGCTACCTCATGAGGGTCAAGGCTGTCTCGCAGTGTGAAGTGGACAGCAGCAGGCCAAAACCGCACAACCGGTACAACATCACAGACCCGGAGGGAAATGACGACTGGCTGTGTGGCTACGACGTGCGGAAGGTGGGCTAACACAATGGCCGGGTACCTGTGCCAGGTCTGTGACCAGGAAGAGCCTGCCGTGGAGCTGCACGCGTCCCTCACCACGGGCGGCACCATGGCCATATGCGGGAACTGCCTGCCCATCGCACTGACAGGGCGCCTGGCGGGCATCCTCGAAATAGACCATACGCAGCTGTACGAAAGCATTTACCAGCTGGCCTACGGTCCACCGGAAACCGCACCACCAAAGTCCCCAGCATCTGGCCAGCCAGCCAGAGATAAATCACCCGGGCCAGCTGGCGAAAAGCATTCCCCGGCCCGCAGGACCAGGAAGGTGGAACAGTGATTGTCAGTGACACGGCCATGGGAACCGCGGGCGAGGCTCGCGAGGCAGCCATGAGGACCGCGGGCGAGACCTTCGACGCGGCCACAAAGGCCGCGCGGAAAGGAATGTCATGAGTGGATGGTTCATACTGTTCCTGGTGGTCGCACCCATCGCTTGCGTGATAGCCGGAATACTGCTTTCGTACGCCCTGCATCACAGGGTGTGCGAACGCCGTCAGGACAACGCCTACTATGCCGGGTTTGACGACGGTAAGGCGGCCGCGGTGGACAGGCTGATGGCAGGGCCTGGCGCCTGGCCCGGGCATCACCCAGCTCACGCGCGTGACAACAGCGAGCCGGAACAAATGCCACAACTGGCCGTATCGCCATACAGTCCCCAGGTTCTGCAGGACTTGCCCCCGCCAGCGTCCCGCGAGCAGACGGTGCGGGAATGGGCGGCACGCCTCGAAGCCGACGCGTGGGGCCAGGCAGATGAACTGATGGGAACAGGTGTAGCCTGAGCCCTGCCTGACTCCTGGCCGGGGACGTTTCGCGGCGCTCTCAGCCAGGGCATGAAACCCGGTCCCGGGTGTGTCGCGACACCTGGGGCCGGGTCCCATACTCGCGACTATGGGAAAGGGGGCACACGTGCCTCTTCCACCCGAAGCCGAAAAGGCGTACGGGCAGTGGTGGCAGCTGGCCTACCACGCGGCCACCAGCCAAGACGACACCGGCCGGTACCAGTTCGCGGTGACCGACCTCATCGCGGCCGCGGCGCAGATCGCCCGCGACGCGGGGGAAGCCATCTCGTTCGCCACCGCCGCAGCCCTTGGGCAGTTGTTCGGTGTCGCCCGCAGGTCCGGCCGGGCCATCGGCGCGCTCGCTGGCGCCGGGCCGGATCAGGCCATCGACTCGTCGATGATCGCCGAGTGGCCCACCGCGGCTGCGCCCGGCATCCAGGCAGCCCAGCCGCGATACAACCTCAAGTTTCAGGTGTCCTACACCGACCTGGTCGGCATCCCGCAATCGCGGTGGTTCACCCTTGCCGGGATCACCCAGCTGCCGAACCTGGTGAGCGGGCTGAGCCTGCGTGCGCAGGGCGCCGCGATCAGACTGCTCACCGCCCCAGTGGACGAGGGTGGCACACCCACTCCGCCGGGGGAACGCATGTCTGAGTTTGGGGCGGTTGACGCCATGCAGCTGTTCGCGGTCTAGGCGGGGGAATATGCGCCCTGGGGATGACGGCAGGATGGGCCATTACATTCGCCCGAACGAGAAGGTGTGGACACCGGGGTCCGTCATTTTCGTGGACTCCGAAGCGTGGAGAACACCAGCCGGCGGCGGCGAAGACCAGACGCTGCGGCTGTGGCGGGCGCGCCTGGATGACCGCAGGCCACGCAAACGGGGCACTGTCGAGCACCTGACAGCGGGGGGTACCACCGGCCCGGCCCTGGCCGCCCAGGTCGACGCCTGGACGGTGCAGCGGCCGTCGGCGTGGCTGTACACGCACAACATCGGCTACGACCTGACACTCACCTGCCTGATTCCGGGGCTGTGCGCAACCGGGTGGGCAGTGAGTTTCACGTCCGCTCACCCCGCATACCTGTTCCTGACGCTGACCAAAGGCCAGCGGACGCTCACCGTCACCGATTCCCATCACCTGCTGCCCATGCCGCTCGACGGCATCGGCACCCTGGTGGGCCTGGACAAGTCCAGGATGCCCCCACAGGACGCCGGGGATGACGCCTGGGGCGACTACTGCGCCAGAGACGTCGATGTGCTGGCCACCGCGGTGCTGGCACTCATGGACCACTGGGACGGCAATCAGCTGGGCCGCTGGACAACCAGCGGGGCAGCGAACGGGTTCCGGGCGCTGCGGCACATGCTGCCCCCCAAGTCCATCACCGTGTTCGACGACCCGGACGGCAGCGCGAACGACCGCGCAGCCATCTACGGTGGCCGCAGATCGTGCGGGCGGCTGGGTGAGCAGCCACCCGGCCGGTACTCCGAACTCGACTTCACCGCCGCGCACGCGACCACCGCGGCCAGCTACCCAATGCCCGTCAAGCGCGGTCCCTGGTTTGGCACACTCCCGCCGCACCACAAGGCCATCGACGGGCACTACGCCTACGTGATAGCCGAATGCGACGTTGAGACGGATGTGCCGCGGTTTCCCAAGCGCGCTGGTGACCGGGTCTGGTATCCCGTGGGCAGGTTCACCACGGTGCTGGCGTCACCGGAAATCGCGTGGGCACGCGACCTCGGGTGCCTGCGGCGCATCGGTCCCGGCCAGTTTCATTACACGTCAACCGCCCTGGCGCCATTTTTTCAGCGGGTTCTGGACAGCCAGCACGCCACAGACGAGGCTGTCCCGCCAATTGCGAAAGCGATGTGGAAACAATGGGGCCGTTCCGTGGCGGGGAAATTCGCACAACCTGGGTATGTGACAAGAGACACCGGGCAGCTGACGGACAAAATATGGTATTACGAGCAAGCCATCGACGCTGAGACGGGCAAAGGATTCTGGCGAGTTCATTATGGTGGCCATATCCACGACTGCCGGGAAGAGGGTGAGTCAGGTAACGCCTACCCGGCTGTGCTCGCCGTCATCGAGTCATACGAGCGGGTTGCCCTCGGCAAAGCCATCGAGATGCTCGGGCACCAGGCCGTCGTGCAATACGACACGGACGGCCTCTGGGCCGACATGGGTGCCATCGAGGCAGGTCACGTCACTAATCTCGGGTTCAGCCTGGCCGATGTGACCCGCGAGGCACGCTGTGACCTCGCCGTAGATGTCGTCAACCAGCAGCTTGGCGCGCTACAGCTGCGGGAAAAAACCACCGTGAACAAAATGATCGTGGTCGGCCCGCAGGATTACGAAGTGGGCGGGCGGGCCACTCGTTCCGGGTGCCCGCGCAAGGCAAGCCGCATCGCCGACGGCAAATACCTGGGCGACACGTTCCCTGGTGTGGCCTGGCAGCAGGCCAACAGCCGTGACGGCGTATTCCGGGTCGAAACGGTGACCTGGACTCAGCCCGCCTGCTCCATACCCGCGTGGGTGCTCAGCGACCTGACCACCGCTGCCGTGGAGGTGAGGGACGGCCTGGACGGGCAAGCCGTGATCGTGCCGTGGTGCGAATCACGTCACGCGGCACGCGGCGCCAGGCTCGGCCCACACCAAAACGCCGACCTGACTGGGCTGTGGGATCCAGCTACCGACACCGAGGTGAACACCAGTGGGAAACCAGTCATCTGGGACCGCACGCGAGAAGCTGCGGCAGCTGACCGGATCGCGCGACGCCGCGAAGCGGGCCTGGCTGTCACACCGCCAGGACTGCCCCCAGTGCGCCGCCAGCCGCGGGTACACCAAGCCAGCGTGCCCAGCCGGCCACCCACTCCTGAGCGCGTGGAACGGGGCGGCGCTCGACCTGCGGGAAGCGAGGATGAGACCATCACTTAGCCAGGAGAGGCTGTTCTGAATGAACTCACACAAAGGCCGGGCAGGACGGCCAGGTTACGGCCCAAAACACTGGCAGTACCAGGGTGGTAACCCCCGCTGGGAGACCTGCAGGGACCAGCTGCGGGCCGCCTACAGCCAGCTGCGCCGCGGGGCGATCACCCTGCCCGCTTACAACCAGGCCGTCAGGACCGCGATCACGGGCTACCGCGGTACGCCCACCGGCAAGCGGGCCATGGCCCGCGGCTACCGGAACATCCTCCCACACAGGCGGGCGGGCTGAGTCGTGGAGAACTTGAAGGGCCAGGCCGCGCCAGTCCAGCTGGACCCGCAGCTGCTAGTCAAGGGCGAACCCTGGCGGTGCAAGTGCCCGCTGTGCCCGCTCACCTGCCAGGGCGGTGTGCTCGGCCTGCAGGCACACATGGACACCGTGCACACTGCTGGCGTGCGGTAAGCTGCTCCTGGCGATGGTGAGCAGCTAGTGAGGCGCTGCTTAACGAGGAGCGGTCGGACCGCACACCCTTGGGTGGAAATGAGGAACTAACGGCCATCGCCACAATTCCATAATGGCGGCCACCAAAACCCAAAATGGCACCAAAACCATTATTCAGTGCCATTCACCGCCATAATCACACCGTGTGACCACACCACGGAACGTCACCAGCAAATTCGAACACCCGTTCACCCCCATCACGCAGAGTAATACAGCACTGG